>Ga0256914_1000178_pt1 | contig 61031 bp, 52 predicted proteins | sample HulkmetaG_FD_191571 | JGI IMG/M metagenome (GOLD analysis project Ga0256914, IMG submission 191571) | Hydrothermal chimney microbial communities from Main Endeavour vent field at the Juan de Fuca Ridge, Pacific Ocean - Hulk | ecosystem: Environmental > Aquatic > Marine > Hydrothermal vents ...
CGATCCGGAGGAGGCGTTGGCTGCCCTCCGCCGGGGTGACGGTGCGCTCATCCTGGGGGATTGGAAGCTGGGTGCCGATGCTGCGGCCCAACTCCTGGTCCGCCGGGCTGCCGAGGAAGGAATTCCCGTGCGGGCCGTGCCCGGACCCGGTCAACCAATCGTCGCCTTGATCCTTTCCGGTTTGCCAGCCGATTCCTTCATCTATCTCGGCCCTTTGCCTTCGGACCCTACGTCGCGGCAGGCATTGTTGACCGCCGTTGCCGGTGAGCCGCGCACCTTGCTTGCCCAAGGGGAACCGTCGCTCCTGCCCGACACCCTGACCGATCTGCTCTCCCTCTTGGGCAACCGACCTCTGGCGGTGATGGCCGATGGGGGTGTCTGGCGCGGCACGGTTGATGAGGCCCAGGGGCGGACCTCCGATGGCCCCTGGATACTCGTCATCGGCGGGCAGCGGGAAAAGATCCGTTGGGATTCGGCCCGCCTGCAGGAAGAGATCGGAGTGTGGCTGGGCCGGGGGCAAGGTGTCCGAGAGATCAGCCGCCGCCTGGCCGACATCTCCGGTTGGCCCCGTCGTGAGATTTACCGCCGGGCGGTTGCGATGGCACAGGAGAAAAGATGAACGCTGACCTGCTGCTCTACAACGGGCGAATTTATACCCTGGATGCCGAAAAACCTCTGGCCCAGGCGGTGGCCATCGTCGGCAACCGCATCCTGGCCGTAGGTGATGACGCCGACCTACGCCCCCTGCTTCGCGTCGGCGGGCAGGCCGTTGATCTGGGAGGGAAGGCCGTCATCCCCGGCCTCATTGACTCCCACGTACACTTTGGCTGGCACAGCATGGCCCTCTATGAGGAGCGGGTGGACCTGGACAACGTCCCCAGCAAGGAGGAGGCCCTGGCCCGTGTCGCCGCCCAGGCCCGTCGCACCCCACCCGGCTGCTGGATTCGCGGTGGGGGCTGGAACAAGAACATCTGGCCCCAGGATACCTTCCCTACCGCCGCCGACCTGGATGCCGTAACCCCCAACCACCCCGTTGCCCTGGAGGACAAGAGCCGCCACGCCACTTGGGCCAACAGCCTGGCCCTGGAATTGGCGGGTGTGACCGCCTCTACCGACGACCCACCCGGTGGCGAGATCGTGCGCGACGAAGCGGGCAACCCTACCGGCATCCTTTTGGAGACCGCCGCCGACCTCATTGCCGAAGCCATCCCCGAACCGGGAGTGGAAACCTTTGTGGCGGCCTTGCGCCGGGGCATTGCCGAAGCACATCGGTTGGGCTTGACCGGCCTCCACGATCCGGGGCATCCAAAAGTGTTGGCCGCCCTCCAAGTGCTGCGGGCGCAGGGAGAACTGGACCTGCGGGTGTTGATCCATATCCCCGCCGATGAACTATCGGCGGCCCTTTCCGTGGGATTGCGCTCCGGCCTGGGAGATCACCTGTTGCGCATCGGGGGCGTGAAACTCTTTGCCGACGGTGCGTTGGGGCCTCAGAGTGCACACCTATTGGCTCCTTACGAGGGCCGGACCGACAATCGGGGCATTCCCACCTATTCCCAAGAGGAGCTGAACGACCTGGTGCGCCGTGCCCATGGGGGTGGTTTGGCGGTTGCCATCCACGCCATCGGTGATGCTGCCAACCGGGCCGCCTTGGATGCCGTTGCCCTGGCCCATGCCCAAACACCTGCTGCCTTGCGGCCCGCGCTGCCGGACCGGATTGAGCACGTGCAGCTTCTCCATCCCGACGATCTGCCCCGTCTGGCCGCCTTGGGCGTCGTAGCCTCCATGCAACCCATCCATGCCACGTCCGATATGGAGATGGCCGAACGTCACTGGGGCCGTCGCTGCGAGCTGGCCTACGCTTGGCGCAGTTTGCTCAACAGCGGGGCGGTGTTGGCCTTTGGCTCCGACAGCCCCATTGAGACGATGGACCCCCTGGCCGGTATCCATGCAGCCGTGACACGACGCCGTGCCGACGGCAGCCCCGGCCCCCAGGGTTGGATCCCGACCCAGCGGCTCACCGTCGCCCAAGCAGTCCGGGCGTATACCCTGGGTGCGGCGTATGCCTCCGGTGAGGGGCATCTCAAAGGCTCCATCACGCCGGGCAAACTGGCCGATCTGGTTGTCCTCTCCCGCGACATCTTTCAGATCGCTCCGATGGAGATCTTGGAAAGCCGCGTGGAGATGACCTTGTTTGACGGTCGGATCGTGTACCCGTGAGAGGACGTCGGCCTTCCCCCGATTCCGGCAGCCGGAACCGCCGCTTTTTGGCGTTGCTAGGCTCCCTTTTGTTCTTCTCCCCGCTGCTGACCGGTCTCCTCCGACCTGGGACGGCGTGGATGGGGGTTCCTTCGCAGATAGATCCGACACACACAAACGCCATATCCGCCCCCGGCCCACCGGAGGGGGATGTGTCCGTTTCCGCCTATGCCGGATGGGCCGTTGAAGCCTACCCGGAAGCCTCCGCCGCCGAAATGGAGGCCATCGTGCGGCGCATGGCGACCCACGGGGCCAACGTCGTCTGGATCGGCCACAACAACCCCGGCGAGGTGGACGCGGCCAAAGTGGAGCCGGGGCTTTCCTACGCCGTCTATGAAGCCTACACCGACCCCTCCGACCCCCGCCACGCCGACGCCGCGGCCATCGTCGCCGCCCAGCGGCGGATGCTCGATGCCTGCCGTGCCGTGGGCATCAAGGCCGTGTTGCCGGTGGGCTACCAGATTCAGATGGGCCGCCGTTGGAACGAAGCCCACCCCGCCGACCTGCGCCGCGACGCCAAAGGCCGCCTCCTGGACATCTACGGCGGGGGCGTCAGCGCATCTTTCTACTCCGCCGCCTACCGCCGTGACATTGAAACCTACTACCGCTGGCTGGACGCCGCATTCGTCCGGCCCTACGCCGATGTGATCCTGATGCTCAACCTGGCCGATGAGCCGCTGGGCGGCGACTATTCGGCCCCCGCCGAGGCCGAATTCCGGCGACGGTACGGTTTTGGCTTTGCCGATGTGGGCGGCGATCCGGCGCGACGGCGCATCTTGGGCGCGTTCCAATCGCACTATGTGGTTGAATACGCCGCCTGGAGTGCAGCCCTGTGGGCCGAAATCCACCCCGGCCTGCCCGTCACCATGTCCTTCGACGGTGCGCAGGCCCGCCAGACCTTCACCCTACCCGATGTGGAGGCGTTGTTCCGCGATACGCCGAGCAATTTCGTCGTCACCTTTGATGCCTACCCCCGCGACGGGCTGCCCCACGTGCCCCTCGGCGACCGGAACTTGGTGGGCCTTTTTCTGCTGGCCCGTTCCCTGGGCCTCTACTCGGCCCGCTATGGGAAGCCGGTGTGGCTCTGGGCGGCGGCCAACAGTTGGGGCCTGAGCCAGGCCAGCCCCGATCCGGGGACCGTGTCCGATGCGGTGGTCAACGGCCTCTCCCTGGCCCTACTGGTGCGGCAGGGCGGCGGGGATCTGCAGGGGATCGCCTATTGGAACTACAACGTCAAGGAGCAGGGCCTTTACAACGACACCCACAACACCGCCTATGATACCGAAACCATGTTCGCCCAGGTTTCGGCCACGCTGCCGACCCTGCGCCGCTTGATGGCCGCGTCCTCAGGCCGACCGGAAGTCCTCATCCTGGCCCCGCCCGCTTTCTCCCATGAGCGAATCGGGGCCGAACGGGCGGCGGTCAAGCTGGAAGTACAACCCTTCCGGCGGCTGGCCGTTTTGGCCAAAGAGGGGATCAATGCGGCGGTTGTGGGAGGGTTGGAGGATTGGGAAACCGGGGGGTTGGAAAGGGATGTGCGGTCGGTGGTGGTTCTGTCGCCGGGGGTGGAATATCTGAGCGACGGAGATCTGGCGGCATTGCGGGGCTTTGTGGCGCAGGGGGGGCGGGTGGTCGCCTCGCCGGGGGTGGCGGCGGCGTTGGCCGATGCGGTGGAGGCCCCGCCGGAGATGCTCTACGGCGGGCTGGTGGAACGGCGGGGGAACCTGTACGCCGCCCAGAAGGGAGTGGCCGTCCTGTTTGAGGACAAGCGCCATGGGGTGCTGGCTCCCTTCTGGCGGGAGGTTCTGGGCCTGGACGCCCCCCAGCCGGGCTATCGCATCATCACCGACCGCCATGTGCTCCACTACCATCTCGGCCCGGAGCCGACGGCGGTGCGTTGGCGGTTGCCCTTTCTGGCCTGGGGCCGCCGCTATGACGCCCAGGCGCACCCCCACGGCTGGTTCTGGGGGGCGCGCCTGAGCGCAACCCTTGACCGCCGCGAGTTTGTCCTGCTGCGGCGGTTCTGGCCCTTTTGGTTCCCCGCTCCGGTTTTCTGAGCCTGCCGTCCGGGCTGCCGGGGCGCGGTGGATCACATCAACTCGGCGGCGTAGGCAAAGAGGGCCGGGATGCCCCCCGTGTGCCAAAAGAGCACCCGTTCCCCGCGTCCGATCTCGCCCCGGCGGATGAGGCCGATCAGCCCGGCCATGGCCTTGCCGGTGTAGACCGGGTCGAGGAGGATGCCCTCGTTACGGGCCGTCAGGCGGATTGCCTCCCGCTCGGCGTCGGTGAGGACGGCGTAGCCGCCGCCCAGGAACTCGTCGTTGATCAACACGTCCTCCGGGCCGAATTCCAGATCCAAGCCCAGGTACGCCGCCGTCGGGGCCAGCAGGGCGGCGATGCTTTCCCGCAGGTGGCCGCCGGTTTTGTCTACACTGATGCCCAACACCTGACCCTTGTAGCCGCGGGCTTTGGCCCCCACGATCAACCCTGCTTGCGTCCCGCCGGAGCTACTGGCAAACACGATCCGGTCAAAGGGGAGGTCTTGCGCCTGCATCTGATCCCACAGCTCGTCAAAGGCCAGGGCGTAGGCCGCCGCGCCCACCCGGTTGGAGCCGCCGTAGGGGATGACATAGGGTGTGCGTCCGGCGGCGCGTTCTGCCTGGGCCGCCTTTTCCAGGGCAAGCAGGGGGTCGTCGTCTTTGGCCCACCAAACCTGCGCCCCCAACAGGTCGTCTAGGAGCAGGTTGCCGGTCCATTGCTCACGGGGCGGGGCGTAGCCGCGCAGGACCAGGACGCAGCGCAGCCCGGCGCGGGCCGCCGCCGCTGCCGTCTGGCGGCAGTGGTTCGATTGAATCGCGCCGACGGTCAGCACCACATCGGCTTGCTGCGCTTGGGCCTCGGCGATGAGCAATTCCAGCTTGCGGGTCTTGTTGCCGCCGGTTGCCAGCCCGGTCTGGTCGTCGCGCTTGATCCAAAGGTCCGGGCCGCCCAGCACCGCACCGAGCCGTTCCATCGGTTCCAGCGGCGTGGGCAGATGGGCCAGGGAAAAACGCTTGATCTCTTTCATCGGTCGCACCTCCAATTTGGTACTTTTTTCCTACTTTACAAGGGGGCCAAAGTGTGGTAAAGTGGGAGCAGGCAGAGGAAATTGGATGATTTTTTCGTCCCTGCCGCTGGCGAGGAATCGTAGCAGCATCGCAGCCATAACATCTTCATTCAAGGTAGCACATTGCGGCTTCATCGGCCTACGTTGTAGTCTCGTCGCAGCACATTGTCGCTTCATCGGCCTACATTGCCGCACCCCTTTGTCCGTTGCAGTCGCATCGCAGCACCTCGCCAGAGGGACTCTCTCGCTCTACCGGCCTTATCACGTTCTTTTGGGGCACAGGCTCGGATGATAGAGCGAGAGAGTTCTTTTTTGTAGGCGGGCCAGTTTCTCTCGGAAGAGGGGGTCGTCGAACGGCGGCGTGGTCATGATGTAAGCGTCTTCGTTGTTATCGGCATAGTACCGCTTCCGCCGCTCGGTGACTTCAAACCCCAGCTTGCGGTAGAGATCCTGGGCCGCCAGATTGGAGACGCGGACCTCCAGCGTTGCCCGGCCTGCCCCTTGTTCCTGCGCCTGCTCCAATAGGGCCAGCAGCAGCATTTCGCCCAAGCCCCGTCTCCGCCAGCGGGGGTGGACGGCGAGGGTGCTGATGTGGGCTTCATCCACCAACAGCCAAAAGCCGCCGTAGCCCAGCACGGGGGGCGGTGGGGCACGGCGCAGCCGGGAGCGCAATCGCTTCAGCAGGTTTCCCTCCTCCGCTGCCGGGCGGATGACCAGCATGGTGCTGTGTTCGTTTTCGGTGATCTCAAAGGCATAGGCCCGCCACGACCAGGGGGAACGAAAAGAAGCCCGCTCAATGGCCATCACCTGGGCCAGGTCGCCCAGGCGCATCGGTTCAATGAGATAGGCAGTGGGTTCGCTCATGGGTTGAGCAGGTAGATGGGTGATAGGCCGGCGACATCGTCGCTATCGCCCCGCGAAAGCCGTTCCCAGCCGATTTCGGCCAGATAAGCGGCCCGGCGCAGGGAAGCCGCCGGAGGGGCGACATCGGCCAGGATGCCCGCCTTTTCCCGGAGCAGGGCTACGTCCTCGCTCTCCAACTCGCCGCAGAGGAGGGAGGGAACCTCAATCTCGGCGCACAGGGCTTCCAGGGTGGTGAGGCGGTAATCGCCCCGGCGGCGCCAACGACCCCGACGGCGGGCATAGTGGGCCACACAGATTCGCCCCCGCCCGGCCTGCAACACGGCCCAGATGGGCAGCCTCTGGTTCATGTGGGGCCGGGCTACCACATCTAAGGTGGGCACGCCGACCAGGGGCAACCGCCGGGCCAAGGCGATCCCTTTGGCTATGCCCAGACCGATGCGCAGCCCGGTGAAAGAGCCGGGGCCGAGGCTGACGACCAGGCCGGTCAGGTCGGAAGGGGCCACGCCCTGCTGCTCCAAAAGGCGGACCAAACGCGGCATCGTCTCCACGGTATGGCGGTTGACCGAGTACCAACTTTCCTCGCCCAAAACGCGGCCCCCAACTTCGTCGTAAAGGGCCAGACCGGCGTAGCGGGTGGCGGTATCCAGGGCCAAGAGCATAAGCAATCTTTCCTAAACGCCGAAGGCACTTCGGCGGAAATCGCGCAGCAATTGATCGTAGCGGGGGCCGTGGGCACGCATGACGATACCCCGCTTGCTGCGGTTGATGTGCCGCAGCGTCACCCACAGGTGCTCGGCGGGCAGCCGACCGGCGATGCGGTCGGCCCATTCTATGACGCACACCCCTTCGCCCAGCAAATAGTCATCCAGCCCCAGCGTCTCGATCTCGCTCAGGGGGTTGTCCAGGCGGTAGAGGTCCACGTGGTACAGGGTCGGCATGGGCGGCGGGGGTTGATACTCGGCGATGAGGGTGAAGGTGGGGCTGGTGACCGGCCCCTCTACCCCCAGTCCACGGGCGATTCCTTGGGTCAGACAGGTTTTGCCGCTGCCCAGCTCCCCTTCCAGGGCGATGATGTCGCCCGGCTGCAACAGCGCGCCCAGCCGCGCCCCCAGGCGGCGGGTCTGTTCCGGGCTATGGCTGATGAAATCCAGCGTGTGCTCGTCTAGAATCGGCATTTTCACCCGTGCATTTCAACGTGCCATTCCAGATTAGGACCGTCAAGGGTCAGCGACAATCGATTTAGAATGTTACGGCCCAGGATGCCATACGCTTGATCGAGCAACAAAAAGCGTCCACTAAATACCTTGCGCTCCCACACCAATTCTATCTGGACAGCCGGGGCGAAGCTAATGCTACCATCAAAGCCGATCAGTTCATATTGGCTGACCGGAGAGTCGTTTATGCCTAGTCGCTCGATCACCGCCTGCGGAACGAGAGTTATGTCGGCACCAGAGTCCAAGAGCATTGGCACGCTTGCCCAAACTACGCCGGTATTGGGATGTCGCAGGATCACATGGGCGACCGGCGCTGGCGGATCAAACCGTAGGGCGTCATAAGCCGGCATCTGGTATCTCCTCAACTTGCATGATGAAATCGCTTGCCTGTTCTGGGTGAGCCAGACGGGGGCTGGCGATGTGGGCGACTTGCTCAATCTGAATGTCGGGGACGAGGACGTATACTTTGGTTTTCTCCGGTAAGCGGATATTGTTCCTCAGCCGTATTCGGTTTTGATCCACTATGCCTTCTAAAGTGACAACTCCCACTGCAGTACCTCCATACCGTTCCAGACTTCTAAAGCATATTATACACCGATTGGCAATAATGGACAAAGGGACGGTCTGCCGCTTCACGGGCGTGGGGCGAACGCTCGTGGACGCCCGATCTCGCCGCAGGGACGCCGGGAGAAGGCGTGTCAGATCCGCCGTCTTTCGGCGGCCTTGTCTCTGCGGTGCGGGATCCTGTAAATGCGGCGTTGGGCGGGCTTCATTTCAGCATCTCTTGCCCCACAAAGTCCCGGTAGGGCGAAAGGTCCTCCAACACGGCCCGGTCCTCCGCTTCCAGGTTACCCGTCACCATGCGGGCCAGCAGTTCGCCGACGCCCGGCCCCAGCATGAACCCCTGACCGCACATGCCCACGGCCAGCAGATAGCCCTCCACCTCCCGCGCCCAGCCGACCAGGGGCAGGCCGTCGGGCGTCATGGGGTAGAGGCCGCGCCAGGTGCGCCGCACCCGCAGGTTGACCAGCTTGGGCATCACTTCCACCAGGCGGCGGCTGACCATGGGTAAAAACGCGCTGGTTTCCCGCGTGTCAAAACCCCAGATGCTGGGGCTGGGGGTGATGCAAAAGACGATCTGGCCGGTATAGTGCTGGTAAAAGTAAAAGTTGGAGGAGCCGGGCCGGGGGCGGATGTCCACCACCATCGGGTCAAGGAAACGGGCCACCGCTTCGGTGATGGCTGCTTCGTGGGAATCGGGCCGGACCGGCACATCCAGGCCGACCAGGGCTGCCACCTGCTGCGCCCAGGCCCCCGCGGCGTTGATGACCACGTCGGCGCCGTAGCTCCCCCGGTCGGTGCGCACGCCCCGCACCCGCCCTCCTTTGACGATGATGCCCGTCACCTGCTCGTTGAAGCGGAATTCGGCCCCCAGCCGCCGGGCGTGGCTGTAAAAGGCGTGGGTGGCCAGCAAGGGGGAGGCGTTGCCGTCGTGGGGGGAAAAGGTCCCGCCCAGCAGCCCCTCCGGGTTGAGATCGGGGATGATGCGCAGCAGGTCGTCCTTATCGTACCAATCAATGTCCAGGCCCAGATCGTGTTGGATGACCAGCAGGTCTTTGAGGATCTTTTCCTCCTCCGGGCGGTAGGCGACAAAGGAGTAGCCGCCCTCGTACCATTCAATGTCGTCGCCGTAGCGTTCCTGCCAGGTGGAAAAGATTTCGATGCTGTGCAGCCCCAGGCGGATCTTGGCCGGGTCGGAGTGGGTGGCGCGGATGCCGCCGATGGCCGTCTTGCTCGATCCCTGGCCTACGCTGGGTTTCCGGTCCAGGACCAGCGTCTGCACCCCGGCGCGGGCCAACGCCAGGGCCGTCGGCGTGCCCACGCTCCCCGCGCCGATGATGATTACTTCGTAATGATTCTTGGTCATGTCCTTTGCCTCTGTCATTCACCCTGTAGCACAATGTTCATAGCGCAAGTCGGAAACTTGTGCAACGTCTGTAGCGCAAGCCTCCGGCTTGCGCAAATTGGAAACTTGCGCAATGTCTGTAGCGCAAGCCTCCGGCTTGCGCAAGTTGGGAACCTGCGCAACGTTTGTAACCCCGGCCTCCGGCTTGCACAGGTCAGAAACTTGCTATTTGGCCGAATACCATTTACAGTAGCTCCATGCCCACTCGTCCCAGCTCTCCACCAATCCGGCCTTGACCGGGTTGTTCAGCACATAGCGGACGATGCGGTTCAGCTCGGGTTCGCCTCGGACGACGTGATCGTAATTCTCATGCTGCCAGAATTGCCCTTCTCGTCCCAGTATCCGGTTGGCCCGCCTGGCCGTATAGAGCTTGATGGAGTGCAGGATGGACGCCATGCTCCAGTAATCGCTCTCAGACTTGGGCAAGGGTGTAAAAACTGTGTGCACGTGGTTGGGCATGACGCAAAAGGCGATCAGGTCATACCTTTTGCCGTCGTAATGGTGCAGGCTGTTGCTTACCAGGTCGGCGAGACGGGGGTCTTGCAGCCAACGCGGGCCGGGAGCCGCCTCCAGTGCTCGGTCCCATAGGCCAAATATGTGGCGATATACGCGATAAGATTCCGCAGAGCGTTGGTAAGGATCGGCAATCTGTCTCAATCGTGCCTCTTGCTTATCGGCTTCGGCGGCCAGCCGTTGCGACACCCGGACCGGAAGGGAACCGGCCAGCCGAAAGGTGATGAACAGTGTTGCGTTGGGCGGCTGGATGTGTGGTAAGTGCCGCCGGTACGATTGTTTGTAGGCGAGCCTGTTCATCGTTCTTGATCGGCGCAAGTCAGAGACTTGCGCTACCTTCGGACCGATGAGCCGGAAGCGCGTCATGTGGTGCGCTTTGCAGCAATAAAAGCACCCAACGGCACTTCTATAAAGAGAGGCCGCAGGGTCGGGCCGGTGATCTCCTCCGGCGGGACGCCTTCTTCGCGGAAGAGGCGGTAGATCAGCGGGGTGCAGGTTTTGCCCCCACAGGCTCCCATCCCTGCCCGGCTCACGGCCTTGATCTCGTTGAAATCGCGGCAACCCCTGCGGATCAGCTCCCGGATCTCGCCCGCCGTCACCCGCTCGCAGCGGCACACGATGGTGTCATCGGCGGTGCGCTCTACGTACCGTTCCAGCGGCGCGGTCACTTCCGGCGGTTGCACCCGCAGCCCGGCGATGCGCTTGGCATAGGCCCGCGGTGCTTGCACCTGCACCATTACCGTTCGGTCAAAGGCGCGGACGGCCCGGACGCGGGTGACTTGCACTTCGCCCAGCACGTGCCCTTCGGTGTCCAATACGGTCACGGTGTCGCCCTCGGCGATGCTCCCCCGCAGGAATTCGTAGGCCAGGGTCACGGTGGCATAGCCCGGCGGAGCCTTGCGATAGTCCACCAGGGTAATGGCCAGGCCGGGGCAGATGGCAACGCACTTCTGGCAGCCGATACATTCTTTGCCCACCTCCTCGGCGACGTAGCGGGGGATGTGGCGGATGTCGTCGGCGTCAATGTGGATCAGGCCGTTGGGGCAGACCGCCGTGCAGGGGTTGCAAGGGATCTCCTGATCGCAGTGAAAGACAGGCAGGACGCCGACCTCGGCCTCCGGCGGCGTTTCCTCCACCGTCACGCCGGGCCGCGATTTCAGGATCTCGGCGGTGCGATACCACTCGTCGGGGATTTCGCCCACCTCTACGCCCAGGGCGTGGGCGATCTCCCGCCCCCGGATTTTGCCCGCGAACATGGCCGCCGACGCCTCGGCGATCTCCTCGGCGTCCCCGGCGGCAAAGGCGGTCAAGCCGAACTCCTGAGCCTTGCGGTAGAACTCGTCCACCGGGTCCAGGCCGACGGCAATGAGGACCGTGTCGCAGGCAAAGGACCGCTCCGTGCCGGGGATGGGCCGGAACCGCTCGTCCACCTGGGCAATCGTCACCGATTCAACCGACTCTTTGCCGTTCGCGCTGACGATGGTGTGGCGGGTGTAGATGGGCACGCCCAGGCGTACCAGTTTGTCTTTGTGGACCTTGTAACCGCCGCATTCGGCCATGGCCTCCACCAGGCCGACAACCTGGATGCCCGCCTGCAGGGCGTGGTATCCGGCGATGAGACCCACGTTGCCGCCGCCGACGATGAACAACCGTTCCGCCGCCCGGACCAGGTCACGGTTGACCAGGGTTTGGAACGCGCCGGCGCCGTAGACGCCGGGCAGGGTGTTGCCTTTGAAGGCCAGCGATTTTTCCCGCGCTCCGGTGGCCACCAGCAATACCTCCGGTTCGACCAAGACGTAGCGTTGTCCGTCGCGCAGGATGCCTACCTTTTTATCGCTAAAGACGGCCAAAGCGGTGCTGTTCAACCAGATTTCTACGGTTTCGTGGCGGCGGACCTCTTTTTCCAGGCGGGTGGCGATGTCAATGCCCCGCGTCCCGGCATAAACCGCCTCGGTGGAACCGAAGAAACGGTGGGTTTGCAGCACCAGTTTCCCGCCCAGGCGGTGTTTATCGTCCACCAGCAGCACGCCGACGCCCAGCCGTCCCAGCTCAATGGCCGCCGAAAGGCCCGCCGGGCCGCCGCCGATGATGAGCACCGGCACGCGCACCTGCTCCACTTCGCCCATCTCCGGCGGTCGGTCCACAGGGGGCAGAACGGGCAGCCCCTCCACAGGCTCGACGCGCAAGCCGGGCCGCACCAGCTCCATGCAAGCTTTGACCGGCTTGCCGTCGGCCAGGACCAGGCATTGGGCGCATTGGCCGTTGGCGCAAAAGATGCCCTGGGGTGCGCCATCTTTTGGATGACGGCCAAACACGCGCACCCCGTTGGCAAAAAGGGCAGAAGCGATAGTCTCGCCCTTGTGGGCGGTTAGCTCCTGCCCTTGCCAGGTAAAAGTCACGATCTCCCGCGGTTCAATGGGGAGAATGGGATGCTCTGTGATTCTGTAGGTGGTCATGGTTGTCCCCCTTTGCCGACTCCATCGTCAAGTCGGTGTCCTCAGTGCCGGTCCGATTATACCACACGGCGTACCGAAGACCAAACCTTCAAATCCGTTGATTCGTTGCCGTGTAGGGCGGCCAGGCCGGCAACGCGGGTGGGAGACTACCGACCGTTCGGCCCGGTCTGCCCCTGCTGCTGCAAACCATCGCGGCTGTGGGCGACCTTACCGCCGTTGCCCGCAGTTTGACAGAGCTTTCCTTTTGGGGTAAGATGCAACGACCAGATCGCCAGAGGATGGTCTCAGTGCGCGACATCTTGACCTACGGATCGTATCGGTTGCTGGCGGCGTTGTGCGGCCCTTTGCCGCCGCGGGCGGGCTATGCCCTGGCAGAAAAGGTCGGTCCGTTGCTCTATGCCCTCGCACCCCGGTTACGGCGGACGCTCAGCCACAACATTCGCCACGTGCTCGGCCCGGAAGCCGATGAGGAGCGAGTCCGGAGCCTGGTGCGGCAGGCGTGCGTTCATATCGCCAAGGGGCACTATGATCTGTTCCGTTTGGAGCGGCTCAGCGATGAGGACATCCTGCGCCTGATCACCATCCGGGGGTCGGAGCACATGGAGAAGGCGTTGGCCGCCGGGCGAGGGGTGGTGGCCGTTTCGGCGCATTTCGGCAACGTAGATGTGGTGGCCCAGTTGCCGTTGGTGTATGGCGTGCCCGCGACGGTAGCCGTCTATCGTGTCCGTCCGGAACGGCTGTTTCGCTACCTGCTCCGGGTTCGGCAAAGCCACGGCTTGCGGCTGGTCCCGACCGATGGCCCGTTGTTGAGCTTGTATCGCGCCCTCAAGCGGGGGGAGATCGTCGCCTTGCCCCTGGATTGGAACATTGTTGAAAGCACCTGCCTTGTGCCTTTTTTCGGCGTGCCGGCCCACTTGCCGGAAGGGCCGGTGCGGGTGGCCCTTCGCACCGGTGCGGCTTTGGTTCCCATCTTTGCCTTGCGCCTGCCCGATAACTCGTTCTTGGTGCGGATAGAGCCTGCCCTGGATCTTCCTCGCAGCGGGGATCGGGAAGCCGATGTAGCGGCGGGGATGCGGATGGTGGTGGCCGTGATGGAGCGTTACATTGCCGAGCATCCGGAGCAGTGGATCGTAGGTCGGCCCGTTTGGCCGCAGGAGGAATAGCGGGACGGGCGCATTTACCGTTCCCGGTGTCGGTCCCATCGCCTGGATGCCGCGCCGGGGTTTCCCTCGGTGAACTTGCGCAAGGGAGCGAACATGGCATTTATTGAACAAAAGGCTCGTGACATTGCCCGACCCGGCCTGGATGCCGTTGGCCGGGTGTTGGCCCGTTGGCACGTCTCGCCCAACGCCGTCACCTATTTGGGATTGCTCCTGACCGTGGGCGTGGCCGTGTTGGCCGGGATGGGGGAGATGCGTTGGGCCGGGCTGGCTTATATCCTTGCTGCCCTGGGCGACGCGTTGGACGGAACGCTGGCTCGGATCAGCGGAAAAGGCAGCCGTTTTGGGGCTTTTCTCGATTCAACCATTGACCGCTTTGAGGAGTCTATCGTCTTTTTGGGGCTGAGCATCCATTACGCCCAGGTAGGGGGGGTGGTGGAGATCCCCTTGATCCTGGTGGCCACCATCGGTTCGCTGATGGTCAGCTACACCCGCGCCCGCTCCGAGGCCATCGGTGTTGCTTGCAAGGTAGGCTTTATGGGGCGCGTACCCCGCGTGGCGGTGATGATCGTGGGCTTGTTGTTGGATCAGGTGCTGGTGGCCCTCATCGTCATTGCCGTAACCGCCCTGTTCACCGCCTTCCACCGCATGTACCACGTCTGGAAGATGACCGGCGGCGAGGCCGGTGGATGGGGGCCGGTCCGGGAGCCGTTTGTGCTGCCCCATCTTTCTTCCCCACCCGCCGAGGAGGAACAGGAAGCACCATGAAGTACTTGAACGTCCTGTTGTTGGCCGGTATCGTTGCCGTTGCGGCGGAGCTGGCCCATTGGAACCCTTTTATCGTCTTTGTCGCTTCCGGCTTGGCCATGATCCCCCTGGCCGGGCTGATGGGGGAGGCCACCGAAGCCCTGGCCGTCCACACCGGTCCCCGCTTAGGGGGATTGCTCAACGCGACTCTGGGCAATGCCGCCGAGCTGATCATCACCGTCATGGCCATCCGCGAAGGCATCCTAAACCCGGACATCAATGAGCAGATGCTGGACCTGGTGCGGGCCTCCCTGACCGGCTCTATCTTGGGCAACATCCTGTTGGTGTTGGGTTTGAGCATTTTGGTAGGCGGGTTGCGGCATGGCGTCCAAAAGTTTGATCGCAGCCATGCCGGGATCAACGCGACAATGTTGATCCTGGCCGTCGCCGCGCTGATCATCCCTTCCCTCTTTAGCCACAGCATCGAGGCGGTCAACCACGATGCCGTGGAGTACCTGAGCCTGGGGGTAGCCGGGGTGATGATCCTGCTCTATGTGTTGGCCCTGGTTTTCCAGCTGCGCGATCCAAAAAATCGGCAGGGGGCGGAGCATGGTCAGGCGCGGCACGATGCCCCTCACTGGTCTGTGGGCCGATCCGGTGTCGTTTTGGTGTTGGTCACGGCGGCTATTGTCTGGATGAGTGAGCTGCTGGTCGGTTCAATAGAGCATGTAGTCTTGGAGACGGGCATTTCCGAGTTCTTTTTGGGGATTGTCATCATCCCCGTCATCGGCAACGTGGCAGAACACCTGGTGGCGGTGCAGGTGGCCGCCAAGAACAAAATGGAGCTGAGCCTGTCCATCTCGGTTGGCTCCAGCCTGCAGATCGCCTTGTTTGTTGCGCCTTTGTTGGTGTTCATCAGCCTCCTGATGGGCAATCCTCTGACATTGGTGTTCAATCAGTTTGAGTTGATCGCTTTGATGGCGGCGGTGCTGATCGCGGCGATGGTCTCCCAAGATGGAGAATCCAACTGGCTGGAAGGGGCAATGCTGCTGGCGGTCTATTGCATCATCGCCCTGGCCTTCCTCTGGTTGCCGGCTTAGGGCTGCCGGGGAAAGGCCGGTTCTCCCCTCCGTGCCCTCGGCGTCTCTGCGGTGGGCCTGATGGCGTGGGGGCGGTCAATCCGGCAACCGCCTCATCGGGGCCAGGCTTGCGACCAATCGTTTGACGCCTACACCGGCAAAGGCTACCGTCACCTGTTCGTCACCGCCGACCATGCGGCTTTCAATGACCGTTCCCCGACCGAACACATCGTGCTGCACCTGGTCGCCGGTCTGAAACTGGGGGGATAGGCTGTTGGTCGTCCGGCGTTGGGGGGAAAAGGGCACGGAGGCCGCCCTGTGCCGCCCCGGGAACCCCGAATCCCAAGGGGTTCGGCGCGGGGCCTTGTTTTCCACCCGGTCCTGCACCAGGTGGGAAGGGATGTCCTCCAGAAAGCGGGAGGGGATGCGCACCGCACTTTCGCCGTAGAGGGTCCGCCGAAAGGTGTAGAAGAGGTAAAGCCGCTCTTTGGCCCTTGTCACCCCCACGTAGCACAGCCTTCGTTCCTCCTCCATTTGCTCCGGATCGTCCATAGAACGTGCGTGGGGCAACAGTTCTTCTTCCAAGCCGACGATAAATACCACCGGGAATTCCAACCCTTTGGCGGCGTGGAGGGTCAACAGGGTCGGCGCATCTGTGGTCTCGTCCAGGTTGTCCACATCGGAAACCAAGGCCACCTCTTCCAAAAAGGCCGTCAGGGCCGACTCCGGCGGTAGATCGGCGAAATCGCGGGCCGCGGTCCGCAGCTCCAAGATGTTTTCCCAGCGGCTTTCTCCCTCCGGGCTGCCGTCCCGGATATAGGCTTTGTAACCGCTCCGCTCCAGCACCAGGTCCAGCAGTTCCAGCAGGTTGAGCTGCTGCTGTGCCCGGATCAATTCGTCCAACAAGGCCGCAAAGTTCAGCAGCGACCGCTTGGCCCGCGGGCCGAAGGGGTGTTGGAGCGGCTCTCCGCTCTGCTCCGCTTCGGCCAGCATCTGCAGGGCGGCATAGACCGGCACGCCTAACTCGGCGGCCCACCGGTTCAGCCCACCGACGGTTTTCTTGCCGATGGCCCTGGGCGGGACGTTGATGATCCGCGCCAGGCCGATGCCGTCGTAGGGGTTGTGGATGAGGCGCAGGTAGGCCAGGACATCCTTGATCTCCTTGCGTTCGTAGAAGCGGGTGGCGCCCACCAGTTTGTAGGGCATCCCGGCCTGCACAAAAGCATCCTCAATGGGCCGCGATTGGGCGTTGGTGCGGTACATCACGGCACAGTCCCCCGCTCTGGCCTTGCCTTGCTCCACCAGTCGCCGGATTTCGGCCACGACCAGCTCGCCTTCTTCCCGCTCGTCGTATGCCTCCCGGATGACGATGGGGGGACCGCCTTCCTGCGGTGTGAAAAGGCGTTTGGGATGGCGATGGGTGTTGCGGGCGATGATGGCGTTGGCCGCGTCCAAGATGACCTGGGTGGAGCGGTAGTTGCGCTCCAGCAGGATGACGCGGGCTTGGGGGTAGTCTTGGCGGAAGCGGGCGACGTTGCGGTAGTCGGCTCCTCGGAAGGCGTAGATGGATTGGTCTTCGTCGCCTACGACGAAAAGGTTGGCCTGTGCCCCGGCCAGCAGCTTGACCAGTTCGTACTGGGCCATGTTGGTATCCTGCCACTCATCCACCAGGATAAAGGGGTAACGGCGTTGGTATTTGGCCCGCACCGCATCGTTGCGGTGGAAGAGTTGGACCGTTTTCATCAGCAGATCGTCAAAGTCTAGGGCGTTGTTTTCGGCCAACAGGTGTTGGTAGCGTTCGTAGATGCGGCGGATCACCTCTTCCCGGTAGGTTCCGGCGGGCAGGTCGGCGGGGGTCAGCAGTTCGTTCTTGGCCCTGGAGATGCGGCTCAGGATGGAGCGGGGGCGGTAACGCTTGTCATCCAGGTCCAGGTCGCGGATGGCGCGGCGCACCAGGCTTTGCTGATCGCCGCTATCGTAGATGACGTATTGGGGGGAAATGTGAGCGGCCTCTGCCTCCCGGCGTAGGATGCGGGCGCAGATGGCGTGAAAGGTTCCGATGGTGAGTTTGCGGTACTCTGTGCCCAGGAGCCGGTAGAGGCGTTCCTTCATCTCGCGGGCGGCCTTGTTGGTGAAGGTGACGGCCATGATCTGCCAGGGCGGCACGCCGTATTCCCGCACCAGGTAGGCGACGCGGTGGGTCAGCACCCGCGTTTTGCCGCTGCCGGGTCCGGCCAGAACCAGCACCGGCCCTTCGACGGTCTGGACCGCCTCCTGCTGGGCTGCGTTCAATCCGGCCAAAATGTCCTGTGTGTTTGGCATTTGCATTCTCCCTGCCGGTTTGGGTGGCCCATTGTAACACCGTTCCGGCGGGGGGGCAAAAGGGAGATTGTCCTTTGAGGCGCAGTTACGGGGTTTCGCACCGCCGAAAGACGGCGGATTCTGAAATGCCTTGTGTGCCCGCCCGCAGGCTGCCTGCGGGCGGGCCGGTGGGGTCTCTTGGGGACGGCGGTTATTCGGCCTTTCGCTCTTCCAACGATTCTTCCCACATCTCGCAGACGGTTTCCAATCCGGCGTCCCAGATCTTTTTGGCAGCAATGGTGGCGATGACGACGGCAATCGCCGGTACGACCTCCGGCGCGACGATCAGCCCTGCCAGGGTAACGGCCAGGGTCTTGGCCCCTTCTCCCAATGCTTCCATCAACGCATTGTGGTCTTTGTTCTCCTCGTTGCAGAGCAGGTCATAGAGTTTGGGTTCCAGCTTCTTCCACCACCGTTCGCCGAATTCCTTCATCATGGCCGTCCATTCCGGACCGGCCTCCAAATCGATGGCGAACGCCTCTTCGGGCGGATTCCACTGGCGGAGGGCATCCCCGGCGGTCCCGTCCTCTTTGGCTTTGACACGGGCGGCCAGGGTCAGAAAAAGTCCGTCTTCGTCATCCTCCCACAGCGTCTCAACGGCTTCCCAGCGATCCTGCTCGGACACGGTCTTCCCCCTTTCTCTTTTGTTTGTTCGGCACGATAGCCCCGCAAGCCCTCCTGTCCCGATCCGGTGCGGCGGGCGGGGTTCTCACAGGTACACAATCTTGCCTGTGGTGTGGTGCTCGTCCATCTCCAGAATGCCTACGCTAGGCCGACGCCCACGCCCCGGTAGGGCCGGGCCGGGGTTGAAGAGCAGTACGCCTTCATGCATTTTGACATAAGGTTTATGCGTGTGACCGAAGACGATGGCGTCTACTTTGTCTTCGGCGAACTGTTGCAGGAGAAACTCTTCCAGAGAGAGGGTGGGCGTTTTGCGGCCAAACATGCGCCAGAGGCCCCCTCTGGTCTGCTTTTGGTATGCGTCAAACTGGTGGCCGTGGATCATGCCCACCCGTCGTTCGCCGAATTTGACGACGCGCTTTTCGTCCAGGTATGCTTGCACTTGCTCGCTATCCCGTTCGCCAAAGACGGCGAAGGTCAGGGTGTAGGTCTCTTGCAGTTCCTCCAGAACGTATAGCTCACAGATGTCGCCTACGTGCAAGATGATGTCCAGCCCCTTGAACACTTCGGCGATGCGGAACGGTAACAAGGGACTCAGCGCCGGGATGTGCGTATCGCCAACGATGCCGATCTTCATTGCCTATCCCCTTGCATCAAATCTCTTATGACCGACACGGTACATCCTCTGTTGGGCAGGCGCGTCGCACCGCAGGGCCGCCGAGGGGCGGCACGGCTGCGGTGGGCCGAGATGGGGAACGGCCCATGCGTGGCCCCGCTCCTGCCGAGAGAGAGGACGTGCCTGCCCGGAGAGGCGGTCACAGGCCCTCCGGCGGTTTCAAGGTCTCAGCTGCGGCGGCGCAAAAAGGCCGGGATGTCCAGGTCGTCGCTGTCCATCACGCGGACCGGAAAGTCGGCAACGGGGACGGGCACGGCCCGGGGCGCAACCCTCGGTTCGGCGGCGCGGGCGGCCACCTGGCGGATGACGGTGGGCCGCTGCTGGTTGGCCGTGTCAAAGCCGGTGGCGATGACGGTGATGCGGATCTGATCGTTCATCGTCTCGTCAATGACCGCGCCAAAGATGATGTTGGCCTCCGGGTGGGCCGTCTTGCGGATGATCTCCGCCGCCTCGTTCACGTCAAAGAGGGTCATATCCGGGCCGCCGGTCACGTTGAAGAGGATGCCCCGTGCGCCGTCAATGGTCACGTCCAGCAGCGAGCTGGCGATGGCCTGCTCCGCCGCCTCCACCGCCCGGTTCTCCCCTTCGCCGTGGCCGATGGCCATCAGCGCGGCGCCTCCCTCGGCCATGATGGTCCGCACGTCGGCGAAATCCAGGTTGATGAGGCCGGGCACGGTGATCAGCTCCGAAATGCCCTGGATGCCCTGGCGCAGCACATCATCGGCCACGCGGAATGCTTCCTGGATGCTGGCCCGCTTGTCCACGATCTCCAGTAGGCGGTCGTTGGGGATGGCGATGAGGGTGTCCACATGCTCTTTGAGCCGCTCGATCCCCTCCTCGGCCACCTGGCGGCGTTTGCTGCCCTCAAAGGTGAAAGGCTTGGTGACGACACCGATGGTCAAGGCCCCCGTCTCGCGGGCGATGCGGGCGACCACCGGCGCGCCGCCGGTCCCCGTGCCGCCGCCCATCCCGGCGGTGATAAACACCATGTCCGCACCGTTGATCACCTCGTAGAGGTCATCGCTCGATTCCTCGGCGGCCTCTTCGCCGACTTTGGGGTCGCCGCCGGAGCCAAGCCCTTTGGTCAGCTTATCGCCGATGCGCACCCGGTTGGGCGCCTTGGAGAGCATCAACGCCTGGGCGTCGGTATTCACGGCGATGAACTCAACCCCTTGCAGGCCCTCTTCGATCATGCGGTTGACGGCATTGCTCCCGCCGCCGCCGATCCCCATGACCTTGATCCGCGCAAAATTCTCTACGTTCGGCATCAGTTCCCGTTGCATCTTTCCCTCCTTCATCCTGGCAGAAATGCCTTGAACATGTTCTTGATCCGCTGCCCTACGACGCCGGAGGACCGTTTGCGTTTCGGTTCCTCCTGCCGGCCCTGCGTCTGGCGCATCCCCCACAGCAGCAACCCGACCGCCGTCGCATAGGCCGGGCTTTCCAGCACATCGGTCAGCCCTTGCAGGTCGTGGGGTGCACCGACCCGCACCGGCATTTGGAGCACCTGCTGCCCCAACTCGGCAAACCCGGCCAGCTCCGCCGAGCCGCCGCACAGGACCAGGCCCGCTGCCAGCAGGCCGTCGTAGCCGGAACGCTTGACCTCCTGCAAGATCAGGGTGAGGATCTCTTCGGCGCGGGCTTCGAGCACCTCGGCCAGCAGCAACCGCGAGACCTCCTGGCGCACCTCGCTGCCGAAGGATGTCACCTCTATCCGTTCGTCGGTGGGCAGCGAAGCGGGGATGGCGTGGCCGTAGCGGATCTTGAGTTCCTCCGCCGTGCCGAAAGGCGTCCGCAGCCCGACGGCCACGTCCCGCGTCAGGTGCTCGCCGCCGGTCCCCAAGACGGCGGTGTGCCAGATGCTGCCCTCAATAAAGATGCCGATGTCGGTCGTGCCGCCGCCCACATCGGCCAGCACCACGCCCATCTCCCGTTCCGCGCTCCGGAGCACCGCCTCGCCCGAAGCCAGCGATTGCAGGATCAGGTCGTCAATCTCCACCCCTGCCGCCCGCACGCACTTGACCAGGTTGCTCACCGACGTAGAGGCCCCGGTGACGATGTGGGCTTCCACCTCCAGGCGGATGCCCTGCATCCCAATCGGGTCCTTGACCCCCTCCTGGCCGTCCACCACGTAGCTCCGAGGGATGGTGTGGATGATCTCCCTGTTGCGGGGGAGGGCGATGGCCCGCGCCGCATCCAACGCCCGTTCAATGTCCGATTCGCCGATGCCCCGCGATCCCCGCGAGATGCCGACCACACCCCGGCTGTTGAGGGATTGGATGTGCCCGCCGCCAATGCCCACAAAGGCGTTGGTGATCTCGTAGCCGGAGACCCGCTCCGCCTTGCGCACCGACGCCTGGATGGCCTCCGTCGCTTCGTGGACGTTGACCACCACCCCCTTGCGCAGCCCCCGCGAAGGGGTGACGCCGACGCCGATGATGCGGAGCTGGTCCCCATCATACACCTCGCCGACCAGGGTGCAAATTTTGGTCGTGCCGACATCAATGCCGACAATCGTTCGCGGTTCTACCATACGTCACTCTATCTTTGCGCCTTCGCGGTTCTTTTGAACCGCCAAGACGCCAAGAACGCGAAGTTTTTTTACTTTTTCTTCCTTCCTTTGCGCCCTTTGCGCCTTTGCGGTTCTTTCTTTTGAACCGCCAAGACGCCGAGCGCGAAGGTTTTTTGCTTTTCTTCTTTCCTTTGCGCCCTTTGCGCCTTTGCGGTTCGTTCTTTGGAACCGCCAAGACGCCGAGCGCGAAGGTTTTTTGCTTTTTCTTCTTTCCTCTGCGCCCTTTGCGCCTTTGCGGTTCTTTCTTTTGAACCGCCAAGACGCCGAGCGCGAAGGTTTTTTGCTTTTTCTTCTTTCCTCTGCGCCCTTTGCGCCTTCGCGGTTCGCTCTTTTGAACCGCCAAGACGCCGAGCGCGAAGGTTTTTTTGCTTTTCTTCTTTCCTTTGCGCCCTTTGCGCCTTTGCGGTTCTTTGGAACCGCCGTTTACTGCCCGTAGACCAGGTGCTCCGGCCAGCGCACATCTACATAGCGCGGTTGGATGTTGTGGGCCGACAGGTAATCGCTCAGCGCGCGCAACGCCTGGATCTTGCGTTCCAGGTTCTCGCTGCCGCCCACATACACCGCCCACTGTTTGCCGTCCTGGACCTGGTAAAAGCCCAGGCCCCGTTCCGCCTCGTAGAAAAAGACGCGGATGCCCGGCAACGCCTCGGCCAACCGTCGCACCGACGCCGCCAGGCCGGGCGGCTGCAAGGTCTGGCCCACCGCCAACACCCGGTCGCTGGAATCCACCACAAAGAGGACGTTGGGGTCGGCGGGATCGCCGTGGTAGGGCAACACCACCCCTTCCTCATCCAGCCACCAATCGCGTCCCTGGGCCTGCGCCCGCCAGAGCACCAGGGGCTGCCGCTCCTCCACCTGGATCGCCACCCGCGCCGGGAATAGGTCGCAGCGCACGTGCGCCGCCTTGATGCCGTCCACAGCTTCCAGGCGCGCTTCCACCTCTTCAGGCCGGATCCAAAAAATGTTCATCTCGTGGATACCGGCGACCTGATAGAGCATGGCCGCGTCCAAGTGCTCCGCACCGACCACCGATGCCTCATAGATGAAAAAGGAAGCATCGGTGGAGCCGTAGGCCAGCAGACCGATGAGTCCCAGCAGGAGCATCGCCACCGGCAGCCGCCGGAAGAGGGCTTGCCAGCGGAAACGGGGCGTCTCGACGGCGGCGGCTACGTCGGTTTGCGATGGTCGGGGCCGGGGTGGGCGTTTTCGCCGCACCCGGCGTTTCTCCTTCCGACCTCTGGGGCGGATGCGGGGCCGGGCCAGCGCGGTTTCGAACGTCTTGGAGCGCGCCCGCCCTTTGCCCCTGCGCCGCCTTTCCTCCGCCCCTCGCAGATCAAGACGCATGGCCTTGCCCTCGTCGTGCCGCCGGATAGGACGTAGCCGAACGGCTCTTGTCCGCGTGCCGCTCCAACGCCAGCGCAATGAGCCGATCCAGCAGATCGCCGTAGGCAAGGCCGCTGGCCTCCCACAGCTTGGGATACATGCTGATCGGCGTAAAGCCGGGGAGCGTATTGACCTCGTTAATGTACACCTGCCCCGTCCGCCGGTCCAGCAGAAAATCGGCGCGGGCCATCCCGGCGCAGTCAATGGCCAGGTACGCTTCCACCGCCAGGCGGCGGATCCGCTCCGACGTTTCGGCATCCAGCGGGGCCGGGATCAACAATTGCGATTCGCCGTCCAGATACTTGGCCGCGTAATCGTAAAATTCGTTGCAGGGCACGATCTCGCCCGGCACGCTGGCGATGGGGTCGTCGTTGCCCAGGACGCTGACCTCTATCTCGCGGGCGTCCACCGCCTCCTCGATCACCATCTTGCGGTCGTAACGGGCCGCTTCGGCCAGGGCTGCCCGCAGCTCCACCCGGTTGTGCGCCTTGCTGACGCCCACGCTGGAGCCGAGATTGGCCGGTTTGACAAAGCAATCGTAGCCGATGGTGGCCTCGATCCGGGCTACCGTCTCCTCCGGTTCCTGCTCCCAGGCGCGGCGTTTGACGACCAGGTGAGGGACGATGGGCAAGCCGTGGGCACGCATCACGTCTTTGAACAACGCCTTGTCCATGCCCACCGCCGAAGCCGCGACTCCGGCCCCCACGTAGGGCAGGTCGGCCAGCTCCAGCAACCCCTGAATGGTCCCATCCTCGCCGTAAGGGCCGTGCAAGATGGGGAACACCACATCCAGTTGGCGGAAAGGAACCGCCGTCAGGGCCTCCGGCCCCTCTTCCAGGCGTAACAACCCCCGCCGGGAAGGTTCGGCCAGCAGGGCCGCCGGGTGCTCCTCCCCCGCCGCGCCCTCGCTCAACGCCCGCCACGGATCGCCGCCTGCCAGCCAGTGCCCCTCCCGATCAATGCCGATGGGCACGACCTCGTAGCGATCCGGGTCGAGAGCGGCCATGATCCCCTGGGCCGACAGCAACGAGATTTCATGTTCCCCGGAACGACCGCCAAAGATGAGACCAACGCGCAATTTCGCCATGCTCCATTGTACCACAATATCTAGTATCTTGCAAATTCAGAGGCACTAATCCTTGTATCCTCGGTGCTCAATGCGACCGACCAACTCAATCTCCAGCTCCAGCTCCACCCCGAACCGGGCCAACACCCGCTCGCGGGCCAGTTGGATAAGCGCCCAGACATCGGCGGCCGTCGCTCCGCCGCGATTGACGATAAAGTTGGCGTGTCGGGGCGAGATTTCGGCCCGGCCTTGCCGCTTGCCCTTCAGGCCCGCCGCTTCGATGAGCCGACCGGCGTAATCGCCCGGCGGGTTTTTGAAAATCGAGCCACAGGTGGCCCCCGGCGGCTGAGTGGCTTTGCGCCGGGCCGCGATCTCGGCGACGCGGGCTTCCAGCGTCCGGCGGTCGCCCTGCCGCAAGGCGAATTCCGCGCCCAGCACCACGGGTTGCCGCCCGCCGTTTCTCTTCAAGGCGCCGGTGCGGTAGCCGTATTCCAGCCGTTCCACCGGCCATGCCTCCACCGCGCCTCCCGGCTCCAGGAGGATTGCCGTGTGCAGGACCGAGGCCACATCGCCGCCCCAAGCCCCGGCGTTGCCCACCACCGCGCCGCCCACCGTGCCGGGGATGCCGACGGCCCATTCCAGCCCGGCCAACCCCCGGTCCACGCAGCGGCGGGCCAGGGCGGAGAAGGAAACGCCGCTTTCGGCTTCGACGTGCGTTCCGGAAAAGCGCACACTGCCGCTGCGGTTGATCACCACCAGCCCTCGCACCCCTCCATCGCCGACCAGCACGTTGGACCCGGCCCCCAGCACCCGGCAGGGAACCTCCCGTTCCCAGGCCAGCAGCACCGCCCGGCGCAGCGCATCGGCCCCATCCACCAGGGCCAGCAGGTCCGCCGGGCCGCCGACGCCCAACGTCGTGTAGCGGGCCAGCGGCTCCCCCCGCCGGACCGCGTCCGCTCCCAAAACCTCAATCAATGCCTGCGCCAAGTCGCCTGTCATGAGTTCCCCAAACCGCCGGGACGCCAAGCCTTTTTCCTTCGCGCTCTTTGCGCCTTCGCGGTTCTATCTTTTTGAACCGCCAAGACGCGAAGGACGCGAAGCCTTTTTCATCTTTCCTTTGCGCTCTTTGCCTTTGCGGTTCTATCTTTTTGAACTGCCGAGGCGCGAAGGACGCGAAACCTTTTTATCTTTCCTTCGCGCTCTTTGCGCCTTTGCGGTTCTATCTTTTTGAACCGCCGAGACGCCAAGGGCGCGAAGCCTTTTTTATCTTTCCTCTGCGCTCTTTGCGCCTTCGCGGTTCACCTCTCCCCTGCGCGCTGCCAGCAGCCGCTCGCCGATCAGATAGCCGTCGCCCGCCCCCAGGGTGATGACCAGGTCGCCGGGCTGTACCTCGCGCAGCAGCAGCGCCGTCGCTTCATCCAGCGTCTCCACGGCGCGGACGTCGGCGTGGGCGATGCGGGCGGCCAGGGCTGCGCCGGAGACGCCGGGCAGGGGCTTTTCGCGGGCGGCATAGATGGCGGTGACGATTACGTGATCCGCCTGACCGAAAGCGTGGGCGAAATCGTCCATCAACGCTGCCGTGCGGCTGTAAGTGTGGGGCTGAAAGACGGCCCAAATGGGCCGCCCCGGATATTTGAGCCGGGCCGCATCCAGCGTAGCCCGCACCTCGGTCGGGTGGTGGGCGTAATCGTCCACCACGACGACGCCACCCGCCTGCCCTTTGACTTCAAACCGCCGTTTCGTGCCCTGGAAGCGGGTCAGGGCGGCGGCGGCGACGCCGAACTCTACCCCGACCTGGGCGGTGGCGGCCAGGGCGGCCAGCGCGTTCAGCACGTTGTGGCGACCGGGCAATTGCAGGGCACAGGTCCCCAGCCGCCCGCCGCCGTGCCACACCTCAAAGGCGGCGTGATGGCCCAGCGCGCTCCCCCGCGCTTGCCAGTCCCAGGCGGCGTCGAACCCGTAGGTCTCCAGGGGACGGCCTGCCTCCCGGCCCAGCCGCCCGGCCTCCTCATCCTCCCCGCAGACGATCAACCGCCCGTCGGAGGTCAGCCGCTCTACAAAGGCGGTGAATGCCCGTCGCACCTCCGCAAAGGTGGGGTAGCAATCGGGATGGTCATGTTCCAGGGCGGTGATGACCGCCACGGCGGGCCGCAACCCCAGGAAGGCCCGGTCGTATTCGTCGGCCTCAATGACAAAGTAGGGGCCGTGCCCGGCGCGGGCGTTGGTCCCCAGGTTTTGCAGCACCCCGCCGACGACGAAGGTGGGGTCCAGCCCCGCCTCCAACAGAACCCAGGCGATCATGGCCGTCGTCGTTGTCTTGCCGTGGGTTCCGGCCACGGCAAGAGTGCGCTTCCCGGCGGTCAAGTCCGCCAGGAACCGCTCCCGCTTGACCACCGGCAGCCCACGCCGCCGCGCTTCAACCACCTCCGGGTTGTCGGCGGGGACCGCCGAGGAGACCACCACCAGGTCCGCGCCGGCCACCTGCTCGGCCCGGTGGCCGATGGAGACGGCGATCCCTTCGGCGGCCAGAGCCTCCGTCAGGGCAGAAGCCTGCCGGTCCGAGCCGGAGACGCGGTAGCCCCAGCCGTGGAGCACGCGGGCGATGGCCGAAAGCCCCGCCCCACCGATACCGATCAGATGGATGTGCATCCCCGGTTGTAGCAACCCCATATTTCACCTTGTCTCAGTCTGTTTCAAAAACGCCGGAAGCGCGAATCTTGCCTCCGCTCACTTGAGAATGATCGCCAGCAGCAGGATCATGCCCAGGGCCAAAAAGAGATACGGGATAAAGTCGTTGGCGCTCAGGAGCGCGAGCGGCAGAAACTGGGTGATGGAGCTGTGGAACCCGGTCAAATAGTCGCCGATCCGGATCGTCTGGCCGGTGGATCCCAGGGGAACCTTCAGGCCAAAGTAGGCCGCCTGGCTGCTCACATCCCAGGCCGTGCCGACGATGAGATAGCCGTTGACCACCCCGCCCAGGTAGCCAAAGAGCCACTTGAGCACCCCCGTCTGCTGCTTGATGGGAAAAACCAGGCTGATGCCCTGGTAGGCGATAAAGGTCACAAAGGCCATCGTCGTGATGTAATAGATGGCCTGGATCGCGCCGTGGGGCAGGTTGGCCATCGCGTCGGCGGGCAGGCGGGTGGAAAGGGCGTCCAGGATCAAATCCTGGCCCATCTTGAGGGCAAAAAGGCTGAGCAGCAGGATGGTCGTCACGCCCAACTCCTTCCACAACCCCCGCACCATGCCGATCACGCCGAACAGGGCGATGAGGCCCATCCACAGGATCTCAATGGGGATCATGGCTCCCCTCCTGCTTCGGTCTGTACCCGGCGGGCCAGCGTCCAAAGCTGCTCGGCGATGACCTGGGCGGCATCGGGCCGGGCCATAGCCCGCGTGGATTCGCTCATGGCCGCCAGGGTCTCGTCATCGTTCAGCAGTTCCAGGACGGTGGGGACCAGTTTCTCCCCCAGTTCGGCGTCCGGCAGGACCAGGGCTGCGCCGTTTTCGGCCATATAGTCGGCGTTGGCCTGCTGATGCTGCCCCGCATGGGGATAGGGGACCAGCACCGCCGGCAGCCCCGCCGCCGGGAATTCGCCCAGGGTGGCCGCTCCGGCGCGGGCCACGGCCAGGTCGGCGGCGACCAGGGCCAGGGGCATGTCGTCCAGGTAGGGCAGCGGGTGATAGCGGCTCCGCAGGTCGTCCGGCAGGCTCTTGGCCGCCCCCTCCACCCAATCGGCGTCCAACCGCCCGCTGATGTGGACGATCTGGCAGACCGGCAACAGCTCCCGCAACCCGGCCACCAACGCCCGGTTGATGCTCCTGGCCCCTCGGCTTCCGCCAAAGACGAGCAGCGTTTTGAGGGCCGGTTCCAGCCCCAGGGCGGTCCGCGATTCGGCCCGGCCCAGGCTAAAGATGCGGCGACGCACCGGATAGCCGCTGACCACCACCTTGTCGCGGGGCAGGTAGTGGTACGATTCCTCGCTGGTGACGGCGATCACCGTTGCGATGCGGCTCAGGGTGCGGACGGCCAGGCCGGGCACGATGTCGGGCAGGTAAACCAGGATGGGGATATGCCGCAGCCAGGCGGCCACCGCCACCGAGACGCAGACATAGCCGCCCGTGACGAAAACCACGTCGGGCCGGAATTGGGCCAGGACGCGCCCCGCTTTGCCCACGCTCCCGGCGATGCGGGCCGCATTGCGGGCCGTGACCAGCAGGCCCATCCCCCGCAGCCCGCCCGCTTCCAGGCCCACATACTCGATCCCGGCCTGTTTCACCAGACCCTCCTCCATGCCGCCGCGACTGCCCACCCACAACAGGTCGCCGGGGCGCAGGGGCGGCAGGTTCAGCCCCGCCGCGCGGGGATCGCGCAAAGCCTCAATTACCGTCAGGGCGGGGTAGACGTGGCCGCCCGTTCCTCCGCCGGAAAGGAGCAAGCGCATGATCAGGACCTCGACTCGGCGCCCGGCGTCGGCTGCCAGACCGACGCCGAACGGCGGTTGGGGCGGGCCGCTTCCTGGGCGTTCACCGCCCGCGATACGTTGAGCATGATGCCTACACCGACCAGGCAGGCTACCAGCGACGATCCGCCGACGCTGATGAAGGGCAGGACGATGCCGGTGTAAGGGAATGTGCTGGTGACGACGGCCATGTTGATCAACGCCTGGAAGCCGATCCAGAAGCTGAACCCCGCTGCCAGCAGGCGGCCAAAGGGATCGGACGAGAGGGCGGCCAGCCGCAGGCCCCGGTAGACCAGCAGGGCAAAGAGGCCGATGAGGAGCAGGGTTCCCACCAGGCCCAACTCCTCGCCCACAACGGCAAAAATGCTGTCGGTGTGGGCGGCGGGCAGCCACAGGTACTTCATCCGCCCCTCGCCCGGCCCAAAGCCGGTCAGCCCGCCGCTGGCCAGGGCCAGCAAACCCTGGCGCAGCTGCATGTTGGTACTGTGCAGCGGGTCAAGGAGCTCTTGCAGGTAGGGCTTGATGCGCTCCATGGCGTGGGGCAGGTGCTCAATGACGATGTAAAAGGCCACACCACCGCTGGCAATGCCGATGATGAATTGCCAAAGATCGGCCCCGGCCAGGAAGAACATGGCGACGGCGACCAGCACGATGACCAACGCCTCAGACATATCGGGTTGGGCCATCACCAGGCCGGTGATGACGCCGACCATGATGGTAAAGGGCAAGAGGCCGTAGGAGAGCTGCCGCACCCGCGAGCCTTTGGAAGAGAGCCAGTGGCCGATATAGATGACGACGGCCAGTTTCGCCAGCTCCACCGGCGAGACGGATTGCTTCCACAGCAGCCGCCCTTCCCGAAAGAGGGCCAGGATGATGAGCAGCAGCAGGGCGACGCCCATCAAGGGGATGGACAGCCGCTTCCAGTAAGGGTAGGGGAACCAGGCGGCGACGCCCATCAGCCCCAGGCCCAAGATCAACCACATCGCCTGCCGCTTGAAAAAGTAGGCGGCGTCGCCGTGGAGGCGGTAGCCCATGTCGGAAGTGGAGCTGTAGACCATCATCAGCCCCAGGGCGGCCAGGGCCAGAGTCGTCCCCAGCAGCACCCAGTCTATCGGTCCCTGTTGTTCGGTCGCTCTTGTCATCATATCTCCGGGTTTTTTGAACCGCCAAGACGCGAAGGACGCCAAGCCTTTTTTACTTTTCCTTCGCGTTCTTTGCGCCTTTGCGGTTCAACACCATCTCCCGCACCAGTTGCCGAAAGTGTTCTCCCCGTTCTTCAAAGTCGCGGTAGGCGTCGAAGCTGGTCCCGCCGGGCGAAAGCAGCACCACGTCGCCGGGGCGGGCGACCTGGGCGGCAATGCGCACGGCCCGTTCCAACGTCCCGGCGTGGTGGATGGCGGGCCGTGGGGAACCGGCGGCTTGTGCGGCGACCACGGCCCTTTCAATGAGGTCGGCGGCCTCGCCGAACAGGATCAGGTGGCGGACCTTGCGCCGGGTCAGGGCCGCCATTTCGCCCCAGGGCAGGTGCTTGTCCCGGCCCCCGGCCAGGAGCACCAGGGGCGCGTCGAAGGAGCGCAGGGCGGCGACGGTCCGCTCCGGGGTGGTGGCGATGCTGTCGTTGTACCAGCGCACCCCTTTCCACTCGCCGACCGGCTCCAGGCGGTGGGCCACGCCGGAAAAGGTCGTCGCCACCTGCCGGATCGCCGCCGGGGGCGCACCGGCGGCGTCGGCCAGGGCGGAGGCGGCCAGCACGTTGGCGACGTTGTGCCGCCCCAGCAGGCTCAACTCATCACGGCAGCAGATCGTCTGCTCCCGCCCTCGGCGGCGCAGGACCAGGTCCTCGCCGCGCAAAAAGGCCCCCTCCTCCACCTCCTGCTCTAGGCTGAACCAGAGGAGGTTGCAGTGCGCCTTTTCCCCCATCTGTCGCGTCACGTCGTTATCCCGGTTCAAAAGCAGGCGGTCGCCGGGCCGTTGATGCCGCCAGATCTGCTCTTTGGCCGCGATGTAGGCTGCCATGGAAGGATGGCGGTCCAGGTGGTTGGGCGTCACGTTCAGCACCGCCGCCAACGGCGGACTCCACCCCGCCGGATCAAACAGTACGTCCGGCCCTCCCCACTCCCCGATTCCCGATTGACCGACTCCCAATCTCCCACCTTCCGATGTCCATTCCCCAAAAAACTCCAATTGGAACGAAGACAGCTCCATCACCACCAGGTCTGCGGCTCCGATTTCGTCCACGTGGGCGATGAGGGGCCGCCCGATGTTGCCGCCCACCCACGTTTTGCGCCCTGCCGCCCGCAACATTTCGCCCACCAGGGTTGTGGTCGTCGTCTTGCCGCTGGAACCGGTGATGCCGATGATCGTCGCCGGGCAGAGCCGGGTGAACAGGCGCACCTCGCTGCTCAGCGGCAGGCCGCGCCGCCGGGCCTCGGCCAGGAAGGGAATGTCCGGCGGCACACCGGGGCTGACGAACAGGATGTCGGTTTCGTCCAGCAGGGCCGACGGGTGACCGCCCAGGGCCAGGCGCAGCGGCAGGTCGGCCAGGGCCGCCAGGTTGTCGGCCAACGCTTCGGCGGGCTTGGCGTCGGTGACGGTCACAGACGCGCCGCGCTCGGCCAGGAAGCGGGCCAGAGCGGTCCCTTCCCGCGCCAGGCCGACGATCAATGTTCGGATGCCGGTCAAATCAAGAGAACGCTCCATATCACCCGAAAACAACCTCTACCTCGCTGATCCGCATTTTGATACCGCGGATCTGTGGAAAAGCACGGATTAAGCCACACTTGACCAATCCGCGAATTTCTGCCGTTCCGCGTCTCTCCCGGTAGCGGTTCCCCCTACAGCAAGGCCAGGGCGATGCCCAGCATGGCCGCCAGGACGCTGATGATAAAGAATCGCCAGGTGATCTGGGTTTCGCTCCAGCCCAGCATCTCAAAATGGTGGTGTAACGGCGTCATCTTGAACACCCGCCGTCCCGTCCCTGTCAGGCGGCGGGTGATCTTGAAGTAGCCGACCTGGATGACGACCGATGCGGCCACGGCGACGAACATCAGGCCGATGATGGGCAGCAGCAGCCATTGGAACGACATCAAGGCCACGACGGCCAGCGTCGCGCCCAGGGCCAGGGACCCCATGCCGCCCATGAACAGTTGGGCCGGGTGGGCGTTGAACCACAAAAAGGCAAAGACGGCCCCCACCATCGTAAAGGAAAAGGAGAGCAGCGGGAATTGATCCTGCAAATAGGCGATGACGCCGTAGGCGGCAAAGGCGACGACGGCGATGGACCCGGCCAGCCCGTCCAGGCCGTCGGTCAGGTTGACGGCGTTGGCCGACCCGACGATGACAAAGACGGCGATGGGCACGTACCACCGGCCCACATCCACCACATCTTCAACGAAAGGAATGCCCACCTCGTGCAAATCCAAAAAGTAGTAGAGGCCGATGGCCGTGGCCAGGGCCAGCACGATCTGGATGGGGAACATGTAGCGGGCCTTGATGCCCCCGCCGCCCCACCAGCGGCGCACACTGGCCAGGTCGTCCACCGCCCCCAGCAGCCCAAAGACGATCATCACCAGCAGCGGCAAAAGGATGCTCTTGCCGATGAGGGGGCTGCCTTCCTCAAAATGGAAATAGGCCAGCACCGCCTTGCCCGCCTCAAACCCGCTGAGAAAGTTGGCAAAGTTCATCACCACGGTAATCACCATCACCGGGATCAAGATCATCAGGCCGCCCATGGTCGGCGTGCCCATCTTGCTCCGGTGGCGTTCCGGGCCTTCCAACCGAATCTGCTGGCCGATGCGCCATCTGCGCAGCAGGCGGATGAGGGGCGGCCCCCAGATGACGGCGATCAGGAACGACGCGGCCCCCAGCGTCAGGGCAAAGGGCATCGGCTGAGACGTGCTCATGGTATTCCTTCCAACTGCGGCGCGGCCAGGGCCTGGACGATCTCTTCCATCTGCACCCCCCGTGAGCCTTTGACCAGGATCACGTCCCCCGGCGCGATCAGTTCGCGCAGCAGGGCGATGGCCTCCTGGTTGTTCGCCGCCGGATGCACCGCCTCGGCCTTCATGCCCACGGCCAGGGCTTCCTCGGCGATGATGCGCCCCAGATCGCCCACCGTGATCAGCAGGTCGGCCACGTCGCGGGCGCGGCGGCCCACCTGCCGATGCCCCTTTTCGGTATAGTCGCCCAGTTCGTACATGTCGCCCAGGACGGCGACGTGGCGGCCTTCCAGTTCGGCCAGCAGGTTCAGGGCGGCGATGCAGGATGTGGGGCTGGAGTTGTAGGTGTCGTCCAGGATGAGGGCGCCGCCCAGGCCGGGGGTCACGGTCAGGCGCAATTGGGCCGTCTGGTCCTGCAACCCGCCGACGATCTCCTCCCAATCCAACCCCTCCACCAGGCCCACGGCGGCGGCGCACAGGGCGGTGTGGACGCTGTGGCGGCCCAGTAGCGGCGTGCGCACGTGCAAAGTTTCGCCCCGGTAATGGAGGCGAAAGCGCACCCCTTCCAGCCCCGCGCTCTCGATCCCATCGGCCCACAGGTCGGCGCGGGGCGAAAGGCCGTAGGTGAACACCCGCGCCGGGGTCAGGTCGGCCAGGGCCAGCACCCGCTCGTCGTCGGCGTTGAGGACGGCGACGCCGCCCTCCTCGGCGGGGGGCAGGGCGCGGGGCAGCTCCCCTTTGGCCTGGGCAATGCGCTCCATGGTCCCCAGCCGTTCCAGGTGGGTGGGGCCGATGTTGGTCACGACGCCCACCTGGGGGCGGGCGATCTCGGCCAGTTGGGCGATCTCGCCCAGGTCGTACATGCCCATCTCCAGGACGGCCCGCCGGTGGGCGGCGGTCAGATGCAGCAGGGTCAGGGGCAGGCCGATCTCGTTGTTGTAGTTGCCCTGGGATTTCAAGGTGCGGTAGCGGCGGCTCAGCACGGCGGCGATCGTCTCTTTGCTGGTCGTTTTGCCTACGCTGCCGGTGACGCCGACCACGCGGACGTTGTGCTGTCGCCGCCAATGGGCTGCTGCCCGCTGCAAGGCCGTCAGGCTGTCGGGCACGATCAGGCAGTGGGAATCGCCGAGTTTGCAGATCTGCAAGTCCTTCACCCGGTCGGCCATCAGACACCCCGGCGGCGGCTTTTCGGCGATGACGGCCACCGCGCCGTGGGCGATGGCGTCGGCGATAAAGTCGTGGCCGTCGCGGTGTTGGCCGCGCAGGGCGATGAACAGGCTGCCCGGCGTCGCCTGCCGCGAATCGATCACCGCGCTGCGGATTTCGACGGTGGGCAGGGCGGTGGGCAACGGCCGTCCTCCGGTCAGCCCGGCCACCAGGTCGGCCAGGGTAAGCACCCCTTTGCGGCTCATGGCTGCCCTCCGCTCCGGCCCAGACGGACATCGTCCGGCGGAATCTGCATGTAGACGAACAGCCGCCGGGCAATGGCCCGAAAGGTCGGCGCCGCCGTCCGCGACCCCCAGGGGGAGGTGCGCGGCCTGTCCAGCTTGACCAGGACGATGAAGCGGGGATCGTCCGCCGGGGCGAAACCGACGAAAGAGGCGATGGTATCGCTGGGATGGTAGCCGTAGGGCGTGGGGATCTGGGCCGTGCCGGTCTTGCCGGCGATGCGGTAGCCGGGGACCTGGGCTTCGGTGGCGCCCTCTTCCACCACACGCACCATCATCTCGGTCAGGGTGCGGGCCGTGTCGCGGGTGATGGCCTGCCGGACGGCCATCGGCTCCACCGGGACGGTGCGCCAGCCGCCTTCTTCATCTTGGACCACAAAGGCCCGGACGACGTAAGGCTTCATCAGCATTCCGTCGTTGGCGATGGCGGCCACGGCGCGGATCATCTGGATCGGCGTGACGGCGATGCCCTGGCCGAAGGAATTGGTCCCCAGTTCGGAGGGGAACCAGTTGGAATCGCCCGGCAGTTTGACCATGCCCGGCCCTTCGCTGGCCAGGTCCACTTCGGTCAGCTGGCCCATGCCAAAGCGGCGCAAATAGTTGTAAAAGGGCTTTTTTCCGGTAGAAGTGCTGATGAAGGCGGCCACCGTGTTCAGCGATTGCACCAACCCGTCGCTCATCGTCACCAGGCCGTGTCCCCGCCGGTCCCAGTTGCGGATCACCCGCCCGCCGACCTCCAGCGAGCCGTCGTCGTAAAAGGTCGTGCCGGGGCTGATGGTCCCCGTGTCCAGCCCGGCCCCCCAGGTGATGACTTTGAAGATGGAACCCGGCTCCCACATGCTGCTCACCACCGGGTCCTGGAGCAGTTTCATGTCCGCTTTGGCAAAGGCGTTGGGGTCGTAGGAGGGCAGGCTGACGGAGGCCAGGATGGCGCCGCTGCGGGGGTCCATGACCACCACGGAGCCGCTTTCCGCGCCGTAGGTTTCCAGGGCGCGGCGCAGCTCCTCATAGGCGATGTGCTGGATGTTGCGGTCCACCGTCAGGATCAGCTGCGCCCCCGGCTGAGGCGGTTCTTCCTCCACCGGCGGGATGGGAATGGGGTTGCCGATGGGGTCCTTTTCGACGGTTCTGTGCCCGGCTTTGCCCTGTAGGGTCTGGTGGTAGAACCCTTCCACGCCGTAGAAGCCGATGCGCATGTCGTTGACGATGCCCAGCAGGTGGGCGAATAGATCGCCTTCCGGGTAGACGCGCAGCGGTTTGGGCGTGCAGACGATGCCGGGCGCGTCCAACGCCGCAATCGCCTCGCCGACCGATTGTTCCACGTGGTCGGCCAGGGGAACCCATTTTTGGGGTGCGGTCAGCTTGGCATAGACTTCTTCCACCGGCTGCCCCAGCAGCCCGGCCAGGGCCGAGGCCGTCTCCTCCGGGTCGCTCACCAGGTCTGGGGAGGCCGAAATATCCCACTGGTACACGTCCAACGCCAGGGGGTGGCTCCGGGCGTCCAGGATGGCCCCCCGCGTCGCCGGGATCTCTTCGGTCCAGGTGCGCTGGGCGATGGCCTCCTGCCGCAGGTAGTGGGCCTCGATCACCTGGTAGCGCACGACCTGACCGATGACGACGGCCAGGCCGAAAACCAGGAAGAAGGCCAGCACCCGCAGGCGGCTGAAGGTCATTTCGGCGTCGTTTGTTTCGGGTTCCGTGTTGGCAGACATTGGCTGAATTCCGGCAATGCTTTACGGTCTACGCCCCAGGGCGATGTCCGGGCTGTGGGCCTGGGTGTCCGGGAAGGTCGGCGGCGGCGCGGCGGTCCGGCCATCCGCCGGGAGCGGCAGTAGCAGGCGGGTTTGCTCTTCCTCGGCGGGAGCCAGCGGCTCGGCCAGGGGCAGGTAGACGGGCCGGTGCAGGGCGTAGCCCATGGCCTCGGCCCGTTGGGCCATCCGCTCCTGGGCCATCTCGGTACAGATGGCGTGTTCCAGGGCGGCGTTTTCCCGCCGAAGCCGTTCCAGCTCGCGGTTGGTCTCCAGGATCTGGCGGCCCAGCGTCTCTATCTCCTGGGCTACCAGGAATTGCAGCCAGAAGAACAGGATCAACAGGGCGACGAAAACGGCAACGACGATATGGGTGGGAAACCCGCTCTTCCTTTTGCGCAAACCGGCCACAACACGCTCCTCCTTGTCGGGTTTATCCTCCCGCGGGTTGGCGGGAGGGTGTTCTTTACAGCCGTTCGGCGATGCGGAGCCGTGCGCTGCGGCTCCGGGGATTGCGCTCCACCTCCGCCGGGCCGGGGCGGATCGGCTTGCGGGTGATGATCCGCAAGGCGGCCCGATGCCCACAGGTGCAGACCGGCGATTCGGGCGGACACAGGCAATCCCGCGCTTCCCGTTGGAAGAACCGCTTGACCAGGCGGTCTTCCAGGGAGTGGAAGGAGATGACGGCCAGCCTGCCTCCCGCTTCCAACAGTTCCAGGGTCTGGGGCAGGGCCTCCTCCAACGCGCCCAGTTCGTCGTTGACGGCGATGCGCAGGGCCTGGAAGGTGCGCGTCGCCGGGTGGATGCGGCCCCGCCGCCCGACGGCGCGGGCGACCACCTGGGCCAGCCGGTCGGTGGTGGTCAGCGGGCGGGCGGCGACGATGGCGCGGGCGATGCGGCGGGCGTGACGCTCCTCGCCGTAACGCCAGATCAGGTCCGCCAACTCCTTTTCGGGCAGGCCGTTGACCAGGTCCGCCGCCGTGACCTCCTGCCGGGGGTCCAGCCGCATGTCCAGCGGCCCTTCCCGGCGGAAGGCAAAGCCCCGGTCCGCCGCTTCCAGTTGGCGGGAGGAAAGGCCCAAGTCGAACAGGATGCCCGCCACCTGCCCAAACCCGGCGGACCGGGCCACGGCGGCCAGGCGGCGAAAGTTGGCCGTCCGCAACGTCGCCCGTTCGCCAAAGGGCTGCAAAACCTGACGGGCAAAGGCGACCGCTTCCGGGTCGGCATCCAAGCCCAACAGGCGGCCATCGGGGGCCGAGGCCCGCAGGATGCCGACGGCGTGGCCCGCCGCACCCAGGGTGGCGTCAATGTAGGCCGCCCCCGGTCGGGGTTGCAGGCCGGTCAGCACTTCATCGTAAAGGACGGGGATGTGAGCCATCAGATGCCCAGGCTGGCAAACTGTTCGGCACGGCCCTCCGGGTCGTTGTGGCTCTGCTCCTGGCGGGCACGCCACCGCTCCGGGTTCCAGATTTCGCAGTGGTCGTACAGGCCGACGATCACCGCCTGGTTGTCAATGTCCGCGTAGGCACGCAGGTAGGGCGGCAAAGGGATGCGCCCCTGCTTGTCGGGCACGGCGTCCGACGCGCCGCCGAACAGCTGACGGCGGAACTCCCGCGCTTTGGCGTCGGTGATGGGCAACGCGCTGACCTCCGCCGCCAGCTCCTCCCACTTGTCGTCGGGGTAGAGCCACAGGCAGGGGTCAATCCCTTTGGTGATCACCATCCCGCCCGTCAGCCGCTCGCGGAACTTGGCGGGGATGGCGATCCGGCCCTTGCTATCTACGCTGCGCTCAAATTCGCCTACGAACATTTGTTTCATAGAACAAGCGTTCTATACCGATTCCAGAGGGGCTATGCCACAATTCCCCACAATCTCCCACTTTCGGCCACCATTATACCCCATTTCTCCCCACCTGGCAAGCCCGGAGGGGGGTTTTTAGGCAGGATCCGAAAATTTTAACCTTGCCGGAGGGTCTAGACCGAAGGGGCTATCGGCGGTGCGTGGGTGCGCGGTCCGGGGGCGGCGGGGGGAGAGGGGCAAAGGTGTTTATCGTTCCGGTGAGGGTGTGTTGCTTCGGGACCGGGGGGCCGGGGGTTGGTTCTTTTGCGTTGTGTCCAATTCGGCGCGGGAAGCGATATAGATGCCGCTCAGCACCGCTACTGCGCCTATCCCGGTGAGCCAGGTGATGGCTTCTCCCAGGATGATGTAGGCCAAGATGCCGGAGCCGACCGGCTCTGCCAGGGTGACGATGGAAACGAAGGTGGCGGAAAGGTAGCGCAAAGCCCAGTTGAGCGTTGAGTGGCCGACGATTTGAGGTCCCAGGGCCAGGGCCAGGGTGTAGCCGTAAGCTGCCGGGCTGAACCCGAACATGGGAGAACGCAGCACGATGACGATCAGAATGAGTGTCAGCATTGCCACGCCGTAGACGATGGCGATGTAGGTTGCCAGGCTGAGCTTGCCGCGTACTTTGCGCCCGATCATCAGGTAGCCGGCTACAAAGACCGCCCCGGCCAGGGCCAGCAGGTCCCCCAGCAGCCGGTCTTGGCCCTGGCCAAAGTCGTCCCAACTGATGATGATGCTGCCGATGGCGGCCAGGGCAATGCCCATGCTCATCTTGAGACCCGGCCGTTCACCCAGGAAGAGCCAGGATCCCAATCCGACGAACACCGGCCCCATGGAGACCAGGACGACCGAGCTGGCCACCGATGTATAGCCCAGGGAGGCGATCCAGGTGGCAAAGTGGAACCCCAGGAACACCCCCGAAGTGGCCAGCAGGAGCCATTCCCGTCGCGAGAGGAGGCGGATCTCGGCCCGGCGCGTCGCCCAGGCATAGGGTAACAGGATGGCGGAGGCGAAGATCAGCCGCCAGGCGGCGATGGTCAAGGTGGGCATTCCCTCTGCTTGGGCAAAGCGGATCAGGATGGAGGCCAGAGAGACGGCAACGATACCCATGCTCAGGCTGAGCAGCAGACGCAGGCGGGAAATCTCCATAAGGGACCTCGCTTTTGGTTAGAATGTGAACCGCTCCCCGGCGCATTGCCGAGGATGAAGATGCTCCTCGGTCGGCTCGCGCCGGAGGCGGTGGCGATCCAAGTCGCTCCTTTCGGGCCTGGAGCCGGGCGTATTCGCGCCCGCTTCGCGGACGGCCCGCTTTGGCGGTTCCGGAGATCTGAACCGCGAAGGCGCAAAGGGCGCAAAGGAAAGGAGAAAACCTTCGCGCTCTTGGCGTCTTGGCGGTTCCAAGTGGCGACTCAAGTCGCTCCCTTCGGGCCTGGAGCCGGGCGTATTCGCGCCCGCTTCGCGGACGGCCCGCTTTGGCGGTTCTGGAGATTTGAACCGCGAAGGCGCAAAGGAAAGGAGAAAACCTTCGCGCTCTTGGCGTCTTGGCGGTTCCAAGTGGCGACTCAAGTCGCTCCTTTCGGGCCTGGAGCCGGGCGTATTCGCGCCCGCTTCGTGGACGGCCCGCTTTGGCGGTTCCGAAGATTTGAACCGCGAAGGCGCAAAGGGCGCAAAGGAAAGGAGAAAACCTTCGCGCTCTTGGCGTCTTGGCGGTTCCAAGTGGCGATTCAAGTCGCTCCCTTTGGGCCTGGAGCCGGGCGTATTCACGCCCGCTTCGTGGACGGCCCGCTTTGGCGGTTCTGGAGATTTGAACCGCGAAGGCGCAAAGGGCGCAAAGGAAAGGAGAAAACCTTCGCGCTCTTGGCGTCTTGGCGGTTCCAAGTGGCGACTCAGGTCGCTCCCTTTGGGCCTGGAGCCGGGCGTATTCACGCCCGCTTCGTGGACGGCCCGCTTTGGCGGTTCTGGAGATTTGAACCGCGAAGGCGCAAAGGCCGCAAAGGAAAGGAGAAAAAGAAGACCTTCGCGCTCTTGGCGTCTTGGCGGTTCCAAGTGGCGATTCAAGTCGCTCCTTTCGGGCCTGGAGCCGGGCGTATTCGCGCCCGCTTCGTGGACGGCCCGCTTTGGCGGTTCCGGAGATTTGAACCGCGAAGGCGCAAAGGGCGCAAAGGAAAGGAGAAAAAGAAGACCTTCGCGCTCTTGGCGTCTTGGCGGTTCCAAGTGGCGATTCAAGTCGCTCCCTTTGGGCCTGGAGCCGGGCGGTCGGCCAGCGGCCCGCCGGGGGCGGTTTCAACCGCTATTTTCGACGAAGCGGCTATGCGCCGACGTGCGGCAGAGCCGAATCCCACGCCCGGAGTGGGTTTTGGTCGGGTTGCGGTCCGGCAGGGGTGTTCTGGGATCTGTCGATCTTGATGACCTGTACCGTGACGTTTAGGTCTTGGATCAGGACGCGCAGGTAGTGGTAGAATGCCTGGGGGTGTTCGTCGCCGTAGAGGGGTGCGCCTGCCCCGCCGGTGATGATGTAGGTCACTCCGTCCCGTTCTGCCCGGCTGTAGGCGTGGATGTGCCCGGCAAAGACATAGTCCACCTCCTGCTCGGCCATCAGGTCCATGAATTTTTTTCTGCCGTAGGCCATGGTATGGTCTGTCCCGTCGGGGTCAAAGGGAGGGTGGTGCAAAAAGACCATTTTGATCGGTTGTCCTGTTGTGCTCAGGTCATCGCGCAACCAGGCCAGTTCCCCGGCGCCGATGCCGCCGTTGTGGCTGTCGGCCATGGTCAGGTGGACGGGGCCGTAGTCAAAGGAGTAGTGGGCGGCCGGTGCGCCGCTGGATGCTAGGTAGCCCTCCAGCGATCCATCCAGCCCGTCGTGGTTGCCGGGGACGGGGTAGAAGGGCAGGGTAAAGTCGGCCATGATCTGCTCAAAGGCAGCCCATTGCTCTGCCGTGCCCTGGTTGACCAGATCGCCGGTGTGGACCAGGAACTCGCTCCCGCTCTCCATCACGGCGGCCAGCAGTGCCCGGTAGACGGAGGGGTTGCCCCGGCTATCCCCGGCGACGGCGAACTCCAGGGCAGCGCCGGCCGGGGTTTCGGTGGGGGATGGCGTGAGCGTCGGTGTGAGCGTTGCCGTGGCGGTGGGGAGCTCCGGCCCCATGACCGGCTCGGTGGTTGTGACGGTGGGGGTGGGAGATGGGGTCTGGGCCGGGGCCGTGGCGGTGGGGAGCGGTTCCGGCGGGGTAGTCGGTTCAAACGCCCAGGTCGGCAAAGGGGTAGGTGTGACCGGTGGCTTGGGTTCCGGCAGGGCGACGACGATGAGGCTGAACACCATGCTGAGCGCCACCAGACCCAGCATCACCCGGAACAGGATCTGGTTGCGGCTGATCTTCTGGCTTTTGCGTTTGCTCACGACAACCTCCGTACATCAGGTGGATTGCCATTATACCACAGCCTTCCCACGATGCAACTTGGTGCTCCGGGTGGTAGCGGACATAAAAGCCCGCAGGGCTTCCCGAACCTTCCGGGCCGGATTGTGGTTTTAGCGGCGGCGGACCGGCCCCAGGCCGCCCGGCAACAGGCCCGGCCGGAGCAGGTTCGGCAGGCCCTTGGGGCCGTCCGATTGGGCTTCCGGTTCGGCGACCTGTGCTTCTGGCTCGGCGATGGGTCCCGCCCGTTCCCGATTCTGCCGGTACGGCCCTCGGATGGCGGTGAGGGCTACGCCGTCGGCGTCCACGGCGGCGATTCCCTTGTCCGTTTCGCCCAGGCCGAAGGCGCAAAGTCCTGGGCCGTTGGTCCCATGGGCCGCGCCTCCTGCCCTTTGTATGATCGTTCGTACAAGGGGGAGATCTCCTGCCAACACGGTCGGCACTCTCAGATGCCTTTTGCGCATTCAGACCCCTCTGTAATTTTTGTGTCCCGTGGGGCAGGCTGTGCCGGGGTGCCGTCCACGGTGTGGGAGAGATGCCGGTGTAGACTTGGACAAAAGGTCTGCCGGGTTGTGGACGTAAGGGACCTGCTCTGTTCGGACGTGTTGCGCCTATCCACGCCATGTCTGCTCCGTTTCCCACCAAATGCGGGATAAGTGAATCTACCTCGGAAAGGGGAACCGAATCTTGAGGCCGTTTTGGGGTGATGGGACATTCTCCGCTCTTGCCCGGCGTTTGCCTCCTAACCGCTTTTGTGTATAATTCCCGACGGGGCGGCAAAATCGCCCTTTGCCGTTGCACAGGCTCCGGCTCGCGATCTCGCGCCGGGCGGTGGGGGTTTATCTACAAAGAGGGGTGAACATCATGCGGATTGTGCGTGGGCGGTGGCAAGGCGAGATCGTGACCGGGGTAGTGCGAGAGGATGTGGTTTACCGTTTGCCCGATGGCTTGCGCCTTCCGATCCGGTTGGGAGAGGCGCTGGCACCTCTGTCTGATGTCACCTTGCTGGCCCCTTGCAAGCCTACCAAGATCGTGGCAGTGGGTCGCAACTATGCTGCCCACGCCGCCGAGCATGGGGCCGAAATCCCCAAAGAGCCGCTCCTATTCCTCAAGCCCCCTAGCTCCGTCATCGGGCCGGGTGGGGTTATCATCTACCCCCGGCATCTATCGCAGCGTGTCGAACACGAAGCAGAACTGGCCGTCGTCATCGGACGGCGGGCACGGCGCGTCTCACCGGAGGAGGCCGGAAGCTACATCCTGGGTTACACCTGTGCCAACGACGTCACCGCCCGCGACCTACAGCGGCGCGATGGGCAGTGGACGCGGGGCAAAGGGTTTGATACCTTTTGCCCTTTGGGGCCGTGGATCGTACCCGATCTGGACCCCCGCGACCTGCTCATCCGTTGCCTGGTCAACGGGGAGGTGCGTCAGAAAGGGCGCACCTCCCGGATGATCTTTGCCGTTCCCGTCTTGATCGCCTACATCTCGGCGGTGATGACCCTGGAACCGGGCGACGTGATCCTGACCGGCACGCCTGCCGGCGTAGGACCTTTGCAACCGGGCGACCGTGTAACCGTCGAGATTGAGGGCATCGGCTCCTTGGCCAATACCGTGATCGCCCAGGATTGACCTTTCCTCTTTCAAACAAATAGGTCACAACCTGGCATCTCCGGCCATTCTGTGCTATAATCTGTTTATCTGCTGAATGCGCAAAGGGGGAGGAACCGTGGCCGGTGACAAAAAGGCGTATGACAAGGCGATCAGCGCCGGTCTCAACTTTGCCTGGGAGGGCAAGTGGGACAAGGCCCTGGAGGCATATCGGAAGGCACTCGCCGAGATGCCCGACGACCCCGTGGTGCACAACCACATCGGGCTTGCCTACTTTGAGCTGGAGCAGTACGACCAAGCACTGGAGGCGTATCGGCAGGCTTCGCGCTTGGCCCCCGATGACCCGGCCCCTTTGGTGCGCATTGCCGAAATCCACGAACGATTGGGGCAGCGCCACGCGGCGGCCGATGCCCTGCACACACTGGGAGAGATCTACCGTCGCCAGCGATCCTGGGCCAGTGCCATCCGCGCCTTTCAACAGGCGATCAAACTCCACCCCGATCACTTGCAATCCCATCGGTCCCTGGCCGAAATCTATGTTGAGCTGAACCAAGTGACACGGGCGGCCAAAGAGTACCTGGAGCTGGCCCGTGCCCTGCAGCGACAGGGCAAAATTGAGCAGGCGTTGGAGCAGTGTCGTCTGGCTTTGGATTTGGACCCCCAAAACCGGGAGGCCCGCGCCCTGGCCGAAGCCTTGCATTCCGGCGCGCCGGTGCAAGAAACCCAAGCTGCTCCTCCCCCGCCGACGGAAGAAGGCGCCAGCCCCGCCGACATCGCGCGGGACACCGCCCTGGCCGAGCTGGCCAACATCCCCTTTGAGGAAACGCCCGTCGGCCCCGCGCCGGAGATCACCGCCTTTGAGAAAGGAGCTGCCGCTCCCCCTAAACCCACCCTCAGCCGCCCCCAAATCGATGCCCTCATTGCCCAGGCCATTGATTTCCAGACGCGGGGGCTGATAGACGAAGCCATCGCCTGTTACACCAAAATCGTGGACGCCGGTGTGGACCGGCCGGCGGTCCATTTTAACCTGGGGCTGCTTTACCAGCAAAGATTGCGTTTTGAGGACGCCATTGCCGAATTCCGGCAATCGGTCCACCATGAAAAATATGCCCTGGGCAGCCACTTTGCCCTGGGGGAGTGCTACAAAGCCCTGGGCCGCATTGACGATGCCCTGGAACACTTTGTCCAAGCCCTCAAAATTGTGGACTTGGGCACGGTCCAGCGGGAGCAGGCCGATGATCTTATTGACCTTTATGATGCCCTGGCCGAAAGCTACGCGGCCAAAGGAGACCGGGAAAAAGCCCTGGAGTTCACCAACGCCCTGGTAGAGTTCCTCTCCTCCAAAGGCTGGGAGGACAAGGCGCGGGCGGCGCGGCAGAAAATGGACGCCTTGTCCGACGAAGGCGTCACCATGAGCCTGGCCGAAATGTTGGCCATCCCCGGCGCGGACAAAATCCTATCCGCCATGTCCCTGAGCCAAGAGTACATGAAGCGTGGCGCCCTAACCGCCGCCATTGAAGTGTGCTATCAGGCCATTGAAGCGGCCCCTACCTATCTCCCCTTGCACCTGCGCCTGGCCGAAATCTTTGTCCAGGACGGCCGCATTGAGGACGCCGTGACCAAGTATCAGGTCGTCGCCGACCTGTACCTGGTACGGGAAGAAGTCCGCCAGGCCATCGGCGTTTACAAACGCATCCTGCGCTTGATCCCGATGGATGTGGTCGTCCGTTCGCGGCTGATTGACCTGCTCATCAGCTCCGGCGAGATAGACCAAGCCCTGGAGCAGTACTTGGCCCTGGCCGATGCCTACTATCAGCTGGCCCAGGTGGATAAATGCTTGGAGAAATACACCGAGGCCCTACGCCTGGCGCCCCGTGCTTCCGACGAGCGGGAATGGCGGCTGCGCCTTTTGCGCAAGATGGCCGACGTGCAGATGCGACGTGGCCGTTGGCGCGAGGCCAGTGAGCTATACCAGCAGATTGTCTCCCTGGACCCGGACAATGAACGGGCACGACTGCATCTGATTGACCTTTACTACAAACTGGGACGGCCCAAACTGGCGGATAAACAGGTTGTGGACATGCTCCAATACTACCGCTCGCGGGGAGAAGACAAACGGGCGTTGGCCTTGTTGCAGGAAGCGGTGCGGCTCCAACCGCAACAAATGGCCCTGCGGGCGCGGATGGCCAGGGCCTACATTGATGCCGGAATGCGGGAGGAAGCGATCAAGGAGTTGGACGCCCTGGGTGAACTGCAACTGGATGCCGGGCTGCGCGAGCAGGCGATGGGCACGGTGCGGCTCATCATCTCCCTCAAACCCAAGAACGTGGAAGCCTATCGGCAGCTCCTATCCCAGATGTAGCCGATTGCACCCTTGTCAGCGGAGCTTCGCCGTGAGTGATGTTTTGTGGGTGATTGCCAACATTGAGTTGGTAGATGTCATTGACATCATCCTGGTCGCCGTGGTCTTTTTCCTCCTCTTTTCTTGGGCACAAGGGACCCAGGCCATCCAGCTGTTGCGCGGCATGGTCTTGGTGATCCTGGTGGCCTTTTTGGCCAGCCAAATCCTCCCCTTCCGAGGCTTCCGGTGGCTGATCAATGCCGCCTTTCCCGCTTTGGTGATCGCCATCCCCGTCATCTTCCAACCGGAGCTACGCCGTGCCCTGGAACGGCTGGGCCGCACAGGGGGGCTGTTTGCCCGTCGCTTCCAGGATGAAGTGATGGAAGAGATGGTGGATGAAGTGGCGCGGGCGGCCCATCGTATGGCCGCCCAACGTCACGGTGCCCTCATCGTCTTTGAACGGGAGACCGGTCTGCAGGAATACATTGAAACCGGCGTGATCCTCAATGCCGATGTCAGTGCGGCTTTGCTGCAGACCATCTTTCATCCCAACACCGCCCTGCACGACAAGGCGGTGATCATCCGCGATGCAAAAATTGTCGCCGCCAGTTGCATGTTGCCCGCCACCCACAACCCCCGCTACAGCGGCATGGGAACCCGCCACCGGGCGGCCATCGGCGTCACCGAAGAAAGTGACGCCCTGGCCGTCGTCGTATCCGAAGAATCCGGGATCATGTCGGTTGCCTACAACGGTCGTATCGTCCAGCGGCTGGACATCAACCGCTTGCGGAACGTGATCTTGGCCTTTTTCCAACACCGGTTGGGGGGACGCAATTGGACCAAACAGGTATAGGCGGTGGAGCCGGTGCGGAAGAAGTCAGGCCACCCCCGATTCCTGCCCCACCGCCGGGAAGCCGAAGGTGTGGGGAAGAGGGCGTGCGCAACCAACCGTTTTTGGGAATCGCGCCCCTGCGGCGTGAAATCCTGCGTTGCCCGGTTTTAGCGGTTGAGCAAGGGGTCTACTTCTTGGGAAATCTGCTCCAGCGTGATCGCGCCCAAAAAATGCCGGACCAAGTTGCCTTCTTGGTCAATGATAAAAGTCTCGGGCACACCGGTTACGCCGTAGGCGCGGGCGGTGAGGTTGTCCGTCTCCACGGCGATGGGGTAGGTGATGTTGAAGGTGTCGACGAAATCCTGTGCTTTAGAGGGGGCATCCTTGTAGCCGATTCCCAGGAATTGGACGCCTGTGCCCCGGTATTTGCGCCAGGCTTGCTCTAGGTCGGCGGCTTCCTGGCGGCAAGGAGCGCACCAGCTGGCGAAAAAGTTGAGGACGACCACCTGGCCGCGGTAGCTGCTCAGGCTCATGAGGGAGCCATCCAGGGCCACCAGTTGAAAATCGGGGACCGGATCGCCGATGTCGGGGGGGCGGTCAGGCCCGGCCAAGAGGGCATAGGCCAGCAGGGCGACCACCAGCAAGGTGATGCCCCCTACGGCCAGGCTTGCCGGGGAGATACCTGGACGAGATTCCCGCCGGTCTTGCAGTTCGGATGGTTCCATTCCCTTCACCTCCTGTTCGTCCTTTGCCGAGTGCAGGGCGGTGAGGGGCATTGTACCCTAGTTTGGGCCGTCTGTCCAACCGGGAAGGCGCGATCAAACAACCGTTGAGGTCGTCATGAAATTGCCAAAGTGGAGGGATCGGTTTCTGCCGCTGCTGGCGGTGCTCTTTTCGGGGCTGTTGCTGATTGGGCTGATCTTGGTTCCGCCGGAAGCGCACTTGGGCCATCTCATCAAATTGGTCTTTGTCCACGGGGCGTTGGTTTGGGTCGGATTGCTGTCTCTGAGCCTGGCCGGGCTGCTGGGGCTGGTTGCCTTGATCGTCCGGCGACCGCCCTGGTATCGCGGAACCCAAGCGGCCGGACTGGCCGCCTTGATCATTTGGGTCGTCTACGTCCTTTCGGCCATGCTCGTTACCAAGCTGACCTGGGGCCAATGGATCGCTTGGAACGAACCCCGCGTGCGCACCACCGCCCTGATCCTGGCGGCGGTTGTTGTGGTGTGGGGAGTCGGCCGGTTGGTCGCGCAGGCCGATTTTACGGCGGTCCTGAACCTGCTGATGGGCGTCGTCCCCTGGATCGCCGTCCGGCGGGCGGGCGTCATCCGGCATCCGGTGGACCCCATCGGCAGTTCCCCATCGGCGATGATGCAGCTGAGCTTCCTGCTCATCATGCTGACCGTCGGCGGCTTGGCAGCGGTCCTGATCGCTTGGCTGTGGATCAATGCCGAGATCAAGCACCGAGGAGATGTCAGGGGGGAGGATGAACGATGAATGCGGTCAAGATTATCGGCGTGGCAAAAAGCCGTGACCTGGAAAATCGGGCGAACGCCGGTGGCCTGAGCTTCGCCACCATGATGGAAAACGCCGGGCGTTCCACCGCCCAGGCCGTTGGGCAGCGCATCAAAACGCAAGGGGCACGGATCGTAGCCTTGATCGGGCCGGGCAACAACGGTGGCGACGGCTTGGTTGCCGCCCACTATCTGCGGGAAATGGGCTGCCGCGTCACCTGCTACATCTGGAAGCGCAAAGACGCCGACGATGATGTCAATTTTCGGCGCGTCAAAGAGGATCGCCTGCCCATCATCTGGGCCGAGGATGACGAAGGTTTTGAAGCGTTGCGCAGCCTCTTATCCGCCGCCGATGTGGTGGTGGATGCCCTGCTGGGCGTGGGCGTCTCCCGGCCCATCGGCGGTCTCCTCAAGGATCTGTTGGCCGTCGTGCGCCAATCGGTCGCCGAGGCCCGTGCCCCTTCGGGCCTGGCGGAAGTGGTTCCCGGCGAGCCGCCCCCGCCGCGCCCCCTCGTTGTCGCCGTGGATTGCCCCACCGGCTTGAATTGCGATACCGGCGACCTGGACCCGGCGGCTTTGCCCGCGGACGTGACCGTAACCTTTGCCCATCCCAAGATCGGTCTGTTGCGCTTCCCCGGTGCGGCGGCGGTGGGTGAACTGGTCGTCGCCGACATCGGCATCCCGGCGGAGCTGGCCGACGATGTGCCGCTGGAGATGGCGACCGCGCCTCAGGTCCGCGCTTGGCTGCCGGAGCGTCCTCCCTCCGCCCACAAAGGGACCTTTGGCCGTGCCCTCATCGTGGCCGGTTCGGTCAACTATGTGGGTGCGGCGGCCCTGGCCGGGGCCGGGGCGACGCGGGTTGGTGCAGGTCTGGTGACGATTGGGTTGCCCCAACCCATCCAATCCGCCGTTGCGGCCCATCTGGCCGAAGCCACCTACCTGCTTCTGCCTCACGATATGGGCGTCCTCGCAGCCGACGCCGCAAGGGTGCTGCGTGAACATTTGGCCGACTATGATGCCCTCTTGTTAGGGCCGGGGTTGACCCAGGAAAAGGAAGCGGTTGCCCTCGTCCACACCCTGGTCGGCTTGGAACCGTCCGGTCGCAAAGGTCACCTCGGCTTTGTGAACCGGGCGGCAACGGAGCAACAGGACCCTTTGCCCTTGCCTCCCCTGGTCGTGGATGCCGACGGTCTCAACGCTTTGAGCCGCGCCGACGCCTGGTGGGAAGCCTTGCCGCCCGACACCATCCTGACTCCCCATCCCGGCGAAATGGCCCGTCTGATGGGAAAAGGGGCGACGGTCCGCCAAATCCAGGCCCGGCGGGAGGAGACGGCGCAACGCATGGCAGCGGCTTGGCGGGCGGTCGTTGTGCTCAAGGGGGCCTTTACCGTCGTCGCCGCGCCCGATGGGCGGACGGTGGTCATCCCCTTCGCCAACCCCGGCCTGGCTACGGCGGGCAGCGGCGATGTCTTGGCCGGGGCCATCGTGGGGCTGCGTGCCCAGGGCATGGGGGCCTTTGAGGCGGCGGTGGCAGGAGCCTACCTGCACGGCCTGGCCGGGGAGCTGGCCCGCGCCGAACTGGGGGATATGGGAATGGTGGCGGGGGACTTGCCGCCGCGCTTGCCCTTGGCCCTGCAGCGCGTCCGCGGGAAGGGCACAAGGGGGAACAAGGGCCGTGGCTCACACCGGGAAACGTAGCGCAAGGGAAAAGGGGGCGACTCAAGTCGCTTCTTGGGGGCCTGCGGCCGACCGACCGCCTGCGCGGTCGGCGTCTGCCCAGATGGAGCTGCCTGCCCTGTGGTGCAAGCCTCCGGCTTGTGCCGCCGGGTCGGGTGTATTCGTGTATTCGCGCCCCATTCGTGGGTGGCCTGTGATTTTCGGGGAAAAGGGGGCGACTCAAGTCGCTTCTTGGGGGCCTGCGGCCGACCGACCGCCTGCGCGGTCGGCGTCTGCCCAGATGGAGCTGCCTGCCCTGTGGTGCAAGCCTCCGGCTTGCGCCGCCGGGTCGGGCGTATTCGTGTATTCGCGCCCCATTCGTGGACGGCCCGTGGTTTTCTGAGGAGGAAAAAATGATGATCACGCGCTTGCAGCAGCTGGTTGAACTGGCCCAAAAGAAACCTCCAACGCGGGTGGCGGTGGCCGCCGCCGCCCACAAACTGGTGCTCCAATCGGTGCAGCGGGCGGTCAAACGGGGTTTGATCATCCCCCTGCTGGTAGGACGCGAAGAGGACATCCGGGCCGAAGCGGAGGACATCGGTTGGGACCTGGAGGGAGTGCGTATCGTTCCGACCAGAACCAACAAAGCGGCGGCGACGGCGGCGGTTGCCCTGGTGCGTCAAGGGGAAGCACAGGTGCTGATGAAGGGCTATCTCCATACCGACGAAATGCTCCATGCCGTCCTGCACCCGGAGACCGGCCTGCGGACCGACCGCCTGCTGAGCCATGTCTTTGTCCTGGAAGTGCCTACCTACCACAAACTCCTGCTCATCACCGATGCGGCCATCAACATCAATCCGAACATCACCCAAAAGGCTGCCATCACCCAGAACGCCGTAGACCTGGCCCGTAAGCTGGGCGTGGAGCGGCCCAAAGTGGCCGCCCTCTCCTCCGTGGAGACGATCAACCCCAACATCCCGTCCACCGTCCACGCCGCCTGCCTGAGCAAGATGGCAGAGCGGGGGCAGATCAAAGGGGCCATCGTGGACGGTCCCCTGGCCTTTGACAACGCCATCTCGGCGGAAGCGGCCCAGGATAAGGGCATCGTCAGCCCCGTGGCCGGGGATGTGGATGTCGTCGTCGTGCCCGATCTGGATGCGGGCAATATCCTTTCCAAGAACCTGGAGTACCTGGCCTCGGCCAAGATGGCGGGAATCGTCATGGGGGCATCCGCGCCGGTGGTGCTGACCTCCCGTTCCGATCCGCCGCGGGCGCGGGTGTACTCCTTGGCGCTGGCCGGGTTGCTGACCTAGAAAATCCGGAGTGGACATCATGACTCAACAAATTACCAAAGCCATCATCCCCGCCGCCGGGATGGGCACGCGGCTGCTGCCTGCCACCAAGTCGCAGCCCAAGGAGATGCTGCCGGTGGGCCGCAAGCCGGTCGTCCAATACGTGGTCGAGGAGCTGCAGGCGGCGGGCCTGGCCCAAATCCTGTTCATCACCGGGCGGCGCAAGCGGGCCGTTGAGGATCATTTTGACTTTGACCCGCAACTGGTCGCCGTGCTCAAGGAGGCGGGCAACGAGGCGTTGTTGGCCGAGATAGACTTTTTGCAAAGCCGTGCCCGCCTTTTCTACACCCGCCAGAGCGTGCCCCGCGGCCTGGGCCATGCCGTCTCCCTAGGGGCCGATTTCGTGGACGGTGAGGATTGCGTCGTCGCCCTGGGCGATTCCATCATCGGCGCGGAGGACCCGGCAGAGCCGCTGCGCCGCATGATGGCCGCCCACGCCGACCTGGGAGCGGCGGCCGTCGTCGCCGTGGAGCAGGTCCCCGCCGAGGAGACCTACCGCTACGGCATCGTCAGCATCGCCGGAGCCGAGCCGCCCCCCGGCGAACCGGTGGCCATGACCGACATCGTGGAAAAGCCTGCGCCCGGTGCGGCTCCTTCTACCCTGGCCGTGGCCGCCCGCTACGTCTTTAGCCCGGCCATCTTTGAAGCCCTGGAGCACACCCTGCCCGACCGCCGGGGCGAGATCCAACTTTCCGATGCCATCCGGCTGCTGATCCGGCAGGGCCAACCGGTCTACGCCTGGCCCCTGGCCGCCGACCAGCACCGCTACGACGTGGGCAACTTTGAGAGCTACTTCCGGGCCTTTGTGGATTTTGCCCTGGCCGATGAGCGGTACGGCTACCTGGCCCGCAAATACATCAAACGGAAAGCCTATGAACTCTGAAAAAATCGTCTGTTCTGCGCCGGGGCGATGCGGCATCATCGGCAACCCGACCGATATGTACGGCGGCGCGGTTCTCTCCTGTTCGGTGGGAATGCGGGCGCGGGTGACGGTCACACCGGCGGCGGAGCTGGTGCTGGAAACGGCAGGCCGGACCTGTTCCATTGTCACGCGGCGCGACCTGCGGCCCCAAGGGGATCGCTTTGACGTGGCGCGGGCGGTGTTGGACTACCTGCACCTGGTGGGAAGAGAGCGGCCTCGCCTGACCGTCCGGGTGCGCTATGAAAGCGAAATCCCCTTGCGCAGCGGGTTGGCCGGTTCGACGGCGTTGGTTGTGGCCTTGCTGCGGTCGCTCCTGGCCTGGCAGGGGAAGCATCCCGGCCCCTACCGCCTGGCCGAGAAGGCTCGCTATGTTGAGTTGAACTACCTCAAGGTGGTGTGCGGCTACCAAGATGCCTACATGTGCACCTTTGGCGGCCTGAACTATATGGATTTCCGGGGCAAGCAGTTTTACCGCCGGGAGGAGGCGGAGCTTTTCGCCACCGTCGAGCCGCTGGCCGACTATGTGCCTGCCTTGCCCTTTGTGCTGGGCTTTACCGGCGTGCAGCACGCTTCCAGCGCGGTCCACAAGCCGCTGCGCGAACGCTGGCTGGACGGCGAACCGGCGGTGGTGCAGGGCTACGAACGGATCACCGAGATCGCCCGCATGGGCAAAAAGGCCCTGCTCCTGGGCGATTGGCCGACGCTGGGCCGCCTGATGAACGAAAACCACGCCATCCAACGCGACTTGGGCGGTTCGGGCGAGTCGAACGAGCGGCTCATTGCGGCGGCGTTGGCGGCAGGCGCGTTGGGGGCCAAGCTGGCCGGTGCAGGCGACGGGGGAACCATCATCGCCCTGTGGCCCTGGGAGGACACGGCTCCCCTGGAAGAGGCGTTGCGCCGGGCAGGGGCCTCGGCCATCTACCGGCCCCAGGTGACGGCAGGGGTGAGGATAGAAGAGCGGCTCTGAAAATCCCCTCTCCGGTCTTTACCGAATCTTCACATCCCCTTTATCCTCCCTTCAACCGGCCATGCTACTCTGCGCTCAATCGGAGATGACGTGGGCTGCGACCCGCGTCGGAGGAGAGCAGGGTGAAAGAAACAAACCGTCGAGAGTTCTTGCGCATGGCCGGGTCGGCCTCGCACGGTTACTTTTCACACCCCCGGCGTCATGATGAAACCGGCGGCAAGGGTGATAAACACGCTTGCCCTGCAACGCGGTGCCGGTCGGCTTGACAACGACCCCCTCCTCGTGTACCATACGGGCAACACGGTCGCGAGGAGGGCCGGTCACGTGCCTGATGCCAAGATTTTGGTCGTTGATGATGAGCAGAACATCCTTGACCTGGTGACAGCCTACCTGCGTCGGGAAAATTACCAAGTCTATACCGCTATGGATGGGCCGTCCGGCTTGCGGGCGGCCCGTGCCTTTAAACCGGACCTGGTCGTGCTGGACGTGATGCTGCCCGGCATGGATGGCCTGGAGCTACTGACCCACTTGCGCCGTGAATCGGATGTCTATGTCATCATGCTCACCGCCCGTTCGGAGGAAACGGACAAGATCGTGGGCCTTTCGCTGGGGGCCGATGATTATTTGACCAAGCCCTTCAGCCCTCGTGAGCTTGTGGCCCGCGTCAAAGCTGCCCTGCGCCGCCTGCGAGGGGGCGTCGGAGTGGCAGCCGACACAACCGTTCTGACCTCCCGCCGCCTCCGCTTGGATGTGGGACGCCGCCGGGTATGGGTGGACGGAAAGCCGGTGGAGCTGACCGGCACCGAATTTGACCTGCTCAAGACGTTGGTTGAGCACCGAGGATTGGTCCTCAGCCGGGAACAGCTCCTACAGCAGGTGTGGGGCTACGACTTTTACGGTGAAGAGCGGGTGGTGGATGTTCATATCGGCCACATCCGCCGGAAGCTGGGCGACGGCAGCTTGATCGCCACCGTGCGCGGCGTGGGCTATCGTTTTGATGATGAACCGGCGTGACCCCTCTCTGCGGGCGGAAGGGATTCGGTTCGCTTACCCATCCCTTGCGCCCGGTGCACCATCCCCCTGGGTGTTGGACGGCCTGGACCTGGCCCTGCGGCCGGGTGAGTGGCTGGCGGTGATGGGCGCCAGCGACGCAGGCAAGACGACCCTCTGCCTGTTGCTGGCCGGATTGGCCCCCCATCTGACCGGCGGGACGATGGAAGGTCGCGTCCTTGTCGCCGGGAAGGATACCCGTCAACACCCACCGCCTGCCCTGGCCGACCGGGTGGGCCTGCTCTTCCAAGAACCGGATGCGCAGTTGTTCAATCCAAGCGTCGAGGCCGAGATCGCTTGGGGGTTGGAGAACCTGGGCTTGCCCCCCGCCGAGATCGGGGCGCGGGTTGAGGAGATGTTGGGCCTTTTTCACCTGGAGGCGGTCCGCCATCGTCCGCCGGCGTCGCTATCCGGCGGCGAAAAGAAGCGGACGGCCCTGGCCGCCATCTTGGCCATGCGCCCTGCCTTCTTGATCCTTGATGAACCGCTGGGCGGCCTGGACCCCGTGGGCCGTCGGGAGGTCCTCTCTGCCCTGGAAGCCCTGCGCCGCAACCATGACGTGGCGATCCTGATGACCGAAAGCGATCCCGAAGCGGTGGTCGCCTTTGCCGACCGTGTGGCCGTGCTGCACAGAGGCCGCTTGGTGGCCCAGGATTCCCCCCGTGCGTTGTTTCGCCGCGCTGCCGAGATGGCCGCGTGGGGGGTGGCCGTGCCCCAGATCGCCCGGTTGGCCGCCGCCCTCAACCGACGGTTGGGGACCGACTTTGGGTTTCTCACCGTGGAGGAGGCGTTGCCGCAGCTGTCGGCCTTGCCCAGAGGGCAAGATGCATCTGCAAGGGATGGAGAGCCGTCTGTGGAAGCAGAGCCGGATTCTGCCCCGGATGTTCCGGCCTTGCAGGTGCGCGGTTTGGAGTTTCGGTACGACGCCGCACGACCGGTCCTGCGCGGCCTGGACCTGGATGTCCCCCAGGGGCAGTTTGTGGCGATTGTGGGGGCCAACGGTTCGGGCAAGACGACGCTGGCCAAGCAGTTCAACGGCCTGTTGCGACCCCGGCGTGGCGTGGTGCGGGTGGAAGGGCGGGATGTTGCCGATCACTCCATCGGCGAGATGGCCCGGCGGGTGGGCTTTTTGTTTCAGCACCCGGAACAGCAGATCTTCAGCACGACCGTCCGCCGGGAGGTGGCCTTTGGGCCGCGCAACCTGGGCTTGCCCCCTGCGGAGGTGGAGGCCCGCGTCCGGGCGGCCCTGAACCGCTTTGACCTGTCCGCCGTTGCCGAAGAGCCACCGGCCATCCTGAGCTACGGTCTGCGGCGGCGGGTGACGCTGGCTTCTTTGGCCGCGCAGGACCCACCCATTTTGATCCTGGATGAACCGACGGTGGGCCTGGATGCTGCCGGTCGCGCAGAGACCTTTGCTTGGCTGACCGAATTGCACGCCCAGGGCCGGACCATCCTCCTCATCAGCCACGATATGGCCCTGGTCGCCGCCCACGCCCGGCGGGTGATCGTCCTTCACAGAGGGCGGATTCTGGCCGATGGCCCCCCTGCGACCGTTTTTGGGGATTCGGACTTGTTGGCCCGTGCCTCCCTGGAGCCGCCGCCGGTAGCGGTGCTGGCCCGGTTGTTGGGGCTGCCGCCGCATTGCTTGACGGTGGATGCCTTTTGTGCTGCCTTTATCCGGGGCATTGGGGGAAAGGTCCCGCGGTGATGCCGATGAGCCAAACCTTTGACCTTTACCTGCCCGGCGATTCGTGGCTGCACCGCCTTGACCCCCGCGCCAAGCTGTGGATGACGGGCTTGGCCGTGCTGGTGGGCCTGCTGTTCCGGAGCGTTGCCGTGCTGGGAGGGTTGCTCCTGATCGCCCATGTTGCTTTGCTGACGGCGGGAGTGCCCTTCGTCAGGTTGGGGCGGTTGTGGCGAAGGCTTTTTCCCCTGTTGCTCATGATCTTGCTCTTGCAGCCTTTGTTTTCCCCTGGCGGTACGGTGTTGTTTGGTGTGGGGCCTGTAAGGGTTACCGTCGGCGGCATCCTCATCGGGTTGAGTTTCGCCTTGCGCGTGGCGGCTTTGGCCTTTGCCGTTGCCGCCCTGCTGCTGACCACCGAATCGTCGACGCTGGTCCGGGGCTTGGTCAAATTGGGCCTCCCTTACCCTTGGGGGCTGACCGTCGGCCTGGCCATCCGCTACCTGCCGACCACGTATGGCCTTTTCGTTGCCATCAAGGAGGCCCAGCAAGCGCGGGGATGGATCGTGGGGCAGGGTAGCTTGCTCCGACGGGCACGGTCCTATGCGCCGATCTTGGCGGCGACCATCATCGCCGCCCTGCGCCTGAGCGATCAGCTGGGGTTGGCCCTGGCGGCACGGGGGTTGGGCTACCCGGCCCGACGCACCGTCTTGCACGACATCCGTTTTTCCCGCGCCGATTGGTGGGCGGTGGTGCTCAGCAGCCTTGCCTTTGGTGTTCTGTTGTTCTTTCCAAAATAGCGGTTGAGACCGCTCCCGGCGGGCCGTTGGCCCCAGGCCCGCAGGGAGCGACTTGAGTCGCCTTTTGCTTTTTGTGGTCTTTTGTTATACAGTTGTGACTACAAGGAGGAGACCCGACCATGGCCTACACCATTCGGGAACTCAAAACCCGGTTGAGCCGCTATATCCGTCAGGTCAAAGCCGACGACACCGTAATCATCACCGAACGGGGCAAACCCGTAGGACGCCTTATCCCCTTGCCACCCTCGCTGGAGGCCCGGCTGCAAGGGCTGCGCCGTTGCCGACTTTCTGTTGGAGGACCGGGCATGATCCTCTATCTGGATGCCATCGCCCTGGTCGAGCGTTATATGGCCGAAACCTGGGGCACGGTTTGCGCAAGAGACCTCCCGCAGGTTCAAGCGGGCCTTCGGCCCGCCAATGTGCGGGAGGGTACTCCTGATTCGGTTTACGGCTGCGCCCTGACGAAAAAATTCGTCCCCCCGTCGGCGCCGAACCAAAGGGTATTGCCGCCCGGCCCGACGGCGGCGGACCACACATTGTCGCTGAACAGGCCGTCGTCGGTGGTCCAGGTGCGCCATTGGCCTGTGTCGGGATCGTAACGGCTGACCCCGCCGCCATGGGTGCCGAACCAGACGCTCCCATCCGGCCCCACGATGACGGTCCGCACCCGGTTGTTTGCCAGGCCGTCGGCTTCGGTAAAGGTCTGCCACCGCCCCGTGGCCGGGTCGTAGCGGCTGGCCCCGCCGCCGTAGGTGCCGAACCACAGGTCCCCCTCCGGCCCAACGGCCGCGGCCCATACCCGGTTGTCGGCCAGGCCGTCGGCTTGGGTGAAGGTCTGCCACTTCCCTGTGGCCGGATCGTAGCGGCTGACCCCGCCGCCGTAGGTGCCGAACCACATGTCCCCCTCCGGCCCGGCGGCGATGGCCCTCACCCGATCATCGGCCAAGCCGTCGGCCTGGGTGAAGGTCTGCCACTTCCCTGTGGCCGGATCGTAGTGGCTGACCCCACCGATAGTACCGAACCACAGGTCCCCCTCCGGCCCGGTAGCGACGGCCCACACCGAGTTAGCAGCCAGACCGTTGATCTCGGTAAAAGTCTGCCACCGCCCCGTGGCCGGATCGTAACGGCTGACCCCACCGTAGGTGCCGAACCACAGGCCCCCCTCCGGCCCGGCGGCGATGGCCCTCACCCGATTATCGGCCAGGCCGTCGTCCTCGGTAAGGACTTGCCACCGCCCTGTGGCCGGATCGTAACGGCGCACCCCGCTGCCACTGCTGCCGAACCACAGGTCCCCCTTCGGCCCGGCGGCCACTGCCCACACTTGCTCACCGGCCCAGGCGAAGGATTCTACAAGCGGGTCGTGGCGGCTCACCCCGCCGCTCGTACCGAACCACGGATTCCCCTCCGGCCCGACGGCCGCGGCCCATACCCGGTTGTCGGCCAGGCCATCGGCCTGGGTGAAGGTCTGCCACTTCCCTGTGGCCGGATCGTAGCGGCTGACCCCGCCGGTGGTGCCGAACCACAGGTCCCCCTCCGGCCCGAAGGTGATAGCCCGCACCGAGTTGGCGGCCAGGCCGTCGGCTTCGGTGAGAGTCTGCCACCGTCCCGTGGTCGGATCGTAGCGGCTGACCCCGCCGCCGTAGGTGCCGAACCACATGTCCCCCTCCGGTCCGAAGACTATGGCCATCACCCGATCATCGGCCAGGCCGTCGGGCCGGGTAAAGGTCTGCCACTTCCCTGTGGCCGGATCGTAGCGGCTGACCCCGCCGGTGGTGCCGAACCACAGGTCCCCCTCCGGCCCGACGGCCGCGGTCCACACCCGGTTGTCGGCCAAGCCGTCGGCCTGGGTAAAGGTCTGCCACTTCCCTGTGGCCGGATCGTAGCGGCTGACCCCGCCGCTCGTACCGAACCACAGGTCCCCCTCCGGCCCGATAGCTACGGCCCGCACCGAGTTGTCGGCCAAGCCGTCGGCCTGGGTAAAGGTCTGCCACCGTCCCGTGGCCGGATCGTAGCGGCTGACCCCGCCGCCGTAGGTGCCGAACCACAGGTCCCCCTCCGGCCCGAAGGCGATAGCCCGCACCGAGTTGGCGGCCAGGCCGTCGGCTTCGGTGAGAGTCTGCCACCGTCCCGTGGCCGGATCGTAGCGGCTGACCCCGCCGCCGTAGGTGCCGAACCACAGGTCCCCTTCCGGTCCGGCGACAGCGGCTCGCACGTCGTCGTTGGCCAGGCCGTCGGCCTGGGTAAAGGTCCGCCAGCCGGGGCGGAGCACCCAGGCGGAATCTGCACCGGAGGGGGGCAGGGCACCGGTCATCCCGCCCACGGGGGAGGCGGCCCCGGCGGATTGCGGCGTCGCCGCTGCTCCCGGCGGCGACGGTGTGGCGACGCCCGGCGGCTGTGCGACCGTCCCTTTCTCCTGGCTGCTTTCCAGGGCCAACCACACCGCCACGACGATCAGCATGACCGTCGCTGCAATGGCCGCCACCAGCACCCAGATCCAGCGGCGCAGCGACGGGCGGTCGGGTGTTGGCCGGGCGGGGCGCGGCTCGCTGCGCCGCCCGGCGACCGGCGCGGCGGAGGTGGGTCTGGAGGGAGACCTTCCCTTGCCCGGCGGTGGGGTGGATACATCCCGTCGCCCGGCGACCGGCGCAGCGGGGGTGGGTTGGGGAGATGGTTTCGCCTTGCTCGGCGGCGGGGTGGGTACATCCCGCCGCCGGAAGCCGGAGGCCGGTGGCCTGCTGTCCGGCCTTTTTCCCATGAGCTGCGTCGGGGTTTGGGGAGGCGGCGGAGGTGGCGCCTGGCCGTGCAGAATGGCTCGAAAGTCGGCCACCGTCTGGGGGCGGTCGGTGGGGCGGGGCCGTAGGGCGGCTTCTACGGCGGCCTCTATCGCCGGGCTGACATCGGGCCGCAGGTCGTGGATGGGAGGCAGGGCTGCCGCCTGGATGGCCCGTTGCACACTATCGGGCGGCGTGCGCCCGGTCAACAGGGCGTACAGGGTTGCCCCCAGAGCATAGATGTCGCTGCGGGCGTCGGTTCCCCCCTGGCCGTACTGCTCCGGGGGGCTAAAGCCGGGCGTCACGCCCAACGCCCCTATCGTCGTCTTGGCCTGGGCGTCCCCCACTTTGGCGATGCCAAAATCCACCAAAAAGACCTCGCCTTCCGGCGTGATCTTGATATTGTCCGGTTTGATGTCGCGGTGGATGATGGGCGGCTCTTGGCGGTGCAGGTAGGCCAGCGCATCGCACACCTGCTCGATCCAGGCGACGGCCCGCTTTTCATCCAGGGGGCCGACCTGCCGGATCATCTCCCCCAGGTCTTTTCCTTCGATATAGTCCATGACCAGGTATTGGGCGCCGTTGGGGGCAATAAAGTGATCGCTGACGCGGGGCAGATTGGGGTGGCGCAAGCGGGCCATCATCTTGGCTTCGCGCTCGAACTGGCGGGCCGATTGGGGCGTTGCCAGAGCGTTCTCTTTGATGGCTACGGGGCGGTCCAGCCGCTGGTCCCAGGCGCGGTAGACGGCTCCCATACCGCCGCTGCCCAACAGGGCCTCGATGCGATAGCGGCCTTCTAATATTGTCCCGATGGTGAGGGGCATAATCCATCTCCGTTACGTGCGGGGCAACCCTGCCCTTGTAATGCGCTTTTATTATACGTCTGACGGGAAAGATTGTCAACTGTTTCCCGAGAAGGCCGAGGCAGGGGGCCGTCCACAGACGGGGCGCGGATGGGCGAATGCGCTCGGCCCGGTGGCGCAAGTTTCCGATGTGCGCAGAGGAAGCTGCGGTTGAAACCGTCCCCGGCGCGAGCCGCCGGGGATTTTCATCCTTGATGGTGAGCCGCGGATCGGTCCGCTTCCTCGAAAATAGCGGTTGAAACCGCCCCTGGCGGGCCGTTGGCCCCAGGCCCGCAGGGAGCGACTTGAGTCGCCGATCATCATTCATGCCCTTTTCCGCATCCCAAAAGTCCGAGACCGCTGCCCCCGATTTGCACACCCCCGCAGCCGGTGGTATAATCTCGCCACCGTCCGTTCGCAAGGAGCGACGGAACTCAATTGGGAGGCATTCCCCTTTGGAATTTGCCGTCAACTATTCTGCCGCCGCCGCCGATCTGCTCCGGGCGGGCCGGATCGCCGTGGACCGTTTCAAGTGCCCGGCCTGGCCCGATCTGATCGCCCAGGTGCAGAAGCGGTTTCCCCTCTATGTCCACCTGCCGCTGCGGGTGGGGGCCGGTTGGGGTGGGGCCATCAACACCGAGACGCGCCGCCCCGCCGATTGGCAGCAGCTGGAATCGCTCCTGCGGCGGACCGAAACGCGGCAGGTCAACGTCCATCTCGCGCCCTTTTGCGACGAATTCCCCGACATCCCCGCCACAAGCGACGATCCGGCCCATGCCGCGCGGCTGTTCGAGCACGCCCTGCGCGATGTGCAGGCGTTGGTCGCCCGCTTTGGGCCGGAGCGGGTCATCGTCGAAAACGCCGACGACGGCAAGGGCGTCATCCCCTACCTGGCCCTGCACCCGGACCTGATCCGGCGCGTGGTGGAGGAGGCCGGTTGCTGCTTCCTGCTGGACCTGGCCCATGCCCGCCTGGCCGCTCACCTTCTGGGCATGGACGCCCGGAGCTACATCGCCCAACTGCCCCTGGCCCGCACCACCGAGGTACACCTGGCCGGGATTCAACCCTTTGCCGGTCGCTGGCTGACTTTGCTGCGCCAACCGGGCCTCGGCCGGGAGGACCTGGGCTGGTTCGCCGACCTGGAACCGGGCCAACTGCTGGACCATTTGCCGCTGGACGACGGCGATTGGGAATTCTACACCTGGGCGTTGGGGGAGATCCGGCGCGGCGCGTGGGGCCATCCCTGGGTGGTGACGCTGGAATATGGCGGCGTGGGCCGCCTGTGGGAGCTGCTCACCGACAAAGAGACGTTGGCGGAGCAGGTTCCCCGCTTGTACGATCTGGTCAAAGGAGGATGATGTGCCCGGCTTTGAACCGCAAAGGCGCAAAGGGCGCAAAGGAAAGGAGAAAAAGTAAGAAAACCTTCGCGCTCTTGGCGTCTTGGCGGTTCCAACCGCGATTTTCTTTGCGCAAGTTGGAAACTTGCGTCACCGGGCCGGGCGCATTCGTGTATTCGCGCCCGCTTCGTGGACGGCTTGCTTTGGCGGTTCCGGGGATTTGAACCGCAAAGGCGCAAAGGGCGCAAAGGGAAGGAGAAAAAGCAAGAAGACCTTCGCGCTCTTGGCGTCTTGGCGGTTCCAACCGCGATTTTCTCTGCAAGTTGGAAACTTGCACCACCGGGCCGGGCGTATTCGTGCATTCGTGTATTCGCGTCCGCTTCGTGGACGGCCCGCTTTGGCGGTTCCGGGGGTTTGAACCGCGAAGGCGCAAAGGCCGCAAAGGGAAGGAGAAAAAGCAAGAAGACCT
>Ga0256914_1000179_pt1 | contig 61029 bp, 56 predicted proteins | sample HulkmetaG_FD_191571 | JGI IMG/M metagenome (GOLD analysis project Ga0256914, IMG submission 191571) | Hydrothermal chimney microbial communities from Main Endeavour vent field at the Juan de Fuca Ridge, Pacific Ocean - Hulk | ecosystem: Environmental > Aquatic > Marine > Hydrothermal vents ...
TGCCACCACGAAGTGGTAGGCATCCCTTCGGGATTGATGGGGTTTTTGGTGCTTCTTCGATGGCCGGGGAAAGGGTTAAGGGTGTAAGGGTTAAGGGAAATCAGTGCCAATCTGTGTGGATCAGTGGTCCAGATTCGTAATTCGTAATTTTTGCCAGGGCATCCTACGGATAATTCGTAATTCTCCCGGGCGGGCAACCGGCGGCTTTTCCCCCTCTCCTTTTTCTTTTTTCATTTTTCCTTTTTCATTCCTCCATGCAGATCAGTGGCCTGAGAAAGTTAAATCGTGCCCCAATATAAGGTTTCCCACAGAGAAAGAGAGCATTTTGTGGCGGAATCCAATTAATACTCAAGTAAATTACGCAACCAATCAACAAAATACCGCGATGGGGAAATATTTAATTCTTGCAAGGGAAATATTTTCCGCGCTTTTCGGGAAATTTTTGAATCTTTTTTAGTGTCCGTCAAAGAGCCCGTTTTTTTAACCCTTTAAAAAATAACCACCTAACTTGTTCTGCCCGGCATTTTTCCGGTCACTCTTTTCCTGCGCTAAAAAAGTGGCACGTTGCTTGTATTAATGAAAGCCGGAGGTGAAAGATGAAAATTTTCGAAACACCAAATTTGGGGCTTTTAAAAAAATCGCTGGACGTGTACACCACGCAGCATGAGGCAATCGCGAAAAACATTGCCAATGCCAACAATCCCAATTATCAACGGGCAAATACCGATTTTTCAGCGGTACTTAAAAACAATTTGAATGCCCGCTTAAAGGCCGACAACCCGCGGCACATTGCTTTTCCAAAACCGGTGCAAAGCAAAGCGGACGAATTGAGCAAAGACAAAGAAGTGGATATTACGCGAGAAATGGGCTTGTTGGCCGAAAATCAGATTCGCTTCGAATTTTCCTCAAAAGTGTTAGGCATGATGTACCGTCAGCTTAGCTTGAGTATTAAAGGTCACGGAGAATAGGAAGGGTTGCCATGAGAGTAAACGGACTTTTTTCGGCCATTAAATGGACATTGGCAGGTTTGGATAATCAGGTCAAAAAAATGGATGTGATTTCCGAAAACATTGCCAATGCCGACCGCGTGCCAGACGAAAAAGGGCGCGTGTATCATCGCAAGGTGGTCGTTCCGGCCAAACCGAAGTTTGGGCGTAAGGCGAATTTTTCCGACGAACTGACGGTAAAACTGATCACCCGGGACAAAAACCAGTTCGCTTCGACCATTGATGGTGACGGCCCGATTAAATTAAAAACACAGCAGGTGGGCGCGACTAAAATTGAAGAGATCAAGGGAGAAAAATTGGTGTACAACCCCAATCATCCCCGTGCAGACGAGAATGGATATGTGCACATGCCCAATGTAAACGTGGCCGAAGAAATGGTTGATCTTATCTCGACATCCAGAACTTACGAGGCCAATGTAACTGTTCTGGATGCGGCAAAGAAAATGGCAAAACACGCATTAAGTATTTAGGTGGTAAAATGATGCGCATTGCAGGAAAATCGTGGGCGGTTAAATCTGCCGAACAAAGCTATCACAAAATTTCTCCGGGTGTTAAGTCGGTACAAAAAAACAACGCTACCCAAAAAGCCGAGAAAACATCCGGCCTGGGCGGTTTACGCAAAATTAAACCACAGAAATTGTTAGAACCTAAGGACATCCTTTCCAAAGATGAATTGACCGCTTTGACCGCTCTTTTTGTGAAGGACCAATATTTTAATTTTTACGGGCATGCCAAAGTACAACAGGTGCAACCGGGCATGTTGTTGGATTTAAAAGGGTGATTAAGGAGGAACGATGTCGGGAATTAGTAAATTACAAAATGTTAACATTCGCGAGCTGCAGGGAGGCAGCACTTCCTCCGTTCGAAAAGCCTCTCAAAAACCGCAAGAAACCAGTAAAGATTTTGGCGATACCATCAGCGAATTTATTCAGGCCGTCAATAATTCCCAAAAAGCGGCCGGCAAAGAGGTGGCCGATGTCATTCAGGGCAAATCCCAAAATTTACATCAAGCCATGGCCATGCTGGAAGAAGCCAAATTGAGTTTTCAGCTCATGGTGGAAATCCGCAACAAATTGCTGGAATCGTATCAAGAATTAGAACGCATGCAAGTGTGAGAATAGGTAGCGAAAGGGGTTCCGAATGAGCCAGGTAGCCGGAAAGCTATGGCAAATTTTTCAACAATATTCACTTAAACAGCGTTTGGTAATTGTTTCGGTATTATTGCTTTTTGTCTCGGCGTTAATCGTCATGATTCTTTGGGCCAATCGCACGGAATACGACTTGCTGTTTGCCAATTTGAATTCTACCGCCGCGGGTTCCATCGTGAACGATTTACGCGAATCCAAAATTCCCTTTAAACTGGATGACGGGGGGAAGAGCATTTACGTTCCCAAAGATCGCGTGGCAGAGCTTCGTTTGAAATACGCACAGGCCGGTTACTTAAAAGACAATATCAAAGGGTACGAATTGTTCGAAAATAATAAAATGGGCATGACCACCTTTATGCAGCACCTGAACATGAAACGTGCACTGGAAGGAGAGCTGATGCGCACCATCAATCAATTTAAGGAGGTGCAAAGCTCGCGGGTACATCTGGTCATTCCCGAAGATCGCCTGTTTGAAAAGAAAAAAGAAGGCAGCGCTTCGGTGGTGTTAAATTTGAAGCCGGGTGCCGAGCTTTCTCCCAATCAGCTCAAAGGCATTGCTGCCTTAGTGGCAAACAGTGTGGAAGGTATTGAGCCAAAAGACGTGGTGGTTATGGATTCCCGTGGCGATGTGCTGCTGGAAGGCAAAGAAGAAAACGATGTGCTTACCAACGTTGGCTCCCAGTTTCAGCTTCAACGCTCCATTGAAAAGGCACTGCAAAAGAAAGTTCAGGCCATTGTCGGGCAGGTTGTGGGCAAAGACAATGCCGTGGTCAAAGTGAGCACCGAACTGGATTTCGATCAAATCGAACGCACGCGGGAAGAATACGATCCTGACAACAAGGTTATTCTTAGTCAGGAACAATACACGGAATCGTCACAAAACACGGACGATTCTTCGAACTACGTCATTAAAAAAGTTACTTCGAATTACGAATTGAGCAAAACTGTTGAACATTACATTTCGAATTCCGGAAACATTAAGCGTCTTTCCGTGGCGGTGCTGGTTAACGGAAAATACGTGCCTGTAAAGGACAAAGACGGCAAAGTAAAAATGGAATATCAGCCACGCAGCGAGGAAGAATTGAGCCAGATTGCCGCTTTGGTCAAAAGTGCGGTGGGCTATTCCGAAGATCGCGGCGATGTAGTAGAAGTGCAAAACATCAAGCTGGTCAACAAACCGGCACCTCCCGAAGAACCTAAATTGATGGATCAATTGGGCGTCGATTTCTGGCAGCAATTGATTTCTTACCTGCTTATTGCCATCGGGCTTTTTCTGGCGTACAAAATTTTACGCAACTTACTGCAAACCAGCATTAAGCAATTAACCGTTCCGGTGGCCAGTCAGCAAATTGGTGCCGCACAGGGGGAAAGTGCTGCATTGCAGGCCGGGGGCGCCAATGCAGCCGAAAAATTAGAAGGCAACAGTACGGCAACCGCCAGCTTGCCCCAGGCCGAAGAAGAGAATTTGCCCGTGGATATTTACATGAAAAAATTGAGTCCCGAGGCGCGTGCCCGACTGATGGCCAATGATAAAATGACCAAGGAAGTCATCAAATTTACCGAAGAACATCCCGAAGACGCGGCGCGCCTGTTGCGTACCTGGTTGACCGAAAGTTAAACAAAGAGAAAAAATCATGACCGACACACAAGCTTTGAAAAAGACATTGCGACCCATTCAAAAAGTAGCGTTATTGCTGGTAGCCCTGGGGGTAGAAAAAGCCTCGTTGCTTTTGAAAAACATGAAAGAATCGGAAATCGAAAAGATTTCCATTGAAATCGCCAAAATGCAGAACATTCCCGCCGATTGGCTTTCTACGGTTATCGAGGAATTTTACGAATTAATGATGGCCAATCAGTTTATCGTACAGGGCGGGGTCGATTTTACCAAAGAATTATTGGAAAAGGCCTGGGGCAAAAAGAAAGCGGAAGAGATCATTAAAAAAGTAGAAGCCGAAACCGAAGTGAGTGCTTTTTATCTTCTGCAAACGGTTGACGACAAACAATTACTCAATTTTCTGCAGAACGAGCATCCACAAACTGCCGCCTTGATTTTAGCCAATCTAAAACCCAAACAGGCGGCGGCCATCATCTCGGAATTACCCGAAGATTATCAGTACGAAATTGCTTACCGCATTGCCACAATGGAACGCACTTCTCCCGAGCTGATCGAGGATATCGAGAAGGTATTGCGCGATCAATTGGGCACGGTGTTTGGCGGCAATTTAAGCAAGACCGGTGGCGTGGAGACCGTGGCCGAAATTCTCAATTCGGTCAATCGTACCTCCGAAAAGAACATTCTTACTCATTTGCGCGAACGCGATCCGCGCTTGGTGGAAGAAATTACCGAACTCATGTTCATGTTCGAAGACCTCGTGCATCTGCCGCCGGCTACCATCCAGCGCATTTTGAAAGAAGTCGATTCCAAAACACTGGCTTTGGCCTTAAAGGCCACCAGCAACGAGTTGAAAGAAAAGATTTACGAAAACATGTCCGAGCGTGCCGCCAACATGTTAAAAGAAGAATTGGATTACTTAGGCCCGGTACGCATCAAAGATGTGGAACAGGCTCAAAAAGAAATTCTCGAAATCGCGCGCCGTCTGGAAGAACAGGGCGAAATTATGCTGGTGCGCGGCGAAGACGAGCAATTAATCGAGTAAAGGTGATTCATGCAGCAATTTGTCATTAAAATACCCAAGCGTGTCAGGCGCATCGAAAGCCAGATTATCGAAACGCCGAAAACCGATGCTCCAAAAGACGGACAACCGGCCAGGCCTCAGAATGCCGAGAGCCTGATCGAGGCGCAGAAGGTGAAAATACTAAAAGACCGCATTCGCGTATTGGAGTTGGAATTGCAGCGCGCCCGCGAAGAGTCGTTCAAAGCCGGCTACGAAGAGGGCAAAGAAAACACTTTGCGCGAAGCCAACAAGCGCATTGAACAGGCCCGGCAAGAGATGCAGCGCCTGCAAAAGCAATACCGCGAATCGCTGGAACGCATCGAAAAACCTTTGCTGGAACTGGCCAAGACCATGGCCCAAAAGGTGCTGGAAACCGAGCTTTCCCTTCGCAGCGATCACGATGAAATTTTGTTGAAGCGTCTGCGCAGCATGATGCGCGAGATGCTGCATGAGAAGAAAGTAACCGTGGAAGTTCATCCCACGCAATTGCCGTTCTTGAAAAGCACCGATATCAAAGAAGCACTGGATTTACCGCGCGAAATGGAACTGACCGTGCTGGAAGGCAAGCATGTGGGCAAAGGCGAGGCCTATGTTTCGTCCGAGCAATTTTACATGGACGGGCGCTTTAATCAGCAAATCGAAGAATTAGCCAGTCAACTGGGGCGGGGAGAATAACCATGCAAACCCTGGAAGAACGTTTCGCACAATTCATTCAGCGTGTGCCGCATTTAAATCCCTATGCCGTGGATGGCAAGGTGCGACAGATGACCGGTGTGGTCATCGAAGCAACGGGGCGTTCGGGCAGCGTTGGGGATGTGTGCGAAATTTATGTTTCCCCGACTCAGACCATTAAGGCCGAGATTGTCGGATTTAAAGACGATAAATTACTGCTTATGCCTTTGGGTGAAACATTGGGCGTTGCGCCGGGCAGTCGGGTAAAACGTTTGCACATTCCGTTGCGTGTTCCGGTTGGCGATCAGCTTTTGGGCCGTGTCCTGGACGGACTGGGAAACCCCATGGATGGGAAGGGCCCGATTGTTAGTAAAGATTTCCGGGGCGTGTTCAATTATCCGCCCAATCCTTTGGCCCGCAAACGCATTACTCAGCCGCTTACCACAGGCATCCGGGCCATCGATGGATTGATAACACTGGGAAAAGGCCAGCGCGTGGGTATTTTTGCCGGAAGCGGGGTGGGCAAAAGCGTGCTTATGGGCATGATTGCCCGTTACACCGATGCGCAAGTGAACGTTATTGCCCTCATCGGCGAACGGGGACGTGAAGTGCGTGAATTTATCGAACGCGATTTAGGCGAAGAAGGACTAAAGCGTTCGGTTGTGGTGGTGGCCACCTCAGATAAGGCCGCTACGGTGCGGGTTAAAGCGGCACTGATGGCAACGACCATTGCCGAATATTTTCGCGACCGGGGACTGGATGTGCTACTCATGATGGATTCGCTGACCCGGGTGGCCATGGCCCAGCGGGAAATCGGTTTGGCCATTGGCGAGCCGCCTACGACCAAAGGCTACACCCCCTCGGTGTTTGCCTTGATGCCGCGTTTATTGGAGCGCGCGGGAAATTCCGAATTCGGTAGCATCACCGGACTGTACACGGTGTTAGTCGAAGGCGGAGACATGGACGAGCCGGTGAGCGATGCGGCCCGTTCCATTTTGGACGGACACATCGTCCTCTCGCGCGATATTGCCACCAAAGGCCACTACCCGGCCATTGATGTGTTGGGGAGCGTGAGTCGTGTGCGGAACGAAGTGATCAGCAAGGAACATCGGCAGATAATTACGCAAATTCTGGAGCTGATGGCGGTTTATCGTGAATCGGAAGATTTGATAAACATCGGTGCGTACAAAAAAGGAAGCAATCCCCGCATCGATCGCGCCATCGAAAAGATCGATTTGATCAATACTTTCCTGCGTCAGCAGGTGGAAGAAAGCTCTACGTTTGAACAAACATTGGAAAAGTTAAAAGAAATTTTGTGAGAAGATGGATATGATTCCGAAATCCGGGGCATTCCCTTTGCAAAAGGTCTTGGAATATCGCAAACATCTGGAAAACATGCGTGCCGTTGAGTTGGGCAAAAAAAAGGCGGAACATTTGAAAGCCGAAGAAGAATTGCACGCCCTGAAGCAACGCAAAGAGGAAATGCTGAAAGAAGCGAGCAAGGAGATTTCAGAAAGCCCAAAAATCAATTTGGTCCGTTTGAAGGTGCAAAAAGAATATCTGGAAAGTTTGAGTACGCGCATTGGCAAGCAAAAGGAAGATGTGCGACATCTGGAAAAAGAAGTGGAAAAACGGCGCGAGGCCTTAAACGGAGCCGTGAAAGAACGGAAAATGGTGGAAAAATTGAAGGAAAAATTCAGCGAACGGGCTAAAGCCGAAGCCAGACACAAAGAAGAAATCAAAATAGATGAAGTAGCAATTCGCATGAAAACCGCAGGAAATCAGGGAGTGTAAAATGGGGCGTTGGGTAATTATTAGTTTGTTTACTTTTCCCATCACGGTGATTGTGATGGTAGGAATTTTGTTCTTGCTCAGGCCACCGGCCCCGGCCAATGCAAACGGCACGGTCGATCCGGCCGTAGTGCAGGAAACGCAGAGGGCAATTGTTAAAAAGGTGATTGCCCACAATGTGCGGATCGGGAATGTTACCAAAGCCAAACGCATGGTCGACAGTCTGTTCACCATTATTGATGTGCTTAACGATTCGATCAAAACCATTCACAAATCGACGGAAGCCCTGAAACAAAAAATAGAAGAGCTGAAAAAAGCCAATGAAAAATTGAACAAAGAGATTGCTTCCTGGCAGAAAAAATACAATGAAGCCTCGGGACGCCAAATGGAGGCCAAATCTATTGCCAGAACCTTGTCCGGCCTAAAGCCCAAGGAAATGTCCAAAATTTTGGCCCATCTGGATGATGACATTATCATTCTCATTTACAGCCAGATGAGCAACACGGGGCGAAAAAACATCATGGCGGCACTGCCCTCGGACAGGGCGGCAGCCATAACCCAAAAAATGCTAAAAAAATAGGATTGCTTTCATGAAATCGGTGAATTTTACTCCGGAAACGATGCAGAAAAAAACGGTAAAATCTTCGCGAAAGGCCCGGAACAGGGCAGACAATTGGGCCTTTATTGCAGGCAACAGTGCCTTTCCGATGCTGTGGCAAAAAATGCAGGTGCAATCGGCCCTGAATACCGTAACCACCGATCGGAAACAATCCGGAGAAATTCCCATTGCCATGCCGCGTACTCCGTCTGCGGCGGCAAAAAACGGAACGAATCCGGCGGCAGGCACGGCCCGGGGACAAAACAGTTTGCCTTTTACCGGAACGAGTTCTGTTAACGATACGGTACTCAAGGCGTTACAGGCATGGAGCGCTACGGCAGGCAAAGAAGGCGGGAACAGAATAAAACCGGGCAGTGTGGCCCAGGTAAAAATTCCTGAAATGTCAATTCTACCCGCAAACGGCGAGGCGATCGGAACTCAAGAAGGCCAGTCTGTCGGGAGCAAGCCGGGTGCTGCCAAAGGCACGTCCGGAAATTTCCACACGGCCGGACAAACATTGTTCTTTGTTTTTAAAGGTGCACAAGGGTGGCAGGCGGTAAATGCCGCAGAAGGGAAACAGTTGGCCCAAAACGCTCCGGCTCTGATGCGGATGATGTTTGCTCCCGCTCAGCAGAGCGCCTCCCGAACCGCCCAGACTGCCGGGCCGCATTTGACCCTGCTCGAGACGGAAAATTCGCTCCGGGCAGAAAAACACAAAACCGCGGGTAAAGAGACGACCGGCAAAGGAAAAGTTTCGGGGAAAAGCAACAAGCAGACCATCAAAATACAGGTTTTGACAGACAAGCAGCCAAACGAAGAAAAAATAGCGGTGAAAAAGTCGGAACATTCCGCAAACCCAAAGGTGCCCTCGGTGGGTTCGCAAACAGAACAAAATGCGGCAAACAATCCGAACGCACAAAATTCGGCTGCGGCCGAATTTTCGGAGCATGTGTTTGCCAGGTCGGCCGTCGCAAAGCGCGCTACCTCGTCCGGGGCAAAAACGCACGGCCAAGCGGAAATGGGCGCGGTGATTGCCGGGCAGGCAAAATTCGCCGGAAAAATGCAAGGACTGGCGCAAGGGACTGTACGCCACAGAGGGTTAATTCAGCGTATTCAAAAAATGGTGATGGAGGCGCAGGGGGCAAGCGGTCGGCCGGTAGGCCGCATTCGTTTGCAGTTAACGGAATCGCCGTTTGGCCGGATGGATGTGCAATACGACAAAGATCGGGATGAGCTGACGGTGGTTGTGGAATCGGAAAAAGCCCGACAGGCTTTTCTGAAGTTGGTTCCGGTCATCCAGTCCCATTTAAATGACAAGGGGATTTTGTTGGGGTCTTTTGATGTGCAGATCAACCAATTTGCGGCGCAGGAAAAACAGGAACAAAGCAATAAACGAAACAATACGGGACAAGCAAACACCCAGGCAGGAAAGGAGGTGCACAGTCATGAAATCGATTCCACCGTAACCAAACGCAATTTCGGTTACAACACAATGGAAGTAATAGCTTAGGAGGGAAAAATGGCAAATGGTGTAAACGCCGTTGGAGCCGCCCAGCAAGTAACCAATGCTGCACAGCAAAAAATCAGCTTTGACAACACCCAGATGGACAAGTTCGAGTTCTTACAGCTTTTGGTTACCCAGTTAAAAAATCAAGATCCGTTATCGCCCATGCAAAGTCAGGAGTTTGCCTCACAATTGGCGCAGTTTAGCTCGCTGGAACGTTTGGTAAACATCGACGACAGTCTGAAACAGGGCATCGATGCCGATATGGTTCTGGCGCAAACCATCCACAACACAATGGCTACGAACTTTATCGGTAAAGAAGTAATGGCCTACGGAGACAACATCGCTCTGCTTTCGGGCGATAGCAAAACGCCGCTGGATTTTGAACTGGCAGGCGAAGCCGAAAAAGTGACCGTGGAAATTTACGACGAAAACGATCGTCTGGTACGCACAATTAAACTTTCGGAGTTGTCTCAGGGACGCCACTCCATCGATTGGGACGGGAAGGACGATAACGGCAATCCGTTGCAGGGCGGAAATTACCACTTTAAAGTAACGGCAACCGACGGAGACGACAATGCCGTTGCGGTGCAAACAATCACGCGGGGTATTGTTTCGGCAGTGCGCTACGAACAGGGACAGCCCGTGCTGGTTGTTAACGGAAAAGACGTGTACTTTGGCGACATCGTACAAATTGGCTAAGTGAGGCGGGCCATGAAAGTAGCAGAACTACAAATCAAGCAGGGAATTCGTCCCGTAAAACCGCCTGCAACCGGGCGGAGCGGGCAATCTCAGGCAAACCAAAAAAGCGATGCTCCTTCGTTTGGTAGTGTGCTGCAAAAGCAGGTTTCTGCCGAGCATGCGCTCAAATTTTCGGCACATGCTTTAAAACGTCTCGAAAGCCGTTCTTTACCCATGACCGAAGTGGAACTGCAACGACTTGACCGCGGCATGCAGCAACTGCAGGCAAAGGGAGCTAAAAATTCGGTTATTCTGATGGATAACCAGGCGTTTGTGGTAAGCGTGAAAAACCGTACCGTGGTTACGGCGCTGGATTACACGCAAAGCAGCGAACGCATTTTTACCAACATCGATAGTTTGGCAATTGTTTAACAAAAAAGGAAACAACGGGGCTGGACTCGTTGGCCAGGCCACGAGAGGCCCCCTCACCCCGCCGAACGACTGAGGCGGGAAAAACTAAGGAGGGTTTAACCATGTTACGCTCATTATTAGCAGGTGTATCGGGCTTAAAAAATCATCAAATGCGTATGGACATCATTGGCAACAATATTGCCAACATTAACACCGTGGGATTCAAAGGCGGAAGAATTAACTTTTCCGAAGCCTTCAGTCAAACACTTTCTCCGGCAGGAGCCAGTTACATTAATCCCATGCAAATTGGTCTGGGCATGAAAACCACTTCCGTGGAAAATTTGTTCACACAGGGAAGTTTGGAACAAACCGGCGTGTTGACCGATTTGGCCATCGAAGGCGACGGTTTCTTTGTGCTGAATGCCGGAGAAACCCGCGTGTTCACACGGGCCGGACAGTTCTTTTTTAATGCCGATGGCAAGCTGGTAAACCATCGTGGACTGGCCGTGCAAGGCTGGATTTTGAACGATAAAAACGAAGAATTGGGCCTGGGTTCCGGCAATTTAAGCGATATTTCCATTGATATGAACATGATTTCGGAAGCCAAAGAAAGTAAAAACATTTGGCTGTCCGGCAATTTGAATGCCGGATTAAAAACCACGGCCGAAGTTTGGACACTGGGCAGCGCTTTAACCGTTGGTGGTGTGAATGCGGATGCCACGACCGACATCAATACATTGGATCAAATTTCCACGGCGTTGGTCGATGGCGATACCATCGAAATTAGCGGAACCAATCACGATGGCAGCGCGGTAAGTGCTACCTACACCTACCATGCCGGCGATACTCTGCAAAATTTGCTGGATGCCATTAACAATGCTTTTAGCGGCAGTACGGCAACCATTGAAGACGGCAAAATCGTTTTGACCGATTCGGAAGCCGGGGACAGCTCCACCACCATTCGTTTAACCAACGGCGCGGCAAATACCGGGCGAATCGATCTGGCCAATTTCGTGAATACGGTTCCCGGAGAAACCGGCAAAGCCAAAACCTCCGTGGTTGTGTACGACAGCCTGGGTGCCAGCCACAATATCATTCTGGAATTCACCAAAAGTGCTACCAACGGAGAGTGGACCTGGCAGGCTAAAACAACCGGTGACGAAGAAATTCTTTCCGGGGGAAGCGGTCGGGCAACTTTTGACGAGGCCGGCATGCTCACTTCCTTTACTTTTGACAACGGTGCGACACAACTTTCGTTAGATCCAAAAAACGGTGCCAAGCAAATGAATATCGACCTGCATGCCGAAAGCGGTGAAGGACGCATGGGACTCACTCAGTTCAACTCGCTTTCTACCGTGGCCGTCAAAGATCAGGACGGGCGTGCCGTAGGCCGTTTGATTAATTTGACCATCGACAATAAGGGTACGATTAACGGTACTTTTAGCAATGGAGAAAAAGTTTCGTTAGCCAAAATTGCTTTGGCCGAAGTACCCAATAAATCGGGATTGATGCAATTGGGTGAAGGGCTGTACCAGACCAGCATGGCCTCCGGTCCCGAGCAAATTATTAATCTGGACGACAAGGCCGTTACGTCCATCGTCTCCGGGTCGCTGGAAATGTCGAATGTGGACGTTTCCAAAGAATTTACGGACATGATTGTTACGCAGCGTGGATTCGAGGCAAACGCCCGGGTTATCACCACGGCCGATCAGATGCTGGACGAATTGATTCGTTTGAAACGCTAATCCTGATCACGAACCATAAAATGCAGAGGTTTTAAACGAACGTCTGCGTAAACGGTGTTACCTTCCCCGCCGGTTGGCGGGGAAGCCGGACACCAAGGAAATTCGGAATGAATGAACATTTAAAAAAGTCGATTTTCGACGAATAGTTAATTAAGGAAATACTAAAAATAGGTCGATAAGAAAAATTGAGATTTGCAGGGATGCAATAGCAAATCGTTCCGAATTTGAACTAAAATTATTTTGACGAGAGGAATTAACGGTGGATCTTGCAACAGTCATTGGGATTGTTACTGGTTTGGGTTTGGTCATAACCACCATAATCATGGGGGGCAGTCCGGAAATCTTTATCCACGTGCCCTCGATGATGATTGTGTTTGGTGGAGCAACCGGTGCCGTGCTGATCAGCTTTCAGTTGAAAGAGGTGCTGGGCGTTATCGGTGTAATCCGCAAGGCCTTTTTCAGCGAGCAGGTCGATAATGCCGCACTCATTCAGCAAATCGTGCAGCTTTCGCAAAAGGCGCGCAAAGAAGGTTTGCTGGCCATCGACAAAGAGATCAATCAAATCGAAGATGCTTTTTTACGTTCCGGCATGGAAATGGTGGTGGATGGTACCGAAGCCGAACTTATTCGCAATATCATGGAAACCGAACTGTCGTACACCATGAGCCGGCACAAACGCGGTCAGCTGATTTTAACCTCCTACGGAGAATATGCGCCAGCCTTCGGTATGATCGGTACACTGATCGGTTTGATTGCCATGTTGCAGAATTTAAGCGATCCTTCGCAGATCGGTGGTGGTATGGCCGTGGCATTAATTACGACCTTTTACGGTGCTTTTGCCGCTAACCTGGTCTTTTTGCCGCTAGCCAAAAAGTTAAAAAATCGGTCCGAAGAAGAAATCATTACCAAAGAAATGATTATCGAAGGAGTGCTCTCCATTCAATTTGGCGAGCATCCCAATACCATTCAACGTAAACTGATGAACTTTTTGTCACCCAAAGAACGCGTAACGGAATAGTTCGGGGTATTATGAAGAACAAAGAAGTCGAAGAAAATGATGAATTAAGTGCGCCATTTTGGCTAACCACTTTCAGTGATATGGTTACTCTGCTCATGGTGTTTTTCATCATGATTTTGTCGTATTCGACCATTGAACTTGAAAAGTTCAAAGGAGCGGTGAGTTCGATGAAAGGGGCATTGGGTATTTTAGACAACATGAAAAACAAGGTAACCCCCGAGCAACGCACCAGTAACAATCAGGTGGAAGATTACAAAGAGCAGGTGAACCGTACCATCAAAGAAATTAATAGTATGCTGGAAAATGAAGGCGTTAACGACCAGATCCAAATCGAACCCGATGGAGCGGGCATTCACATTCGTTTGGGCGACAACATCATGTTCGATGTGGGCAAGGCCGAACTTAAGCCCAGTGCTTTTCCCATTTTGCACGCCATTGCCAAAGCGGTAAAAAATAATTTCAAGCAAATTTTTGTGGAAGGGCATACCGACAATGTACCGATTCACACTGCCAAATATCCCACCAACTGGGAACTTTCCACGGCACGTGCCTTGAGTGTTGTGCGTTATTTGCATTTTGTGGAGGGCATTGATGCCAGCCGTTTGGCGGCTGTGGGCTACGGGCAATATCGGCCATTAGTGCCGAATACCACACCGGAAAATCGCGCAAAAAACCGACGTGTTGAAATTTACATCCGGTATGATGAACATTAGAGGAGATAAAATATGAGTCCTAAAAACGCTGCTCCCGAAACCGAAGCAACGGGAAAAACGGAAGAAGTAAAGCCGAATCAAACTAAATGGGGTATGGTTATCGGTTTAATCGTTTTACAGGTTATCTTGGCTTTTCTTTTGGTTTATTTTCTCATTTTGCCGCGCCTGGCGCCGCAAAGTCCGGAAGCCGTGAAAGAGAAAGCCAAGACCGAGGAAAAAGAGAAAAAAGAAATCGGTATTATTTACACTATTTCCGACATTACCATTAATCCCAAGGACAGCTACGGCCGGCGATTTGCCGTTTTTGAAATCGGGCTGGAAATTCCGGACGATAAAGCCAAGGAAGAGTTGGATCGTGTTAAACCGTTGATTGTGGACCATATTTTGCAATATTTGCGTTCGCAAACCGTGGCCGATTTGACGGTGAAACTGGATATCGAAAAAATGAAAGAAGATATTAAAGATACCGTTAACGAAGTTTTGGGACAGGATCTGGTAGAAAATGTGTATTTTACCAAGTTCGTATTAGAATAGGAAATACGGTTTATGGCCAATATTTTATCGCAAGAAGAAATTGATGCTTTGCTTTCCAATGTTTCGGAAAGCACGTTTACCAGCGTAGAAAAGAGCGAAAAACGGAAGGTTACGGTTTACGATTTTAAACATCCGAATTTGGTTTCCAAAGAACAAATGCGTTTGCTGGAGGCCATTCACGAAGGCCTGTGCCGCAACTACAGCGTTTTCCTTTCCGCCCAATTGCGCATGATCGTGGAAATGAATTTGTTGGCCATCGACCAAATTATGTATTCCGAATTTGTCATGTCCATTGCGCCTCCCAGTTGCATTTACGTGTGCAAGGCGGATGATCCTCCTTCGCCGTTCGTGCTGGAGATGAATCCCCAATTGGCGATTTTTATTGTGGAACGCTTATTCGGTGGACCGGGCAGCCCGGTGACGGAAGTTCGCCCTATCTCGGTTATTGAACAAAAGGTCATGGAGCGGGTAGTCAATCGCTTTCTCGAAGAATTGTCCAAAAACTGGGAACTGGTTACCACGTTCAACAGCAGCATTGATCGTTACGAAAGCAATCCGGAATTTGTGCAAATTGTGCCCTCTTCTGAACCGGTGATCGTGGTTTCGATGGAAGTGAAAATTCACGGGCATTCCACGCTGTTGAACATTTCTTATCCCTACATGTGGATTTCGAACATTATTTCTTCTCCGGAAGTTCAGGAGAAAATCCTTTACGGCTCCCGGGAAGCCTCGGACGACGAGAAAAAAATAATCAAAGAAAATTTGTTGGAGACACCAACAAATTTAAGCGTGCATTTGGGCAAAAGCCACATTTCCATTCGTGAATTTCTGGAATTGCAGGTGGGCGACGTCATTCAATTAGAAAATTCCACGGACAAGTTATTGGAGATTTACGTGAATAACAAGCACGCTTTTAATGGCGTGGTGGGGCTTAGAAAAAACCGATATGCCGTGCGCATTGAATCCATAGAAGAAGGAGAAAAAGATCATGGTAAAAAATGAATTGCTGAACAAATATAAGGCGCACATGGAAGAGCTGCGTCCGGTTTTGAGCAAAGGATTGGGAGACTTATTCCAAAAGCCGATTATGATTAGCGAAGAGGTGGAAGAAGCTCAAAAGATTAACGATTTGCTGAGTAAGGAGGAATTCCCCAAAATCGCTTTGCTTTTCCAAACGGGCAATCCGCCGCAAACCATCTCGCATTTGGTTTTGTGTCCCAATGAATTCGTCCTGTCGGCCTATGCCTGGATGGTGGGCGAAGAACCGGCCAAAGAAGTGGACGAAAATCATCTGGAAGGTTTGAAAGAAGTATTTAACCAGATGATGGGACAGATCCGTATGGCCATTCCCGATGACGAGGGGAAATTCAATGTGCAAAATTTGCAGGCCGGGCTCATCGAAAAGCCGGAAGATGCGGTTGGCGACCAGGGTGATGCCTACGGAGCAAAAGGCACCATTAAGTTAACCAGCGAAGATCAGGTGTATTACCTGGAACATTACGTGTGGAATGAAAATTGGAGTCTGGAAGAAAAAGCGGAAGAGGATCAGATTACCGTGGACGAGACGGGGCAGGTAAGCGTGGAACCCGCGCAGTTCGGCGGATTGGGCGGCAACGGCCGCAGTTACGAGGCACCCGGCAATATCGAGATGCTATTGGATGTTGATCTGGAAATTACGGTAGAACTCGACCGCAAAACCATGTTGGTTTCCGATTTGTTGAAACTGGGCAAAGGTTCGATCATCGAATTCCCTAAATCGGCCGGGGAACCACTGGATATTTTGGTCAACGGGCGCAAATTCGCCGAAGGCGAAGTGGTGGTGATCGACGACAAATTCGGTGTGCGTATTACCCAGTTGATTAGCCCCAAAGAACGGATCAAGAAATTGGCTTAATGACATTCAAAAAAACGGGAAATTGGTTTTGAATACGCACATGATGAAGATTACGTGGCTGGTCATTTTGATTTTGATGGTAACTGGCCTTCAGGCCATCCCGGCCCGGGGGGTAAAAAACGATTCGGCTATGGTCCAAACTTCAGGCGGGGTAAATACTGCGCAGCAAGATGCTTTTGGCGATCGTTTTACTTCGCAAAAAACATCCCTGACCGGCCATTATTTGAAATTGCTGGCTATTACGGGGCTGTTGCTGGTGATTTTTTTCTTTTCTTTAAAGTACATCCGCAAAGTGCAATTCGGCTCTGCCGCCTCACAGCAGCAAAAAATACTTGTTTTAAGCCGGCAATATCTTACTCCGAAGCACAGCGTGTGGTTAGTGGTGATCAATAGACAAAAATACTTGCTGGGCGTTTCGGAACATGCCATAAATTTGATCGATCGTTTGGGTGAAATCAGCGAAGAAGAATTGCAGCAAGCCCGCTCGGTCACGCTTCCTTCGTTCGGAAATTTGTTGCAGAAACTTCGTAAAAGCTAACCGGAGGGTGTACACGCCAGAAAATTTTCGCTTGCCATGTTCATGTGTTTGCCGGCTTTTGCCGGGGACGTTATGGTTGAAAAATTCAAACCACGCATTTTATGCCTGCCACTGAGCCCGTAAAAAATTCCGGATCTTTCTTTAATAGAGGTCATTTCTGTTTTAGGGTGTTTGCCGCCTGAAAAATGGCGCTTTCTGCGCGGCGGGAAATTTTTTCCTCTTTTACCATTACTTTTTTCCAGCATTTTTTACCTCTTCTTTTTACTCCGAAATACCTCCCGAAAAGCGATAAACGGTAACTTGCCTATTTTATTGATGTTACCCCATGCTCTGCAGGGGGTGTGCCCGTTCATTTAAAAGTGGCATGGATTTTGTCTTAAAAGCCATGAATGGAAATGAACGATTACGAAAGAAAACAGGGAATGAAAGCAAATCATCAAAAAATTATTGTGTTACTGACCTTCGTCCTATTATTGCTGCCGGGCCTTTCCCGGGCTCAAGGCGGCTTACCCCAGGTAACCATTGGGCTGCAAAACAGTAACGATCCGAATTCGTTGGTACCGACTATCCAGATTCTCTTCTTGATTACGGTGTTAAGTTTGGCGCCCTCGATTGTTATTATGATGACCTCCTTTACCCGTTTGATCGTCGTTTTCCATTTTTTGCGCCAGAGCCTTTCTACCCAAACAGTTCCGTCCAACCAAATTTTGGTGGGCCTGGCGCTTTTTTTAACCTTTTTTATCATGAAGCCCGTTATCGAGCAAATCAACAGCAATGCGTTACAGCCCTATTTGCACAAAGAAATCACACAGGAAGAAATGTTTAAACGTGCGGCTTCACCCATCAAAAAATTTATGCTGAAGCAAACGCAAGAGAAAGACTTACAACTGTTCATTAATTTAAAAGGAGGGGAAAAGCCCGCCTCTCCGCAGGAAGTTTCTCTTTCGACCCTTATTCCGGCCTTTATTATTAGCGAATTAACCACGGCATTTAAGATAGGATTTTTGCTTTACCTGCCCATGCTGCTTATCGATGTAATTGTGGGCAGTGTGTTGCTTTCGATGGGGATGATGATGTTGCCGCCGATTATGATTTCGATGCCTTTTAAAATTTTGCTTTTTGTGCTGGTGGATGGCTGGTATTTACTGGTAGAATCGTTAGTTAAGGGATTTTAAGATGACAACGGATTTTGTGATTTACATTAGTCAGCAGGCTTTTACCACGGCTTTTTATATTTTACTTCCCATTCTGGGCGCCGGAATGATTATCGGTTTGTTGATCGGTATTTTTCAGGCGGCAACGCAAATTAACGAAATGACCTTAACCTTTGTTCCGAAAATCGTTCTCATGTTTCTGGTGATCTTCCTGTTGTTGCCCTGGTTTTTAAATTTAATGATGGATTTTACGGTGGAAATTTTTCAATACATAATTACGGTGGCACATTGATATGTTCGGATTCATCGATCATTTAGCACAATATACGCCTTTGTACATGCTCATTTTTGCGCGCATTTCGGCTATGGTAATGGTGATGCCGGTTCTGGGATTTAGTACCGTACCGGTGCGCGTGCGTGTGCTTTTGGCTTTTGTGCTTACCTTGGTTGTTGCCCCCATGCTAAGTGCCATCATGTCTTATGTGCCGGCCAACCTTTGGCAATTGGCCGCCGATGTGACCCGGGAAGTGTTCATCGGGTTGTTGGTGGGCTATGGAGCGCAAATTGTTTTCGAAGGAGTAATGGTAGCCGGAAGCTACGTGGGTTTTCAACTGGGTCTGGCCATCATGAACGTAATCGATCCCACCAGTCAGGATCAAATGCCTATTGTGGGGAACTTTTGGATGCTGGTTATTTTGATGTTTTTTATTCTGACTAACGCACATTATTTCTTAATCGAAACGATTTTTTTGAATTTCAAGATCATTCATCCGGCATCCGCGCAATTTAGCGCAGCATTGGGGCGTACGGTCATTCGCAGTGGCAGCATGATTTTTGAAATGGCCATTCATTTTGCCGCCCCGATTATGATTTTTATTTTGATGTTCGATGTGGCTGTTTCATTTATTGCTCGGGTTATGCCGCAAATGAACATTTTTTTTGTCAGTTTGCCGTTAAAACTGGCCTTCGGTTTGTTTTTACTGATTGTTTCGTTGAATATTTTTCAAAGTATGTTCGGATACATGGTCGATCAAATGCAAGGCCTGGTAACACAAATTATTAGGGGAATTTAGTCGTGGCCGAATCTGCACAGGAGAAAACCGAGCAACCTACCCCACGAAGGAAGCAAGAAGCCAGAGAGCAGGGGAATGTTGTTAAGAGTGCCGAAGTTAATTCGGTAGTGGTGCTTTTTACGGCCATTTTGTCGTTAAAATTAACCATGGCCGCCTTCGGGGACACTTTCCAGAAATTTTTTGTGATGGTGTACCACGAAAGTTCGTTTTTGGAATTGACCCCGGATTCGTTACCCCAGCTGATGTGGATTGTTCTGAAAGTGTTTGCCTTATTAACCTTACCGGTAATGGTGAGTATTCTCATCGCCGGATTTGTCTCGAATTTTGTGCAGGTGGGGCCCTTGTTTGCCAAAAAGGCATTAACGCCCGATCTGAAAAAGCTGAATCCGTTGAGTGGCCTTAAAAAGTTGGTTTCGCCCATGGCCTTGTTCGAGGTATTTAAAGGCTTGCTCAAAATTTCGATCATGAGCCTGATTGCCTACACTATTATCAATAAGTACATCGGCGATGTTTCGGATTGGGCCTATTTGTCGGTTCAGGAAATTATCGGCCTTATTGCCGACATCCTGGTGGAAATTGGAGTAAAGGCCGGGTGGATTTTATTGGTGATGGCTGCGGCCGATTACGGCTTTCAATATTATCAGCACCAGAAAAAGATGAAAATGTCCAAAGAAGAAGTGAAGGAAGAAGCCAAGCAATACGATGGCAATCCGGTGATCAAAAGCGCCATTCGCAGCAAACAACGCGAGATGGCCCGCATGCGCATGATGAAAGAAGTGCCGGAAGCAACGGTGGTGGTTACCAACCCGACGCACATTGCCATTGCTTTGAAATACGAGCCTACCAGCAAATCGGATGCGCCCAGGGTGGTGGCCAAAGGAAAATTGAAATTAGCCGAAAAAATCAAGCAAATCGCCCGGGAAAACGGCGTGCCGGTTATCGAAAACAAACCGTTGGCGCGTGGCCTGTACCAGGCCTGCGAAGTAGGAATGGAGATTCCGGTGGCCTTTTATCAGGCCGTGGCCGAATTGCTAACTCAAGTGTATCAAATGAAGGGCTTAAAGTTACCGGAGTTTGGAGAATAACATGGCAGAAAATCGAGAAAGTACGCTCTTGTTAAAGCTGGCATCAAATACCAATTTAATGCTTACTGCCGGTATCGTTTTGATTTTGGCGGTGATGATTTTGCCCATGCCCAGCTTTTTGCTGGATGTGCTGTTGGTTATGAATATTTCGGCGGCTTTGCTGGTCTTGTTTGTCACTTTGTTTATTTTACGTCCCATGGATTTTTCCGTTTTTCCGGGATTACTTTTGATTTTAACCCTGTTTCGCCTTTCATTGAACATTGCCTCTACCCGCTTGATTTTGAGTCATGGATATGCCGGTGAAATTATCGCCTCTTTCGGTTCGTTTGTGGTGCAGGGCAATTATGTGGTTGGAATGGTTATCTTTTTGATTTTGGTTGTCATCAATTTTGTGGTGATTACCAAAGGTGCCAACCGCATTGCCGAAGTTTCGGCGCGTTTTACCCTGGACGCCATGCCCGGAAAACAGATGGCCATCGATGCCGACCTGAACGCCGGTTTGATCGATGATGTGGAAGCGCAGCGCCGCCGGGAAGAAATCTCCAAAGAGGCCGACTTTTACGGCGCGATGGATGGTGCCAGTAAATTTGTGCGTGGCGATGCCATTGCGGGTTTGCTGATTACGCTGATCAACCTGATTGGCGGCTTGCTTATCGGGATGGCCCAACGGGGCATGACTCTGAGTGATGCGGCATCGACGTACACGCTGCTGACCATCGGTGACGGTCTGGTGGCACAAATTCCGGCCCTGCTCATTTCGGTGGCTTCGGGCATTGTTATTACGCGTGCCTCTTCCAGCTCAAACATGGGCGATCAGTTAGCCGCGCAGTTGGTGGCCCAGCCCAAAGCCATTTATTCTTCGGCTGGTGTGGCCTTTTTAATGGGCATTATGCCGGGCATGCCTTTGGTGCCTTTTTCGGTGATTGCTTTAATTATGGCTGCCATTGCCCACCAAATTCAAAAAATCGAAAAACAAGAACTGGCGGAAAAGGAAGAGGAAGAAGAAGCCGAACTGGTGGAAACCACTGAGCGCATCGAAGAATTTTTGCATCCCGATGCGTTTGAAATCGAGCTGGGTTACGGCCTGATCCCCCTGGTGGATGTGAATCAAGGAGGTAATTTACTGAAACGCATTAGCACCATTCGCAAAAGTCTGGCCATCGAAATGGGTATTCTGGTGCCGCCCATTCGCATTCGCGACAACATTCAACTGAACGCCAACGAATACGTTTTCAAAATTTACGGGGTAAAGGTAGCCGGTGGGCAGGTAATGCTGGATCGTTACATGGTGGTAAATCCGGACAAATCGTTGCAACTGAACGGCATCGAAATGCAGGAGCCGACCTTTGGCCTGCCCGCACTCTGGGTGACCGAATCGGAACGGGAACGGGCCGAAATTGCCGGAAACACCGTAGTCGAGGCTCCGGCCGTCATTGCCACGCACCTAATGGAGGTGTTGAAGGCCAATGCCTACAAGCTGCTCGACCGTCAGGAAACCCAACGCATGCTCGACCACCTGAAAGAAACCCATGCCGCTTTGGTCGAAGGATTGGTACCCGATGTGGTCTCGCTGGGCACCATTCGTTCGGTGCTGAAAAATCTGTTGCGCGAACACATTCCCATCCGCAATTTGGTGGTCATTCTGGAAACCATCGCGGACTACGCCCCCTTTACTAAAGATGCTGATGTGCTCACCGAATATGTGAGAGCGGCACTGGCCGAAACGATTACCGAAATTCTGAAAACCGATGCGGGGTATGTTGCGGTGGCCATGCTGGAACCCAAATTAGAAGACCACATTCTGTCGGTCATCAGGGAGGGCGGAGCAACCGTTCAAAATTTGGGATTTTCGCCCCAGCAAGTGAACGATTTATTTGATGACATTGCGGAAAAAATCGAAGAAATGTCGAACCTTGGCGTGCAACCATCGCTTTTGGTTTCGCCGCAAATCAGACGTGCCGTGCGTAAATTTACGGAAACCATTTTCTCTAATTTATTTGTCATAGCCTATTCCGAATTAACTTCGGATACGGAAGTAAAGTCAGTAGGAACAGTGAGATATCCCAATGAACGTTAAGTATTACACCGGACGCAGCCTGGCCGAAGCCATCGGACGGGCCAAAAAAGAATACGGCAGCGATATTATCCTGCTCGATTCCAAAGAAATTCGCAATGAAATGGACGGTAGCAAAATGGTGCAGGTCTCCATTTCGGTGGATGAAAAGAAGGCCAGGGTTAAAAACTGGCAACCGCCCAAAGTGGAATCGCGCGAGGCACTTTTTCCGCCTAAAAAAGAGGTGGAAACCCGTGAAGATTTTAATGCCGTCATTTCGAGCATTCTGGCACGCAAACCCAAAACATTGAATCAGGAAAGAAAGATATTGGAAGAACTGGCCGAACTCAAAGAGCAAATCAATCAATTGCGTGTTAAAAATTTAAATGAAAAAGTGTCTTTGCCCGAAAACTACGATGCGTTGCTCAAATCCATGCTCAACAAGGGAATGGACCAAATCATGGCCGAAGGCTTAATCAAAAAAGCCTACCACGTCACGCCTTCCGGGCCGGAAGCCAGCAAACGGGAAATTGTGCACGCATTGAAAAACGAATTGCGTTCCAAGCTAAAAGTGTTCGATTTAAACCGCATTACCGAGGAGGGCGGACGCAAAGTGATTATGCTGGTTGGCCCGACCGGTGTGGGCAAAACCACGATGGCCATGAAACTGGCCGCACATCCCAAAATTTTAGCGCAAAAAGAAGTGGTCATCATCTCCACCGATCCCTACGGCCCTTCGGAAGCACTCAAGGCGTTTTCAAAAATGAGCGGCGTTCCGGTAATCGAAAAAAAGAGAGAAGACGAACTGGCACAGGTAATGAAGCGGCTGGATCAATACGAAGTTGTGCTGGTCGATGTGGCCGGCACCAGCCCGTTTGCGCCGAATTTCATGAAGAAGATGGAAGAATACATCAAAGTGATTCGTCCCACGGAAATTTTTCTGGTAGCAGCCATGAACACCGATGTGCAGGACTTTTTTGCTTCGGCTTCCATGTACTTGTTGCTGAAACCGACGGGGCTCATTCTTACCAAGTTTGACGAAACCAATCGGTGGGGAAAAATTTTCACGCTTTTAGATGAACTGCAATTGCCTGTGGTGGCATTTGGCGAGGGCAAGCGCATTTTTATCGATATAATGTTACCAGACGAATCGTACATTTTCCAGAAATTATTCGAGGCTTAGAGAATGATTTCAAAACTGAGAAACGGAGTTGTCAGTAGTCGGAACAAATCGTGCCAGATTATTGCCATTACCAGCGGAAAGGGCGGCGTGGGCAAATCTACCATGAGCGTCAATCAGGCCATCGATTTGCAAAAATTGGGGAAACGGGTGCTGATCGTGGATGCCGATTTGCATCTGGGAAATGTGGACTTGTTATTGGGTATTCGCACGCAAAAAACTGTTGCGGACGTGGTGAACAAAAACGTTCCTTTACAAGAAGTCATCGTTTCTACTCAGGCCAGAGTGGATGTGCTTCCTGCGGCGATGGCCTCATTAGATTTAATCGAAAGCGAAGATAAAATTCTTCGGAAATTGGCCGAAGCGTTTAAAGCTTTTTCGCATTCGTACGATTTTATTATTATTGACACAGGGGCCGGTATTGCCATGACCGTCCTGTCCTTTTTGCTGGGTGCCGATAAGATCTCTGTTGTCATTACGCCAGACCCGGCATCGATAACGGACGCTTATGCGGTTATTAAGGTTGTAAAGAGCGTGACCAAAAAAATACCGGTGTATTTGACCGCCAATATGGTGAACCACCCGGATGAAGGCGAGGTGCTTTACAAAAAGATGAATTTAATGGCCCATAAATTTTTGAGCAGTCAAATTCATTACGGCGGTGCCGTGGTAAAAGACGATATGATCGCCCGTTCGGTAAAAATGCAGCGGCCGTTCATTTTGGATCATCCCAATTCCACGGCGGCCAACGCCATCCGGGCTATTAACCGCCGTATTTTGCAGTCATCTCCTGCGGACACCTATCCGCAGATGAATTTGTTTGAACGGGTGTTAGAAACAAAGAAAACATCGGTAGAATGGAACCTTTAAAGAAGTTTGTCTTGCGTATCGCCATGCTGGCAGCTTTGGTTACTTTTTTAAGCTGTATGCTTAACGGAATTTCCATTGCTACCAGCATCTATCGCAGTGCTGTGGTTTACTTGTTGTCACTTTTATTGGTAATAATTATGCTGAATATTTTACGTTGGGGAATTTGGATTACGTCCCCGACCGAAAGCGTACCCAAAACCGACGGGTTATCCGATCAGGAAGAAAATGTTAACGAAGAGAAGACTGAATAATGCAACGGACCATCTCGAAACTTAAAGAAGCAGGGGAAGCGCTGATCAAAGAATACATGGCCAGCAAAAACCCGCGTTTAAAAGGCAAAATTGTGGAGCATTACGCTCCGTTGATTAAAAACATCGTGGGACGGTTTAATGTTCAATATTCAACCACGTTAACCCAGGAAGATTTGTACCAATATGGCATTCTGGGGTTGCTGAAAGCACTGGAACGCTTTAAGGCGAACGGCGTGCCTTTTCATGCCTTTGCCTACAAGCGCATTTACGGCGAAGTGGTAGATGCCTTGCGCCGTGAAGGCATGCTGGGACGTGACAAATACGAAAAAGTAAAGAATCTGGAAAAAACCATCCAATCGTTAACCGCTTCGCTCGGCCGGGAACCTTCGGTAGAAGAAGTGTGCAAAGCGATGGGCATTACCGAAAAATATTACTACGATTTGCTCAATACCTCTTTGCTGGTTTACACCACCTCACTCAATACCAAAATTTCGGATGACGAGGGTGATTTCATCTATCGCATTGACAATTTAACCGATGATACAGCCCGGAATCCGGAAGAAGAATTAATCAATGTGGATTTGAAAAGGCGCCTGAAAGAAATTATTACCAACGAATTGAGCGATCGGCAAAAAATAATTCTGGCTTTGTATTTTTACGAAGAATTGACCCTTGCCGACATTCGCAAAGTTGTCAATTTAACCGAAGCACGCATCTCTCAAATTTTGAACGAAACGCTCATCAAAATTCGCATAAAATTAATGCAATAAAACAGGCGGTGACCGTCATGAACCGTTTTGTGCTAATCGACGGAGACCTTTCGTTTTTACTGAACCGGCTAAAAGCGGGGCAGGTGGTCAAAGGGCGAATTGTGCACGAGCTTGCACCGGAACACTATTTACTGCGTTTGTACGGGCATAATTTGGTAATGAAGTCGCCACTCAAATTTAAACGATTGCAAGAGGTCCTTTTTAAGGTGGTTGCCACCTCGCCCAAAATCAGCTTACGTGTGTTGGATGCACAACGAGACTGGGTGCTTACCCGGCAAGAGCGGGTTATGGATATTTTAATCGATTAACGCGGGAAAAATTCATGGAAGAAGCAAAACAAAAGCAAACGGAAAATCGTTTGTTGCGTGACTACCAGACGACGATTACCATTCTGGAACATCTCTCCGACGCGATTTTTATTTTAACTCCCAACGGAAACATTCAATACGCCAATCGGGTGGCAACCGATCTGCTCGGTCAAAATCTGGAAGACCTTCTGGGTCGGAGTTTGAATGAGTTTTTAAGTACTCCTTACAATTTTTCCGGGCAGGAAAAGAGCAACGAAGAGAAAAGCTTTTTACAACAAATTTACCTGAACGGATTGACCGAAATGGAAAGCGCCTTAAAATCGGGCGGATTCCAGATTCCGGTGATCATCAGTTTTGGCATGGTGCGCAATCGTCAGGACGAAGTGCAATACATTATTGCCAGTGCCAAGGATGTTACCTGGCGCCGCCAGCTCGAAAAGAAACTTATGCAGCAACAATTACTCGATCAGTCGAAAGATCGCTACCGGGAGTTGGGCGAACTGGCTATCAATATTGTGCATCGTTTAAGCCAGCCCATCACGTCCATCCAGCTTTTGGTGGAGATGATGCAAAAAGGTTTGCAAAAAAATTCTGTGGATGCGGAACAGTGGATGCGCCAGTTCGGGCAAATTAAAGAATTGCTCAATGGCATGAGTCAGGTTATTAATAATGTGCGTAACTTTGCCTTTTTAACCGAAGAAGAGTCGCTGCAACCCGTACAACTCCCGCAAATTCTGGATAACGCCTTAGAACAGCTGCATTACGAACTAACCGAGGCCAGCGCTACAATTGATGTGCAGGCCGACGAACCGTTGCCCGGAGTGTTGGCCAATGCTTTGCAATTGCAACAAGTTATTATGACCCTGCTGCGTTTTATTCTGGATGCTCCAAAACGCAAACCTTTTACCATCCACATTCGGGTACGCAACGCACAAAATCGCTGGATTGAAATTGTGCTCGGCGATGCCTCCACGGCAACCGACGTGCATTTTAATCAGTCCGAAAAACAGAGTACCATGTTGTTCGAACAAAATTTTAACTTGACCGTGGTGCAGCTTATTGTGGCCTCGCTGGGCGGCGACATCTTCCACACTGCTGATGAGGAAGGGCATGTGTTTGTGTTACGCCTTCCTGCCGATCAGGCCGATGAACGCCAACTTCTTTTGAACTTAATCGATTTGATGAATCATAAGTAACCCGACCCTGGCTGCCAAATTTTTGGCAGTTTCCGGCAACCTTTTCCATCCGACGCGCATGGCTTACGCGCGCCCACCTGAGTTCATTTCTTGTTTTCCTTATTCCGCAACAAATTCCGGGAGGTAAATTTTTCCGTTTTCACCTGCAATTCCTTCCCCTCCCGAAGCCGCAAAATTTCGGGAAAGCGCTACTCCCGTTTTGTGCGGCGCGGCAGTGTTTATCTAACATTATTAAAATCAAGAAATTAGAAATCTTTGTTTCCGGCTTTGGGAAGCGAGTAAAATTTTGCGGATTTTCTGGCATCGGATTTGCATTTCATCCCGCAAAAAAAGAGGGAGAAAACGATGCGTGTTAATCTTACGTCATTAAAACAAGCATTGGTAGGCCAATTGGAGCTGAACGATGTGGTGGCCAACAATCTGGCCAATATTAACACCAAGGGATTCAAAAAAGACATTTTGTTTTTCGATCTGGTTAACGGCGATTCCAGCAAACCGGCACGCGAGCAACTGGCTACCGATTTTTCGCAAGGGCCGCTCAAAGAAACCGATAACCCTCTGGATTTTGCCCTGTCGGGCAAAGGTTTTTTTACCGTGGAAACAGCGCAGGGAATGGCATTTACCAGAGACGGTCATTTTAAAATAGACGGAGATGGGATTTTGAGAACCCAGCAAGGTTTCCCCGTTTTAGGTGAAGGTGGCCAAATCGTTCTGATGGGTGAGGACGTAACGGCCAAAGATATTACCGTAACCGAAGACGGGGAAATTTACCTGGGGAATAATTTTGTGGATCGTTTGCTCATTCAAGATGTGGACCGCGCGCAGGTAAAAAAAGTGGGGGACAACGTGTTCGTTTTAAATGATGATGCGGCCGAACCGCAAACAGTGGAAAAACCCGAAGTGCACCAAGGCTTTTTGGAAGAAGCCAATGTGAATCCGGCGGAAGAGATGATCAAGCTGATTGAAATTCAGCGAGAGTTCGAAAGCATGCAGCGCATGGTGCGTGCCTGGGACGAAACGTTCCGGCTGGCAGCAAACAACGTGGGAAAATACTATTAATTAGGAGAAAACAGGGATGTTACGAGCATTAAAAACAGCGGCGTTGGGCATGTCGGCTCAGCAGCTTAGCGTAGATGTTATTGCCAATAACCTGGCGAACGTGAATACCACCGGTTTCAAAAAAAGCAGTATCGAATTTCAGGATTTGTTGTACCAAAACATTCAACGCGGCGACAAAGACAGCCGGGAAGGCCACGAAAATCCTTCTTTGCTGCAAATTGGTTTAGGAAGCCGACCCATTAGCACTTACCGCTCCTTCTCCCGGGGAGACATCGCCGAAACGGGTAACACGCTGGATTTGGCCATAAACGGCCGGGGATTTTTTCAAGTTGAACTGAGCGACGGACAATACGCTTACACACGCGACGGTTCCTTTAAGTTGAACGCAGAAGGCTACCTGGTTACCAGCTCCGGATTGAAAGTTTACCCGGAAATTACCTTTCCCGAAAATGTGAACAGCATAAAAATAAGCGAGAACGGGGTAGTTTCGGTGATGGTAGAAGGAGAAACCGAACCGCAGGAAGTGGGGCAAATCGAATTGGTGAGCTTCATGAATCCGGCCGGACTGGAGGCCAAGGGCGGGAATTTGTTTGTACCTACCGAGGCTTCCGGTGAACCTATTTACGGCAATCCGGGAGAAGACGGCCTGGGGCAAGTGATGCAGGGTTATCTGGAAAAATCGAATGTGGATGTGGCTCAGGAAATGATTAATCTGATTATTGCACAACGGTCTTACGAAATTAATTCCAAAGCCGTCAAAACGGCCGATGAATTACTGGCTTTGATCAACAACATGAAGAGGTAAGGCGATGATCCGGGTGGGATTTCGTAGTGCAATACTCTTGTTTTTGGGGATAAGTGTGCTGTTTGCACAGGAAAATGCTTTTGGCAAAGATGGATTGCAAAAGCAAATTACGGCTTATTTTGCCCAACGATTCGAGTATCCCGACAGCCTGGTCAAAGTTACGTTTTCACGCCTTCCGGACATGCGCCGCTTTCAGGGAGATGACTACCAAATCGAATTCCGCACATCCAGAGAACGAATTCGTCTGGGCTTCCAGACAGTTTGGATGCACGTGCTCCGGTATGGGCAACCCATTCAAAAATTTCCGGTGGGTGTAACCGTACAATTGAAAATGCCGGTTGTGGTTACCACTCAAAAGGTCAATTTCCATGAACGAATTCGGGCGAACATGGTGCGCATGGAAAGGCGTTGGATTAAGAACGACGACGTGTGGCAGGAAGGCTTGCGCACGCTTGCAGAAGCCATCGACAGGGAAAGCAGCCATTTTTTGGCAGCGGGAAAAGTTTTGCTGCAAAGGGACGTGCAGGCGGTGAATGTGGTGCGCCCGGGCGATCGGGTGGAGATAAGAGTTCCGGCCGGGAATTTAGTGGTCACAACCAAAGGAATTGCACGCAGTGCAGGAAAAATCGGTGATTTTATTTACGTAAAAAATTTAACGACGGGCAAACGCCTAAAAGCCAGGGTTCAGGCGCCCGGAATTGTGGTCGTGGAAGAGAAGAGGGCTTTATGAAAACACTACGTATTTGGGGATTTCTGGCATTTTTTGTTCTGGCCGCGCATGGTCAGGAAATTTCTTCGCTGTTTACGGATGTTAAAGCGCACCAGGTGGGGGATGTTATTTCGGTAATCATTGCCGAACGTGCCAATGCCAGTCGCGAATCCAAAAGCAGCAGCCAGTTAAATTCGGAAATTGGGGTCAATGCCGGTTCCAAGGGAAACATTGCCGACTTCTTGCCCATTTTCGGCGGTAGCGGCAGTTTTAAGTCCAAACACAACGGCCAGGACGGTACCTCGCAAGCCGATCGTTTAAGCGGCCGCCTTTCGGTGCGCATTGTGGAAAAAACGGAAAACGGATTGTTTAAAATCAAAGGCGAACGCAAACTGAATGTGAATGGCGAAGAGAATTTGATGAAATTGGAAGGCTACGTGCGTCCCCGCGATATTACCTCGGCCAATACCGTTTTTTCTTACAACATCGCCGACGCACGCATTACTTATCGCAAGACCGGAATCGGACAGAGTTTTTTGAAAACAAAAACCTTAACCAAATGGTTTACGTTTGCGGTAGCCGGATTAATGGTAGCCGCCAGTACCGGATATTTTGTGTTTAAATAAAGAAACAGGCCAACGCTATGAAACGCTTGAAAATACTTGGATTGCTGACTTTGTTCATTTTACAGGGCTGGTATGCCGAACTGGGGGCACAAACCCGTATTAAAGACATCGTCAATATCGACAACGGGCATCGTCTTTCCTTGATCGGCTATGGCCTGGTTGTCGGCCTGGGCGGAACGGGCGATCGGCCGAATAGTCGCCGCGGAGCTGTGTTTACCGTACAGTCCATTAGCAACATGCTGGAACGCTTTGGCATTACCGTGCCGCGCGAACAACTTCGTACCCGCAATGTGGCGGCGGTCATGGTTACGGCGCAGGTACCGGCTTTTAGCCACGTGGGAACGTCGTTCGATGTCGTGGTTTCGTCTTTGGGCGATGCGACCAGCCTGGAAGGCGGCGTTTTGCTAATGACCCCGTTACGCGATGCTTCGGGACAAAATTACGCGATTGCCCAGGGGCCTTTGTCGGTTGGCGGGTACAATGTGCAAACCGGCTACGGAGAGCAGTTGCGCAAGAATCATGCGTTGGTAGGGCGCATTCCCAACGGAGGCTATTTGCAGGTTGAACCACCCCATCAAAACATCGATTTGCAGCAACCGCTTAGTTTGGTATTGAACGAACCCGATTTTGTTACGGCAAAACGTATTGCCCAACGGATTAATACGTATTTTGGTGCCGACAGCGCACAAAAGGAATACGCCCAGCCGGTGAGCCCGGGGCTCATTCAACTGCACTTTCCCGATTCGACAAAATCTCCGGCCGAGGCCATTAATTTTATTGCCCAGGTCGAAACATTAAGCGTTAATGTGGATGTGGAAGCGCGGGTGGTGATTAACGAACGTACCGGAACCATCGTTGCCGGCGGCAATGTGCGCATTGACGAAGTGATGATTTCTCATGGCAACTTAACCATTCACACCATGAGCGCACCCGTTATCTCACAACCGGCGCCATTCAGCCGGGTCGGGCGTACGGTGGTTACGCGTGTAACGCGAACGACGGCCCAGGAGGGAAATGCCCAGACGGCGGTGATAAAGAAGACGACCAGTGTAAGCGATTTGGCCAGCGCTTTAAATACTTTGGGGTTAAAACCCCGGGATATTATCGCCATATTTCAGGCCATCAAACAGGCCGGAGCACTTAAAGCCAAGCTAATTATCGACTAAAAAAGTAGGTGGAGATCCATGAAAATTCAGCAAATCCAGTCTTCAATTCCGGAAGCAATTAAAACGTCACAAAAGCCGACGACTGATAAAGAAGACCAAAAGCTTCGGGAAAGTGCCAAACAACTGGAAGGACTGTTTTTGAGCTTTTTATTTAAAACCATGGAAAAAACCATTCCCAAATTTGATAAAAAAGGCCATTCCAACACTCTGGTGTCCATGATGTTCAGCACGGTGATGGGCGAAGACCTTGCGGAAAAAGGCGGTGTAGGCCTGGCCAAATTTATTTACGAAAACATGAAAGATCGTCAATCGGAAAATTTAAAAATTCCCACGGCAGATTGGGTTGAATTAATCTCGGATAAATTGATTTCAGGGAGGAATCATGTCAAATAATCTAACAAACCAGGATTTGTCTTACAAAGACAAACTGTACATGGTATTAATCGAAGAAATTCATGCCTATCAATATCTGGCAGATACGGTTAAGGAAAAGCAAAAGGTTATTATTAAGAACCAGATCGAAGAATTGGAAAATTTAACCGGAATCGAACGCTTGCTGGTAAAAAAGGTGGAGGTTCTGCTGAAAACCCGCGAAGAGTATTTACGCAAAGCGGCGCTGGAACGCAGTGCCAAACCGAGTGTACGTCTTCGCGATTTTATCGGGCTTTTGGACGAAAACGAGCAGCCACGCTGGAAAAGTTTGGAAGAACGCATTCATCGGACGGTAGAGAAAATTCGCCGTATCAATCTGGAAAATCAACAGCTTATACGTTCGTCGCTCAATTTTATCAACGGGTTGGTGGAAATGTTGTATCCTCAGGAAGAAGGCGCCCGGAACCTGTATACCGCTCATGGAGAAGCCAACACCAAGGCGGCGGTCAAATCGCTGGTTAATGTGAATATTTAAACAGGGAAGACACCATGAGTATTAACTCAATTCTGGAAATCGGTAAACGTTCGTTATTGGCTTACCAGTCGGCCATTAAAACCACCTCCGACAATATTTCCAATGCCGACAACGAATATTACAAACGTCGCCGGGTTAACTTCGATCAGCTTAATTCGGGCTACAATGCTTTGGGCCTAAGTGTCAATGATGCTCTGCGCATCCGGCAACGTTTTGCCGAGCAGCAAATTTATTCCGAGAATCAATATCTTGGAAAATACCAGAGTACCAACCGGCTTCTTTCCCAAATCGAAAGTATTTTTGACGAAAGCAGCGATGCCGGGCTGTCCAAGGTAATCAACGACTTTTTTGCCGCCTGGAACGATTTGGCACAGGAGCCGGAAAGCGAATACGCGCGTAATTTGGTGGTGGACAAGGCTACCGTTTTGTCCGATAATTTTCAACGCATTGATGGCAATCTGCAAAGTTTGAAAGATCAAATCGTGCCGGAAGCCAAGCTGCAGGTAAACGAAATCAATCAAAAATTGCATTTGCTGCAAAAAATCAATCAACAAATCCGCACACAGGCTAACCCCGACCTTCTCGATCAGCGCGATAAGGTGCTGGATGAACTTTCGACCAAGCTCAATTTGCAAATCAAAGAAAAGGCGGATGGCGAGGTCAATGTTTATTCCGATGGAATTTTGTTGGTTTCTTACGATGTGATGAACGAATTAAAGCTGGAGTCGGTTGATACGGAAAACGGACCAAACCTGCAAATTAAATTGGCCAATGGCAATCACGTGCTTACCGTTGACAACGGAGAGCTTTCCAGCCTGTTAGAGACGTACAACGATGTGATTCCGCAGTACAAAGCGCGTTTAGATCGATTGGCCAGCGGGATCGCCAACGAAGTGAACAAAATTCATCGCCAGGGGGAAAATCTGAACGGTATTGGCGGACTCGATTTTTTTGAATCGGATATTAAAGGAATGGCCGATTTCAAGGTGAATCAGGCCATCGTCAACGATCCCTCGTTGGTAGCCAGCCGCCGACCCGGTGAGGCGGAAGGCAGCGGAAGCATAGCCCGGGAAATTAACGACCTGCAGTTTAAATCCATTTTTAGCGAAGGGACGGCTCATGAATATTATCAGTCCTTCCTCACTCAGCTTGGTGATAAAATTCAGGAAGCTGATTACAGCGAAAACAGCCAGAAAATGATTATTGAACAATTAAAGAACCAACGCGACGCGGTAACCGGCGTTTCTATGGATGAAGAGATGACCCACATCGTCCAATATCAGCAGGCCTACGGTGCCGCGGCTAAAATGATCACGACCGTTAACGAGATGATGGATACCGTCATCCAGATGGTGTAACCAATAAAGTAGGAAATTGCCATGCGCATCACTCAATCCATGTTTTTGCGTAGTTCCATTGCGCGAATGTTTCAAAATCGCGAAAAGATGATGGAAACTCAGGAGCGCATTGCCACGCAGAAAAAAATTATTAGGCCATCCGATGGTCCGGTACCGTTTTCGCGGGCTCAACGTTTGCACGAATCGTATCGTCAGAACGAAGTATTCCTGAAAAATATTGATGATGCCCAAAGCTGGATGGACAATACTTCCTCGCTGTTGGATCAGCTAACGCAATATGCAACCGATGCCCAAACAACAGCCCAGCATGGTCTGGATTCGGTGATGGATCAGAAAACCCGCGATGCGTTGGCTACGCAATTGGAAGGCATTTTACAAGAGTCGGTTTCGTTGGCCAATGCCTCTTATTTGGGCAAAAATGTCTTTGCCGGAACCGAAACCAAAATGCAACAGCCTTTTACCCAAAACGGATTGGATGTGGAATATCATGGCAACGATCAAAAAATAAAACGACGTATTTCCAAACAAATCGTCATGGATATTAATGTCAGCGGTCAGGAAATAATGGACACGCATTTTTTCGATGCGCTTGGTACAACCATCGAGGCCCTGCGTACCGGAGATGAAGATCAGATTCGCCAAAGTTTGGAGCAACTCAAAGATGCAGGTAAAAACGTTCGTCACCTAACCACGGTCTACGCCTCGAAAATTAACAACCTGCAACTTATCCGCGATCGTTTGATTACGGCCAATGACAATTTCCGAAAGTTTATTTCTCAAGACGAAGACGCCGTTTTGGAAGAAGAACTGGTCAATTTAAAATCACAACAAATTGCCTATCAGGCCACTCTGCAATCAACCAGTGAAATTATGAATCTGAGTATTTTGAAATACATGTAACCGCCGATTTGTCCCTCAGATAAAGAACGGCGGAATCTGAAAAAATTGTGAAATAGGAGATAGGAAAATGATTTTGGCTATTGGTGGGATGCATCGCTCCGGGACTTCTTTGTTGGCCAAGATATTGCATGATGCCGGGATGTACCTCGGAGACGAAGAACAATTAATGGAGCCTGCGGAAGACAATCCCGAGGGATTCTGGGAGCATGTTGAATTTGTGGGATTAAATGACAAACTGCTGAGCCGATATCGGGGAGGATGGGACCTTATCCCCGAGTTGCCGGAAGGCTGGTACAATAATCAAACATTGCAATCTTTAAAAGAAGAAGCCCGCCAACTAATAACTTCGTTCGAGCCATACAGCTTTTGGGGCTGGAAGGACCCGCGTAATACCGTAACGCTGGATTTCTGGAAAAGCTTAATTCCCGGTTTGAAGTTTGTTTTAGCCGTGCGCCATCCGCTGGAGGTGGCCCGCAGTTTGCAAAAACGTAATTTTTTCTCATTGATGAACGGATTACATTTGTGGGAACAGTACAACAAAAGATGGCAAGATCGGCTGAACAACCCCGATGTGTTGGTAGTGCATTATCATGCGTTGCTGAATCATCCCGATCGTGAGTTGCAGCGTTTGTTTCAGTGGTTAAAGCTCGATGTCTCTCCGGAGCATCTGGAAGAAATCAAGAAAAACATTAAAACGGATTTAAAACACCAAAACGATCACAACGTACCGGAAGAAATTCAGGAACGCTTTGACGAATTGCTCCCTTTGTACCACACATTATGCCAGAAGGCAGGATTTGATCCCGATGAAGAAGAAAACTCCGAAACCGCTTCCGGGGACAATACCGAGCAAAATGCGAATGAGGTTCAGGAAACGCAAAAGAACGGAGAAAATGTCGAACAGCCGGCTGAAGAAAAGAAGGATAAATACCCTCTGGTTTCCGTTATTATTCCGGTTTTTAATAAATTGGAATTAACCCACCGCTGCTTAAAATCTTTATTGCTTAACACACGTTATCCCAATTACGAAGTGATTTTTGTGGATAATGGATCCACCGATGGTACGCGGCCGTACTTGCAAAAAATAGATAAGCCCAATATTCGTGCTGTTTTCAATGCGGAAAATCTGGGCTACGTAGGGGGCTGCAATAGCGGCGCCGAAGTTGCCAAGGGCGACTATTTGCTGTTCTTGAACAACGACACGGAGGTACGCCCGTATTGGTTAAGTAATTTGGTCGGTTTGGCAGAGGCAAAGGAAGATGCCGGAATAGTAGGCGCAAAGTTAGTTTACCCCGACGGACGTTTGCAGGAAGCCGGTGGAATCATCTTTTCGGATGGTAACGGGTGGAATTACGGACGCGGAATGGATCCGAACGATCCCCGGTTTAACTTTGTGCGGGAAGTCGACTATGTTTCCGGCGCGGCCTTGCTCGTTAAACGGGCGCTTTGGGACAAGGTCGGGGGCTTCGATCAACGTTATGCTCCGGCCTATTACGAAGACACCGATTTGTGCTTTTCGGCCCGGGAATACGGCTACAAAGTCTATTACCAGCCGGCCAGTGTGGTAATCCATTACGAAGGCCAGACGGCAGGAACCGACGTCAATTCCGGATTTAAAAAATACCAGCAAATTAACCATCAAAAGTTTGTGGAAAAGTGGCGGCAGGCTCTGCAAAATCAGTACGAAAACAAAGCGGAGAATGTACCCTTTGCTTCGCAGCGCGGCGTAAAACTGCGCATTCTGGTTGCCGATCCTTTCCTGCCGATGTGGGATCGGGCTTCGGGCTCTTTGCGTCTGTTTAACTATTTAAAAATTTTACGCCAGTTGGGACACCACATTACCTTTTTTGCCCGCCTGGGCTCGGAAGACCCCAAATACCGCTGGAAGTTGCAACAGATGGGCATCGAAGTGTACGAAAACGACGAACAGGCCTTGCGCAACGAAGGATTGTTCTTCAATAAAGCAATGCGTCCCTTTCCTTACAAACTTATTTTTGCTGAAAGAAAATTTGACTATGCCATTATCTCATTCTGGTTTTTAGCCGAATATTACATGGATGTGATTCGGCGTTTTTCTCCGCAAACACGGATCATTGTCGATTCGGTGGATATCCATTTCGTGCGGGAGCTTCGGGAAGCCCAACTGAAAAAAGACAAGAATCTGGAGCAAAGGGCGCTTAAACGGAAAACACGCGAGATTAAAGTGTACCGACAGGCCGATCGTGTTTGGGTGGTTACCGAAGCAGATCGCGAAAAAATTAAGCCGTACGTTGATGATGTCCCCGTTGATATTGTGCCGAATATTCATCAGCCTGTGCCGTATCAAAAATCTTTTGAACAAAGTAAAGATTTGCTTTTTGTGGGTAATTTTTCTCACCCGCCCAATGTGGATGCCGTGCAGTATTTCGTAAAGGAGATTTTCCCCGAGGTGCTGTCCGCACTTCCGGATGTTAAGTTTTACGTTGTCGGTAACCATCCATCAAAAGAAATTGTGAATCTGCAAAATGAAAATATCGTTGTTACCGGTTTTGTCCCCGAATTGGAGCCCTATTTGCTAAAAGCACGGATTTCGGTAAGTCCTTTACGTTATGGTGCCGGAATGAAAGGAAAAGTGGGAGAAGCGCTCTCTTACGGGTTGCCAGTGGTTACAACCTCCATCGGGGCCGAAGGCATGAATTTGCAGCACGAAACGCACGTGCTTATTGCCGATGACGCACAAGATTTTGCCAGACAAATAATTCGCCTTTACACCGATCAGAAGTTGTGGGAAAAGTTGTCTCTTCAGGGAAAAGAACATGTCGAACAAATGTTAGGCCCGGCAGCAGTGCGCGACACTCTGGCCTCCATCTTTCGCAATCAGTCATCGCAAATACACAAGCAAACTCCACTGGTTTCCATTATCATGCTTACGTTTAACGCTCTGGAATACACCAAAAAGTGTATTAATTCGGTTCTGGAACACACCCATTTGCCCTACGAACTTATTCTGGTCGATAACGGCTCGCAGGACGGAACTGTGGAATATTTGAACGCTCTGAAAGAGCAGTATGAGCACATTAAAGTTATTTTTAACAAAAAGAATAAGGGCTTTGCCTATGGCAACAATCAGGGAGCGCGGCGTGCCAAAGGGAAATACCTTCTTTTCTTAAACAACGATGTTTTAGTAGCCGACGGCTGGTTGAATGATCTGGCCTCGGTTCTGATCGACAATCCGTATGTGGGTATGGTCGGGCCGATCACCAATTCGATCAGTGGCAGGCAACGCGTAGAAAATGTGCCGTACCAGGATGAACATGGCTTTTATGCCTTTGCTGCCAAAGTACGTGAATTGAACAAAAACAAGATAACGCCTCGTCGCCGCATTGCCGGATTTTGCATGCTTATGCGCCGCGATTTGTTTGAAAAGCTGGGCGGATTCGATACGCGTTTCGGGACGGGAAATTTTGAAGACGACGACCTGTGCGTACGTGTGCGCCAAAAAGGCTGGGCGATTATGGTGCATGAGGGAGTATTCATTCATCATTACGGAAGCCAAACCTTTAAGGCAAATAAGATTAAATACGAAGCTAACATGCGGGAAAAGGCAAAATTATTTTTCAAAAAGCATCCCAATGTCGATTACGAAGAGCTACTTGAACTTAAAGAACCGTTGTCCGAAGTGCACAAAAGAAGAAAAGAATTGATTGAAAAAGCGTTTGCCGGGCAAAATTACAGGCAGGTAGAAAAAGAGGCCAAGAAAATTCTGAGTGAAAATCCGCTGGATGACGAAGCGCTCCTTTATTTGGCTTATGCCTATTTTTTGCAGGAAGAATACAAAAAAGCCGTTTTTGCTTTAAAGCAAACTTTAAACCACGACGGCAAAAATCTTGCCGCCCTGAATTTGTTGGGACAAACTCTTTTTGCCATGAATAAATTGGGCGAAGCCAAAAATACCTTTGAAATGGCTTTGCACTATCAGCCCGATTTTCTGGAGGCAAAACGCAATTTGGCTACGGTTCTAATTGAATTGGGGGAATACGCCGAAGGTGTAAAGCTTGTCCAGGAAATTTTAAAAACCAATCCCGAAGATGTTCCCACATTGCTCTTTCTGGCTAATTTGTATCTGGATGCGGAGCGTCTGGAAGACGCGGAAAAGATAGCCCGGGATGTCCTGCGCCTGGATGCTTCCAATGAACTGGCGCTGAAAATTATTGAATTGGTCGGGCAGGGGAAGGCACAACTCAAGGCTCAGGAAGCCCCCCTGCAAATGTAAAATAATCAGGAGAAAATTTCGTGGCCAAACAAAGACTTTCGGTATGTATGATTGTAAAAAACGAAGAAAAGTTTCTGGAAGAATGCCTGCGAAGTGTGCAACCGGTTGCCGATCAAATTGTCGTGCTCGATACGGGGTCTGAAGATCGAACCGTTGAAATTGCGCGAAAATATGGGGCAGAGGTGCATTCATTCGTCTGGAAAAATGATTTTGCCGCGGCACGAAATGCTTCGATTAAATATGCCAAAGGCGACTGGATTTTGTGGCTGGATGCGGATGAACGGCTTTTACCGGAATCTGTTCCGCTTGTCAAAAAACTGTTGCGTCCGGAACGCAAAGCGGTGGCTTATCTGGTTACCATTAAAAATGTCTTGGCCGATGGCAAAACTTTTAAGCTCTCCACCGGGCATCGGTTATTTACCAATCGCAAAAACATTTACTTTGAGGGGCGGGTTCATGAACAAATCATTTTTAGTGTTGCCAGGGCCGGAGGGGAGGAGCGGCCCTCACCCGTTACCCTGCTGCATTTGGGCTACGGTCTGAGTCAGGAAATTCAGGACAAGAAAAACGAACGCAACCGCCAGCTTCTTTTGAAAATGATTGAAGAAAATCCCGCGGATGCCTATGCTCATTTTACTCTGGGACAAAATTACAATTTAAGCCACGAATACGAAAAGGCACTGGAGCATTACCTTATTGCTCTGGAGAAGAACCGTTTTCAGAAAAGCTTGAAAACGCAGCTTCTAAATACAATCAGCGAGGCCTATTTCAAACTAAAACAGTACGATCGGGCCCTGGAATTTGCCGAACGTTCGTTAGCGCTCAATTCCGCGCAAATCGGCGCCTACTATTTGCAATACCGCATTGCCGAAGCCCGGGGTGAGTGGAATAATGCATTACAGTGGCTGGAGAAACTGCGCGAGAAAAATAAGCAGGTGGCGCAGGGTACCTTGCACACCGAGAATGATATTTTGTTGTCCGATCTGGATATTGCCATTACGCAGGCCAATTTGTTGTACCGGGCAAATCGGGTTGAAGAGGCGCGAAACGTCCTTAAAGAGCTTTTGCGATTCCCTGTTGAACTTTCAACTTTAAAACGCATCGTTCGTTTTTTGCTGGACCGCGGAGAAGAGGAAATGGCCCGGACCGCACTGCTGGAAAACGAGGCACATCTGGACAGCGAATTGCTGGATGCTTTGGGCCTTATTCAAATTAAACAGCAGAATTTTTTACAGGCCATTCAAACTTACACGCGCCTTTTCGGTTTGCAACCGGACAATTTGCAAATCGTAAAGCGTTTGGCCGGTTTGTTCCTTAAAATAGGCGAAAGAGAAAAGGCTGAGCAGTTGCTAAAGATGTTAAACGAATTGAATGTGATGCAACCGAAAGCTCCGGCTTCTGTTTAGGCGATTCCTTCGAAAATACGGAAATGATTTTTTTGAATAGATTTTTAGACACAAATCCGCAGAATTATTGATATTAAGGAACAAAATTCCCACCTTTTTGTTAAAATTGATCAAAATCATTGGGTTTTAATTTGTTGCTACTAAATTTATGTCTTGAATTAGATTTGAATTGAAAATAATATCCCATTAAATTCATTGCTTTATTTTTAATTTAAACGGCGTGAAAAGGGAGGGGTCTATAAGTAAATTTTGTTACGATTTAATTAATTTTTCAAAGTAAAACTTGAAGAGAATTATTCAGGTAATTTGAAGACGCATTTGGCAAAATTGATGAGACTTCTTCCCGGGAAGCCGATAGGCCCCTATTTGCTATTGCTTTTTGTCCCGATTTTTTTAATGGCGCAAATTGGGATTAAAGTGCCCCCACCACCGCATACCGTGCGTTTGTTTGAACCCAAAATTTACGGTCTGGAAAAAATCCCGTACGATTCTACGCTTTTTCACACACGTCCGCTTTCCTGGAAACGTTTGGTCACTATGGATAGCAGTAACCAATACATTTCCTTTCGGGAGATGATCGGCAAAGAAGACATGCTCTTGCCGGCCGTGGTCGATCTGGATACCTACGTGAAGCTACGCCAGCAATTTGAACTGCGTGAATTGTGGAAGCAAATGGTGGTCAGTCAATTCGGGCAACAAACCGAAAGCGGATTTGGCGCCATTAAGCTGGATATCCCTTTGCACATCAAAAGCAAAACCTTTACGCGAATTTTCGGTTCGGATCGGATTGGTTTGAAGGTTACGGGCAACATCTCGTTCGATTTGTCCGGGCGCAGCGAAAAGCGTTCCGGTTCGGCCATTACGGCACTGGAAAACCAGAACACCTTTAGTCCCCGTTTTAAACAAACCCAGCAGTTCACCGTAGAAGGCAAAATCGGTGAGAAGGTTACGGTTTCGGTGGAACAAAACAGCGAAGCCACCGTCGATATCGAAAACACCCTAAAACTGCGTTACGATGGCGACGAAGATGAAATTGTGCAAAGCATCGAGGCCGGCAACATCTCGCTTTCTTTGCCCGCCACCAAATACGTGATTTTTGGCGGTTCCAACAAAGGCCTGTTTGGTTTAAAGGCGAATATGCAGGTGGGTAATTTGTACATTACCACCATTGCCTCACTGGAAAAAGGCCAACAACAGGAGCTTTCCATCAGCGGTAGTTCGCAGTCGTCCAAAGTGAAAATTCGTGATTACGAATTCATTAAGAATCGCTACTTCTTTGCGGACATGTACTACCATGACCATTACGAAGACGGGTTGAAAGACGATCCCAAAACCTTTGCCTATGTTCCCGGTACCAAAATTTTGCAGCTGGATGTGTGGGTTTCGGCCTCTTATGCCGAACCGGGCACACGCCGCGGCGTGGCCGATGTGGATCCCACCAAATATCTGGATGCCAACATGCACTACCAGAATGTGGATCTGGATCAGATCAAGTCGGAATCGGGAAAAGTCGAAACCGGCTATTTTAAAAAACTGGAGCTGGGAAAAGATTATTATTACGACAAATACCGGGGATTCTTCTGGCTTAACCAGAACATCGAAGACAATCAGGTGCTGGCCATTGCCTACGCCACGGCACAGTCGGTTCAGGACCCCAATGTGCCCACGATTGGAACCTTGAGCGAAGATGTAGCCGATACGAGCAAAACCGTAATCTTAAAGTTGATCAAGCCGCGCCAGCCTCAGGCTTCGTACACGGAAACCTGGCCGCTCATGATGCGCAATGTGTACTTTTTGGGTGGAACGAATATTCAAAAAGACGGCTTTGACATTCGCATCGAAAACAATGTAAACGGGACGCACCAAATTTATCCGGAAGGCAGCGACCGTACGTATTTGAACTTGCTGGAACTGGATGTGCTGGATGAAAATGGCAATCGCGTGGATGGCGGTGACGAGAAGGTGGATAACAATCCCAATATCGTTAACTACAAAGACGGAATTTTGATTTTCCCTTGCCTGCAACCGTTCGATCCGCCCAAAGGAAGTCGTTTTGCCGGACGCCTGCCGGAAAAAGATGTGGTGGATATTTACAAGCTTAACAACAATAACAGCAGCGATTTCATAAAACGCAGTAAATTCGATATTATTGTTACCTCCAAAAGCACCAAATCTACCTTTGATTTGGGTTTTTACGTTCTGGAAGGCAGTGAAGTGGTTACCCTGGGCGGCCAAACCTTGCAACGGGATAAAGATTACATCATCGACTATTTTACCGGGCAGCTAACCCTGCTTTCTCCCGAAGCCAAGCGAAGCAGTTCCAATATTCAAATTAAATACGAACGGGCTAATCTGTTCCAGCTCGACAAGAAGACCATCTTCGGCACCCGTATGGAATACCGCTTTTGGGATAAATCGTTTATTGGTTTTACGGCTTTGTACATGAACAAAAGTACCATTGACGAGCGGGTGCGCGTGGGGCAGGAGCCGTTCCGTAACTTCGTCTGGGATTTTAACACCTCTCTGCAATTCAAGCCGCGGTTTATTACCCGCTTAATCGACAAATTGCCCATTGTGGAAACCAATGCCGAATCACGCATCGATATTCAGGGCGAGTTTGCTCAGGTTCTGCCCAATCCCAATACGTTGAACAACAGTAAAACGCATGACAACAACGGGGTGGCCTACGTCGATGACTTTGAAGCCAGCAAACGAACCACTACGCTGGGTATTCGCTACCGCACCTGGTCGATGGCCAGTGCACCGGTGATCATTCCCAAATTGGGGGAGGCGCCCGTGGATGTTCTGAAGGCCGACCACGCCCGTGCACACATCGTTTGGTTTAATCCTTACCGCCAGGTGCCCATTAAGGACATTTGGCCTAACCGCGACGTGAACGCCCAAACCGGCCAGACAACCGATGTGCTGGGTATCGATCTGTGGCGCGATAAAGGAAGCGATCCCGACAGCGCCTGGGCCGGTATTATGCGTTCGACCGCTTCTTTTGCCAATCAGGAAAAAACAAAATACATCGAAATGTGGGTTCTGGGTAACAAAGGAACCATCCACATCGACATCGGACAAATTTCGGAAGACTGGTACGTGCGTGGCAAGAATGTATTTGGCCAGGCCAGTTACGGCGGTTTGAATACCGAAGATAAGAATTTGAACGGCTTGCTGGACGAAGGCGAAGACGTGGGATTGGATGGTATTCCCAGCGGGCAGCCCGGAGACGATCCCAATGACGATTGGAGCCCTTTAAAACAAAATGCGTGGAATCGTTACGACGGTATTTTGTACGACGGCATTGACGGCACGGAAGGGAACAGTAAAGCGCAGGGTGCACACTATCCCGATACGGAAGATCTGGACGGAGACGGACAGCTTTCTTTAGCCAATAATTATTTTGAATACACGTTCTCTCTGGATAGTACCAGTGAATTGTCCAAAAAATGGTTGGTGGGTTCCACGGAAAAAGGCTGGCGACAGTTCCGCATTCCTTTAAAAGAATTCACCCGGGTAGTTGGTAATCCCGATACATTGTTCCAGCAAATTTTGAACGTGCGTCTCTGGTTTAGCGATATTCCCGAAGACCGTACGCGGTTGTTTATTGCCACGTTCGATTTTGTGGGCAATGAATGGGAAGAAACCGGAATTGCCCGGGACGAAAAAAGCCCTTTTGTAAAAGATGATTCTCTGTTTTCATTGGCGGTTTACAACACCGAAGAAAACGTGGATCCCATTCCCGGCGGGCCGGAGCCCTATCATTCGCCGCCCGGCGTAACCGGTGTACGCGATCGCATTACCCGTGCCATGTCCAAAGAGCAGTCGTTGGTCATGCGCATTTACGATTTGAAACCGGGCGAAATTGCCGAAGCCCGCAAACAGCTTTATCAGGCCATTAATCTGGTAAATTACCGAAAGCTGCGCATGTTTGTGCATGGCGATCGTTCCCTGCCTGCGGAGCCACCGGCCTACGACGAGAACGGACAGCCTTTGTCGGAACCTTCTCCCATTCGTTTCTATTTGCGTTTTGGTTCGGATGACAAAAACTATTACGAATACGGGGAAGATGTGTACGCCCATTGGCATCCGGCGAATAACATCGAAATTGATCTGGATGAGATGGCCTCCATTAAAGACCATCCGGAATGGAACATTGGTACCACGGATAGCCTGGTTTTTCTGCGCATGCTTCCCAGCAAGCCCGAAGCCTATTACAAGGCGGTGGGCCATCCCAGCCTAAACACCATTCGCTATTTTGTCATCGGGGTAAAACATCGCGGCGATGAACCCGGACGGCGTGCGGACGATTTTACCGGTGAAATTTGGCTGGACGAATTACGGCTTTCGGATGTGCGCAAAGTTAAAGCCACGGCGCTACGTCTTTCGGCCAACATGAAGTTTGCCGATGTTTTGACCATTAACGCCCAATGGGAAAGCAAGGATGCCGACTTCCACAATGTGAGCAAACAATTCGGCTCGGGCAATACCGAAGAGCGGCAAAATTATTCCGGCAAGTTTAATCTAGATAAATTCCTGCCCGCTTCGCTGGATTTGTCCATCCCCATTGATGCCCGCGCCTCTTTTTCGCGCAGCATTCCCAAATACAAAACGAACAGTGACCAGTTGACCCACTACCAGAATAACACCTTCGAGAAAAAACTGCGTTCGCTTTTCGGCCTGCGCAAATTGGACAAAGACATCGATGTGATGGCTTCCAAAACCGAAGTGTACGGTGTGGGCACAACCATCAAAAAACGTTCGAAATCGAAATTTTGGCTGTTACGCTACACACTGGACGGCATGACGCTGGATTTTGATTATTCCAAAAAGAAAAGCAGCAACTGGGAAACATTGTTTAACAAAACGGAATTGTACAAAGAAACATTCTCCTACCAAATTCCATTCGGCCGGAATAACTACGTGCAGCCCTTTAAATTTTTGCGGAAAATTCCGCTGCTTAAAAAATTGAGTACTCAAAAGTTTTATTACACGCCCAGCCAGGCCGCTTTTAACTTAACCGTGTCCGACAACAAAAACAGCCTGCTGCGCCGTAGTACGCAAAAATTAACCCAAAAACGTAATTTGCAGGCCAGTCGAAACTTTAGTACCTCGTACAAATTGTTTGACAACCTGGATTTTACCTGGAAGCGCAGCTACAATTCCGATGGCGATATTGTGGGATTGACGCACAAAAAATTGCTGGAAAATATCATTAAAAAAGGAAAATTCGGTCTGGATACCGATATTCGCCAGAGCTTTCAGGGAAGTTACAAACCCACGTTGTTCAAATGGTTAAAGCCCAGTTTTTCTTACAGCTCAAACTATTCTTACCAGTTGGTAATGCCCAACAGCTATCGTAATACTTCCAGTTCGGCTACCAAACGCATCGACCTGACCCTGAGTCCGGGAACGTTATTGAAAAGCATTTACAATCCCAAACGGCGTCGCACGTCTTCTTCCCGGGTGCGACGCGGGCGTCGTCATTCCGTGCGCAGGAAAAGTCCGGAGCAAAAGAAGAAAGAAGAAAAGAAAACCAAAAAGTTCTCTTTCCCCAATCCGTTGATGTGGGTGTACAACACGCTGGCCAGCTGGAGTAACATTCGCACCAGCATTACCCGGGACGATCGTGTGCAACATCGGTATTTGGCCGATATGCCGCACTGGAAGTATCAATTCGGTTTTACGCAAAGTCCGGGCGTACCGCAAGATACGACCCTGAATGTAAATTTGGTGGGGCCGGTGGCCAGTAAACGCATTAGTGTGCGAACCTCAACAAATTTTAGCATTGCCAATAATGCGCGCCTTTCGTTAACGCACGAATACAGTGAACAGCAAAGCCTTTCCGATTACGGGCGTTCCGGGTCGGGAAGTACCACCAGTTCTTACTTTTTTGTGGGAGACGATCCGCAAAAATCATTTCACGGGCTGGGCAGCTTAATGGCTTTTGTACCCGATTGGAATTTGCAGATAAGCGGGGTTGAGAAAATGTTCTTCTTCCCCAAATTTGCCAAATCGATTAGCATTACCCATGCCCACAGCAGCAAATACACGCAAAGTTCACAGGTAAAGCTGGATGGCAGCTTTTTGCCCACAAGCCAAACGTTTGCCAATGGCTGGCAACCGCTTATCGGGGTTAATATTTCTACCAAATGGGGCATTACCGGTACCATTCGTTACACCAGTGCAGTCAATTACGCCTATTCCACCAGTGGTGGGGCCACCAAATCCGAGAACAATTCGTTCAACATGTCGTTTAGTTATTCACGCACGCAGGGCTTTCGCATTCCGGTGTGGCCGTTTAACAAGCGTAAATTTAAAAACGAGATTAATTTTAATTTGGCATTCGATGCCTCGGCCAACCGCACATTTCAACGTCAGTTCGGCCAGAGCAAGTTCGAAGAAAAACAAAATAACAGTACGTGGAAGTTACGGCCTTCGGCCACGTACCGTTTTAGTTCCAAGGTACAGGGCAGCTTGTTTTACGAAACGGGTGTTTCCAGGAACAAAATTTCGGGCAAGTTCTCCTACAACGAATTTGGAATTACGGTTAATATTGCCATCAGAGATTAATCTGCGTAGTTTTGACAGGCGAATTTAAAAACGTATTGGACTAAAAAGATGGAAATGAAAACGATTGTAAAAGCAACATTATTGATTTTATTGGGAAGCGGCGGGCTGTTGGCTCAGTTTAATGCGCAGCAGGCTTTTTCTTATTTGGAAAAGCAGGTGGCCTTTGGGCCCCGCAACCCGGGCAGCAAAGGTCACAAAGCCTGTCTGAAATTTTTGCAGGAAGAAATGGGCAAATGGGCCGATCGGGTCGATTTGCAATCTTTTACCTATTACGATAGATTCAATCGCAAAACGTTGCATTTAACCAATGTGATCGCACGAATTAATCCCCGGGCGCAGCGCCGGATCTTTTTTGCGGCCCACTGGGATACGCGTCCTTTTGCCGATCGGGATGTGGAAAAAAATCAAAATACGCCCATTCCCGGTGCCAATGACGGTGCGAGCGGGGTGGCCGTGTTGCTGGAAATGGCACGCGCTTTTAAAACCCAGCCTCCTTCCATCGGAGTCGATTTGATTTTGTTCGACGGGGAAGATTACGGGAAGGAAGGTAATCTGGAAAATTATTTTTTGGGGTCCAAATATTTTGCCAAACATTATGCAAAGGATGGCTACAAACATGAATTTGGCATTTTGATCGACATGATCGGAGACGCGCAACTTACCATCAAAAAAGAGGGCTATTCGGTGCAAAGCCTCCCCTGGCTGGTGGACAAAGTCTGGAATATTGCGCATCAAATGGGTTTTTACGAATTTTCCGATCAGTTTTTGGGCTACGTGGAAGACGATCATGTACCGTTGTTAAAAGCAGGCATCCCCTGCATCGACATAATCGATTTTGAATATCCGGACAAGAGCAATCGTTACTGGCACACATTGGAAGACACGCCCGATAAATGTAGCCCGCAAAGTTTGTACATTGTTGGCAGTGTGTTATTGGAAGTAGCCTATGAAGAATGAAAAAAACTTGTACGTGCAGGTAAAAGTGCAGGCCCGGCCGGAGTATCTGGAAACTCTCTCGGCTTACCTGTTTGCTTTGAACGCCGAGGGTATTCAGGAAGAGGAGAACGGCTTTGTCGTCTTTTTCCACAAAAACATCTGGTCACCGGAGAAGCACCAGCTTTTGTTAAAAGAATTGCAAACAATTATTCCCGATTTTGACGAAAGCCGCCTGCAAATCGAAACGCAGGAAGAAGAAGACTGGCTGCACAATTGGAAGGAAAACTTTAAACCCTTCCACTTGACCCCGCGGGTTGTGGTGCAACCCGACTGGGAAAATTATCAGCCCGACGGGGATGAAATGGTGATTACCATTGCCCCCAAAATGGCCTTTGGTACGGGACATCACGAAAGCACACAACTGGCCTTAATGCTGATGGAAGAGTTTCTAAAACCGGGAATGCGCGTTCTGGACGTGGGAACCGGCAGTGGTATTTTGACGATTTACGCGGCTCAAAAGGGCGCTTCGTTTGTTCTGGGAATCGACAATGATGCCGTGTCCATCGAAAACGCCATGGAAAATGCCGCCTTAAACGGTGTGGCAGAAAAAATCATTTTCCGCATCCGTGATGCCCGGGAATTTTACCATCCCGATTTCGATTTGGTTGTGGCCAATATTAACCGGAATGTGTTGCTGGAAATTACCGCCGGGTTGCAAAAAGCGTTAAAACCTTCGGGAATTCTTATTCTTTCCGGCATTTTAAAACAAGACCGGCCGGTTATGCTGGAGGCGTTAAAGGCTTTTCCGCTGGAGCAGGTGGCAGAAAAAACGAAAAATGAATGGCTGGGCTTGGCCTTTAAAAAGAAAGCGGTACATTAATGCCGGATAAGTCATTAAAGGCGGTTATCGACCTGGGCTCGCATTCGGCCTTGTTGTTGATTGTTCAAATAGAAAACGGACGGTTACTTCCTTTAAAGGAACGTTTCCGCATTACCCGTTTGGGGCAGGAAGTAAACAACCTGGGGTACCTGCCGTACGAAAATCAACAGCGTGCGCTGGACGTGCTGGAAGAGTACCGCCACGAATTGCAGACAGCGGGTTGCAGCAAAGTGACGGTTTTGGGAACCGAAGCGTTGCGCCGCGCGCAAAATGCCCGGGAACTTGTGCAAAAAATCGAGCAACGTTTTGGCTGGGAAGTACGTGTTTTGAGCCCGCAGGAAGAAGCGACTTACGCTTACCTGGGGGCGATTTCGGCCTTTGAAAATTTCGGGGAAAAGAATTTTACGGTTATTGACGTGGGCGGTGCCAGCACAGAATTGACGCTTGGCTGGGGTGTCCAGATCAAATCCGATGCTTCGTTTCCCATCGGAGCGGCGCGTTTGGCCGAAGAATTCGGATTCAAAGAAAAGTTGAAACGCCCCGACCTTCCGAAAATCCGGGAATTTTTAGATGGCATTTTCGATGAAAAGAAGTTGCAAAGCCTAACCACCAATGCGCTGTTAGTGGGCACCGGTGGCACTGCAACCACGCTGGCGGCCGTAAAAATGCAGATGGAAACGTACGATCCTGAGAAAATTCGCCGGGTTTCTCTGACGCTGGATGAGTTACTGCTTTTATTCGAAAAAATGAATGCTTTAGCGCTTGAAGAGCGAAGCCAGCTAAAAGGACTCGAAGCCGGAAGGGAAGATGTGATTCTTTACGGCACGCTTATTTACATTCACATTCTCCAGCGTACGGAGAAGTGGCGCATCAAGGTTTCGCCGCGCGGCTTGCGCTACGGGTTTTTAATCGCGCAAATGCAGAATCAAACCCCTTGATTTGTACACAAAGTTCATTTAATAAAAAAGTGGAAGAGGAATTTTTATGAGACAATCAATCGTTGCGAAAATATTAGCCGTTTTTGTGCTTGTGTTGTTGTGGCAGTGCGACGGAAATGACAATGGTGTCAATGAAAACAAAGACAACAATGAACCGGGAAAAATTCTTTGGGTCGAAGTACCCGACAGCATTCAGGTTCCCCCGGAAGGCACCTTCCACAAGGCGTTGGTCAAGGCGGCTGTGGAAGACCCCGATGGCCTGAGCGATGTGGACTCGGTGTATTTTTACTCGCGCAAGCCCGATGGCACGCTGGCCAACAACGGGTATCCCTTGCCTATGGTAGATAACGGCAAGCCTTTCAATATTGCCAACCCCTGGGTGGAGGCCGGAGACGAAAAAGCACAGGACGGTATTTATTCTTTAACAATTATTATCGATAATCAGGCGCAAGTGGGCCGTTTCTATTTTACCTTTTACATGCGCGATAAGGCCGGCCACTTGTCACAGAGCGTTGTGGATTCAATAGAGGTGTATCGCTAATGAAAAAAATCAATATCTGGATTTTGGCCTTTTTCTTTGTTGCCTCTCTGCAGGCGGGTTCGTGGATGAACCTTTCGTACCAACTGGGCGAGGGTGGTCCTTTTGAACAAAAATTGTACGGCAACGGAATTGTGGATATTCTGGCCAGGGATTCGATTGTTTGGGTGGCCACGGGCTACGGCCTGAGCAAAGCCGTTTACCACCCCCAATCCGATTCCTGGCAATGGCAATCGTTTACTTCAAAAGAATACATTGGCAAAGGGGGCGTTTCGGCTATGGGGTACATGGACGATTCTACCTTCTGGATTGCCACCGCCTTCGATACCGTGACGGCTGCCGCCGATGAGAGCCTTCCTGCCGGAAGCGGATTAAGTTACACCCGGGATGGAGGCAAAACGTGGCATCACGTGCCCCAACCGGTAGACAGCAAAGACGAGCAGAATTACGCCCCCACAACTACGGTAATTCAAAACTTGACTTACGATATTGCCTTTGTGGATTCGACAATCTGGATTGCCAGCTTTGGCGGCGGATTGCGTCGTTCCGACGACATGGGCAAAACCTGGCGCGTGGTTACCACAGACGGCAAATTCTTTTCCAGCCTCAATAATTTGAACCATCGTGTATTTTCGCTGTTAAGCGTGGGAGATTCGGTACTGTGGGTTGGTTCGGCCGAGGGTATTAGCAAAACCACGGACAACGGCCAAACCTGGCAGCGCTTTGTATTCGATGAAAATAATCCCCGATCCATTTCGGGAAATTTTGTCGTGGCTTTGGCCTGGCAAAAGGCGAACAATGCGGTGTGGGCGGCCACCATTCAGGCCGAAAATTCCAATGAAAGACGCGGGGTGAGTGTAACTTATGACGGCGGCCAGACCTGGCAGCGCCTGCTGTTGGATGAAGATGTTTTCCCGCACAATTTTGCCTTTTACGGGAAAGATGCCTTTGTGGCTGCGGACAAGGGGTTGTATTGGTACCGGTACGCGCAAGAACAGTGGCAGGTAATCAGGGAAATTCAGGATGTGCAATCCGGCGACGAAATTTTTCAGCCGGAATACTATTCGGTTGCCGTGCAGGAATGGGATGGCCGTGCCTGGCTGTGGGCCGGAAATTCCGACGGATTGGCTGCGCGTCTGCTCAGTGTACCCGATGCGCCCTGGCATGTCTTTCGCTCTTTCGTTTCTACGGCCTACCGCCCCGAACCGGCTGTGTACGCCTACCCTTCGCCTTTTTCGCCCAGCCGGCATTTGTACATTCGCTTTGAGTACGGAGAGAACAAGCATCTGGACGAGCCCATTAAAATTTACGATTTTGCCATGGATCCGGTAGCCGAGGTGCCTATGGGTGATCTAAAGCCCAAATGGGATGGCAAAAATAGCCGTGGCGACGTTGTGGCCAGCGGGGTGTATTTCTTCCGGGCCAAAGTGAACGGTAAAGTAACTTGGGGAAAAATTGTAATCATTAATTAGGTGAACAGCAATGAAAAATAAAATAATTTGTCTCTTTGTTTTGATGGCATTTGGAATGGGTACTCTCTGGGCCGACGGTAATGGCGGGTATGCCGGTGCCTATTTGCGTGTGGGATTAGGAGCAAGATTCCAGGCCCTGGGCAATGGGGCCGTGGCCACCCAACAGGTCGATGCATATTCATTCTTTTACAATCCGGCCCTGAGTGGCCTGCAGGAAAAACGTGTCTTTGCGCTTTCTCACAGCTTTATGTCGCTTGATCGACGGTTTAATTTCATCGGTTTTTCGACCAAGGTACCGCCGGGTGCCGGATTAAGCGTGGGCTGGATTAACAGCGGTGTGGACAATTTGTACAGCTACGATATGCTGGGACAAAAATCCGGTTCGATCGATCATGGCTTTAATGCCATCTATTTTAATTTTTCCCGGTTGTTTGCACAAAAGTTTGCCGTGGGGGTAACCATCAAGCACGTGCGGGAACATCTTGGAATCGGAGAAGATGATTACAGTGCCAGCGGCTGGGGCTGGGACTTCGGACTGGCTTACATCTGGAATAAAAATTTGACATTGGGCGTTTCCCTGCGGGATGTGGGCACCAAATTGACGGCCAATACCGAGAAACTTTTCGAATTTGGCGGAACAACCGTGGATGAGTTCCCTCAAATTCTAACGGTCGGGGCTTCTTACCAAACGCCGTTGCCCTGGTTGCGCCTGCAATACGCCTTTGAGCACACAGAGTTTGCCCAAAAGCATCATCTGGGCGCCGAGTTGGTTTACCAGCGAATTCTGGCTTTGCGTTTTGGCCTGGATGATACCCGTTTGACCTTTGGCGCCGGAATGGGGTTTAAAATCTGGAAATATTTTTCCACTCTGGATTACGCCTTCATTCCCTCGGTGGTGGATGAAGGGGGAAGTCATGTGTTCTCGTGGCAGTTTTATTTGAATTAATCCGTTGGTGCCGGATTAAAAGACGTACGGAAAAAAGTTTTGGAGTAAGAATGCAATTACACAAAAAAATAGCGCAGTGGGTTGTTGTCGGATTGTTTACCATAGGGTTCGTCCGCGGAGGCGATGTAACCGGCATGGCATTCCTCAAATTGCCGGTGGATGCTCGTTCGGCGGCAATGGGCGAAGTGAGCGTGGCCTTTAACGGACAGGCTTCTGCCGTGTTCCAGAATCCCGCTGCCCTGGCTTTTAATACAAAAAAGAGTTTGGCTTTTATGCACAATGCGTATTTGGCCGACATCGCTCAGGAATTTGCCGCCTTCCAGTTTGCCAATGGTACACACAACCTTGCTCTGGCCTTGAATGTGGTGGATATCCCGGGCATTGAAATTCGCGGAACCCGTCCCACCACCCAACCGGATGGCACAACCGATGCGATTAACCTGGCCTTTGCCCTGGCTTATGCCCGGCGTTACCATACGGATTGGGCCTTCGGGGTAACGGCCAAATATCTGTTCGAAAAATATTATTTGGCCTCGGCAACCGGCTGGGCTCTGGATTTTGGCCTGCAGCGCCACAATTTTTTAACCCGGGGGCTAACCTGCGGATTGGTGTTGCAAAACGTGGGTAAAATGAACAAACTTAAAGATGAAGCGACGTCCTTACCGTTGATTGCCCGGGCAGGCGTGAATTACACCCTTCCTTTGCAATGGCTTAAAGGGCATCCGTTAGTTGCGGCAGAATGGGAACAATTGCTCAATAGCGATGACGGGGCTGTGCGGCTTGGTTTTGAATTGCCCATGTTGCAAACCTTTACTTTGCGTTTGGGCACCATTTTAACCTCGCCTGAGGTACGCTACAGTTTGGGCTTTGGGTTGCGTTACCACCGTTACCAGATCAATTACGCCTTTTCGCCCTATCCCTTTGATCTGGGAAATTCCCATCGTTTCTCGTTGAATGTACTGTGGTAATTTCGGCAGGCTTTGCCGGACGCGGCCAGGGCCTTTTTGTTCCCATCAGACGTTATTTCAGGAACGTTTGTGGGGACATTCAATTTTTTAATGTCCCGCATTTCATCGCAAGACGTCCGTAAATTCCAGATTTGTTCCGTGCCTAATATTTCTTGCGGACAATGCCTTTCTTTTCATACCTTTAACCAAATGTATCCGGGTAAAGAAATTTTAACGTGGTTTTTACAGAGAACCACAAAGGGGGATCGATGGAGAAAAATTTGTACTTTTACCGCGCCCTGGTTACCAAAGTGTACGACGGCGATACCTGTACCGTGAATATCGATTTGGGACTCAATACCTGGATTCACGGAGAACGGATTCGTCTGGCGCGCATTAATGCCCCGGAAATTCGCGGAGATGATCGGGACGAGGGCATTCGTTCGCGCGATTTTTTACGCGCTCTGATCGACGGGAAAGAAATTGTGCTGCAAACGATTAAAGACCGCAAAGGCAAATACGGGCGGTATCTGGGAGAAATCTGGCTGGTACAGGAGGACGGTCGCTGGCTGAATGTGAATGATGTGCTGGTGGAAAAAGGATTTGCCGAATACGTAACTTACTAAAGCCAGAGGTTGGTTCCGTTTGATGAAACGCGAAAAAGGGAAGTTTGATTGGCCGGGCGGACGCCGGTGGCACGTTTGGTTTTTTTTACTCATGTGGAGTGGGGCGCTTTGGGCACAAAATGTTGCGCCTTGCCCCAAAGTGGGGCTGGCTTTGAGTGGCGGGGGCGCCCGCGGGCTGGCCCATGTGGGCGTGCTAAAAGTGCTGGAAGAAGCCGGCGTACGCGTCGATTTTATTTCCGGTAACAGTATGGGGAGCATCGTTGGCGGGCTGTATGCCGTAGGATACGATGCGGCTTTTATCGAGCGCCTGGCAAAAACGACCCACTGGCCGGAACTTTTAAGCGATCGGATTTCACGGCGCGGTTATTCTTTGGAAGAAAAAAGCGAACAGGAAAAATACTTTGCTGTTTTCCCCCTGCACCACTGGCGTTTGGAACTTCCCGGGGGGCTGCTTGCCGGGCAAAATTTGTCCATGTTACTTTGCCACCTAACCTGGCCTGTGCATAATGTAAAGGATTTTTCCCGTTTGCCCCGGCCCTTTGTTTGCGTGGCTACCGATTTAACCAACGGTCAGGTGGTAGATTTAAAAGAAGGGTTTTTGCCCGATGCTTTGCGTGCCAGTATGGCTATTCCCACGGTTTTTACTCCGGTAGAATGGCATGGCAAGGTGTTGGTGGACGGCCTGCTTTCCCGCAACTTTCCCGTACAGGAAGTGAAAGACCTTGGCGCGACGTTTGTTATTGGGGTGGATGTGGGCACGCCTCTCTACAAACCCCGCGATCTGAAGAACATGGTAAATATTCTGGATCAGGCACTTAGCTTCCGCAATGCGGAAGATGTGAAAATGCAAAGCCAGTTGTGCGATATTCTCATTAAACCCGAATTGAAAAATTATGCTCCCTTCGATTTTCAGAAAGTCGATTCCATCATTGCCCTTGGCGAGCAAGCCGCTCGCCGCCATTGGGACGAACTGGTCAAACTGGCCCGATGGCAAAAACAATGCAATAAGTACGCACCTCGTTTTATCCCTTTGGCCAAAATGGATTCCATTTACATTCAACGCATTAAAGTTCAAGGCTTAAAACACGTTAATCGCAATCTGGTGCTGGCACGTTTACGCCTGGACGCCCCTTGCTGGGTTACAGCCAATGATGTGGATAAGGCTATTTCGCGCGTGTATGGCTCACAGTTTTTCGAACGGGTGACCTATCGGCTGCGTTCCGACGCCAGCGGAACTACTTTAATCGTACGCGTACTGGAGCGGAGTAAAAATTATTTTAAGCTGGGGTTCCATTACAACACCAACGACCGCTCGGCTCTGCTCATTAATTTAACCTTGCGGAATTTGGTCTTCGAAGGTTCAAGCTGGCTGCTTTCGGCCAAGTTAAGCGAAAATCCCCGATTGAGCAGTTCGCACTTTTTTCACTTTAATCGCAAACCGGGCCTGGCCGCCGGTGCTACGTTTGTTTCGGAAAAATTCAATTTAACACGTTATTCACAGAATAAAATCAGTGAGGAATATGAATATCGCCGCATTCCCATTTCTCTGTACGTGGCTACGTTGTTTTCCAATGATTATGCCCTGGGCCTCGCTTTAAAACGGCGTTATTCCTTCTTAAAATCGCTGCTTTACAAACCGGATGAACCAAACGGAAGAAGCGATTATTACATCGATTTTGCTTCGGCGTTTTTTTACGTGGATACATTCGATCGGCTGTACTTTACACGCCGGGGAATTCAATTCTTGATGCGGGCGGATCATGTGTTGCACATTACTTCGTTGCATTCGGCTCAATCCTTTGTTCCGTTTAATCGCTATTGGATGGCCTATCGCGAGTATTTGCCGTTGCCTGTAAGGGAACCGATGAGCCTTATTCGTGGTTTTTTTGTAGGTACGGTGCAAAAAGGGGCGTCTTTTCCGCTGGATTATGCCTATTTCCTGGGGAACGAAGGAAATATCCGGGAAGGCGTTATTGCATTCCCCGGGTATCGCTATCTGGAAAAAATTGCCTTGCAAGTGGCCGTTGGAGAGCTGGGCCTGCAAATTGAGCCGTGGCCGTCGCGGTTCTTTATCTTTAAATTTGCAATGGCACGGATGCGTGAATATTGGGAAAATAATTTTTGGGAAGAGCCGGTCATTTTTGGTGGCAGCGTCGCCTTTGGCATTCGTCTCCCCATGGGCCCGTTGTATTGGCGTTTAAGTTACAATTCGGAACGAAGACAAATTTTGGGATTTGTCAATTTGGGATACAGTTTTTAAAGAAAGCGAGAGCCATGCGAAAAATTATGTTTTTTGCCGTGATCGGACTGTTGTTAACGGGATGTTCATCCAAACATGAGGAACAAAAGTTGCAAAATTTTATCGAACGCCATGTGGCACAAATAAAACCCCTGGAAAAAGCCAGCAAGCTGGCTTATTGGGAAGCGGCGACCACCGGCAATGATTCGGCCTACAAAAAAGCCGCGCAATACGAGTTGGAAATACGGCAAATTTACAGCAATAAACAAGAATTCGAATATTTAAAAAATTTGTACGAAAAGCAGCAAATTGCCGACCCCGTGCTGAAGCGTGAATTGCAAATCCTTTATTTTAGGTATTTGCAAAACCAGATTGAGCCGGATTTACTGAAACAAATTGTGGAACTGGGCAATAAAATCGAAGAAAAATTCAGCACCTTTCGTCCCACGCTAAACGGCAAACAGGTAACCAACAACGAAATTCTGGAAATACTTAAAACCGAGACCAATTCGGCCAAACGGAAAGCCGCCTGGCAGGCCAGCAAACAGGTAGGCAAGGTAGTGGCGGAAGACATTGTCCGGCTGGTTAAGTTGCGCAACCGGGCTGCCCGGGCTCTGGGATTTGAAAACTATTACGTGATGTCGTTGCAGGTAAACGAGCAAAATCCGCAGGAAATTGCCGGGCTGTTTCACAATTTGGCAGAGCAAAGCTTTGAGCCGTTCCGCAAAGCCAAGGTGCAAATGGATCGTGTTTTAGCCGAACGCTACGGAATCGATCCCAAAGAAATGCGCCCTTGGCACTACGAAGACCCCTTCTTTCAGGAAACGCCCAATGTTTACGATGTAAACCTCGATGCTTTTTACAAAGGGCATGATGTGAAGGAGATTGCGCAAAAATTTTATGCCGGCATCGGGCTACCTGTGGACGATATTTTGGCCCACAGCGATTTGTACGAGCGTCCGGGGAAAAATCCCCATGCCTTTTGTGAAGACATGGATCATGAAGGCGACGTGCGCATTTTGTGTAATTTGAAGAACAACGAAAGCTGGATGGAAACAATTTTGCACGAGCTGGGGCATGCGGTTTACGACAAAAACATTGACCGCAGTTTGCCTTATTTATTGCGTGAACCGGCTCACATTTTTACCACCGAAGGCATTGCCATGATGTTCGGACGACTCAGTCGCAATCCGTTTTGGATGCAAAAGATGCTCGGCCTAAAGGAAGAAGAACTGCAAAAAATAGCGCCGACCTTGTACCGTTACATGCGCCTAAAACAGCTTGTTTTTGCCCGCTGGTCGCTGGTTATGTACCATTTCGAAAAAGACTTGTACCAGAATCCGGATCGTGATTTAAATCGGCTTTGGTGGCAATTGGTCGAAAAATACCAATTGGTCAATCCTCCCCAAAATCAGGACAATCCGGACTGGGCGGCTAAAATTCACTTTGCCATTGCGCCGTGTTACTATCACAACTATTTGCTGGGAGAATTATTCGCTTCGCAGGTACACCACTACATTGCCCACAATGTGCTCCGAGCCGATTCCTTGAAAGAAGTGGATTATGTGGGACGTCCCGAAGTGGGCGAATATTTGAAAACGCACATTTTTAAGGTCGGCAAACTGTACCCGTGGAATGAAATGCTAAAAAAAGCAACCGGGAACCCTTTGAAAGCGGATTATTACATTCAACAGTTTTTAAAGTGAAGGTAACAGTCTAAATTTATTCAGGAGGAAATGCGCAATGAAAACTATGGGAATAGGTCTGTTATTGTTAGGGAGCATCATCTTGTTTGCATGCCAGTCGAAACAAGCCGATTTGGTACTTTACAACGGCAAGGTTGTAACCGAAGACAGCAGTCAAACCATTGCGCAGGCCATTGCCATTCAAGGCGATCGCATTCTGGCCGTTGGGGCGAACGGACCGATTAAAGAGATGGCCAGGTCCGATGCGAAAATGATCGATGTGCACGGAGCATTGGTTATTCCCGGACTCATCGAGGGGCATGCCCATTTTTTGAGTTACGGCGAGGCCCTGTTAAATTTGGATTTGAGTAAGGTACACACCTGGCAGGATATTGTGGACAGCGTGGCCCATCGTGCCCAGGAAGCCGCGCCCGGTGAATGGATTGTGGGCCGGGGATGGCATCAGGAAAAGTGGGATCGAATGCCCAGCCCTTTGGTAGAAGGGTACCCTGTGCACGACAAATTAAGTGCCGTGTCGCCGGAAAATCCGGTCATTCTGAGCCATGCCAGCGGACACGCCGTGTTTGTTAATCAAAAAGCGATGGAACTGGCCGACATCACCGACCAAACGCCCGATCCGGCAGGCGGACACATCGTACGTGATGCCCGTGGGCATGCCACGGGCGTGTTGCTGGAAAATGCGGCGGATTTGGCCTGGAAGGCATTCTACAAAACCCACAAAATAGACAACGATTCTTTGCGGCTTAAAGCAGCCCTGCGCACCATGAGAGAATGCCTGAAAAACGGAATCACCTCATTTCACGATGCCGGTTCAACTTTTGAAGATGTGGATTTCTTCAAACGCCTGGCCGACGAAGGAAAGTTGACCGTTCGTTTGTACGTGATGCTTTTGGAACCGAACGCGCGGCTGAAGCAAAAGATGGATCAGTACAAAATAATCGGTTACGGCAACAACTTCCTTACGGTACGCGCTATCAAACGTTATATGGACGGAGCGCTTGGGTCACGGGGCGCCTGGCTGTTACAGCCCTATTCGGACATGCCAACGACTTCCGGAATGAATGTGATTCCGGTGGATTCCCTGTACGCAACGGCGGAATTGGCCATTGAACATGGCTTCCAATTGTGCACCCATGCCATAGGCGACCGGGCCAACCGCGAAGTGCTGAATGTTTACGAACGCGTATTTGCCGAACACCCGGACAAAAAGGACTTGCGCTGGCGCATCGAACATGCACAACTGGTTCATCCCGCCGATTTGCCTCGTTTTGCGCAGCTTAAGGTTATTGCCTCGATGCAGGGCATTCATTGCACATCGGATGGCCCCTGGGTCCCGGCGCGTATCGGGGAGAAACGGGCCAAAGAAGAAGGCTATCTGTGGCAGTCGTTGTGGCTTACGGGGGCTGTGGTTACCATGGGAACCGATGCCCCGGTCGAATCGATCGATCCCATGGCGAATTTTTACGCATTGGTTACCCGGCGCATGAAAAACGGTCAGTATTTTTATCCCGAGCAGTGTTTAACGCCGGATCAGGCATTACAGGCCTACACGAAAAATAATGCCTATGCCGCTTTTGAAGAGAAGCTTAAAGGGACGTTGGAACCGGGCAAGCTGGCCGATATTACGGTTTTAGATCGGGATATTTTAACCGTACCTCCGGATAAAATTCCCAGTACAAAAGTTTTGTACACAATTGTCGGGGGTAAAATTCTCTATTCGGCAAAATAAAGAGGGGCCTCTTCCCGCAGGCTTCAATCCCGGATTTTTCATGGATCCAATGCATGGAGAATCCGGGATTATTGTTTTAAAGTGAAAATCCAGCGTAAGAGATTAACCAAAATAAGGATGGCGCCCTCGGTACGGGAAATTTTCCAGCCGGTACGCATCATTATGACCACTGTGATGACCAAAAGAACCATCAAAAAAATGTCCAGGGGGGCGTCTTGTGCCACATGCAAGGGACGCAGAATGGCCGCCAATCCCAAAACTCCCATAATATTAAACAGATCGCTACCGATTAAATTTCCGGCGGAAATACCATGCCGTCCTTTGATGGCAGCCACCAAACTGGTCGCAAACTCCGGAGCCGACGTGCCGGCCGCAACAACGGTTACGGCAATAGCCCAGTCCGAAAGTCCGGCGGCTTTGGCCAAAACCGAGGCCGAATTAACCAGATAATGCCCGCCGGTAACTACGATGATAATACCAACGATGAGTTGTATGACGTGGTACCACCTGAAAGTACCGGTGGAAATATCTTCTTCCAGCGTTTCCTTGTGGATGAATAAATAACTTAAGTAGATAATCAATCCGGCAAGAAGAAAAATACCTTCCCAGAAACTGAGATTTAGATCGCGCAGAAAAAAGAAAAGAAGAATCGAGACGGCTACTAAGATACTTCCTTCGCGATAAACGATTTTTCGATTGGTTTTGATGGTTTGCAGCAGGGCCACACCGCCCAGAATGAAGCCCAGATTAAAGATGTTGGAGCCTACAATATTGCCTACCGATATATTGGCCTGATGTTTAATCGCAGCGGTAATAGTAACGGCGAATTCCGGAGCGGATGTACCAAACGCGATGATGGTTAAACCCACCACCAGATCGGAAATGCCCAGCTTGCGGGCAATTTTAGGTGCCGGGTCCACAATCCAGATGGCACCCAGCCACAGCGCGACGACGCTGGCTATTAAAATGCCAATGTTAAGAATAAGCTCCATTGTGTTCCTTATTTTAAATGAAAGACAAAGCTAACAAATTAAACGATTGGCGGCAATAGCGAAAACGCGGAAACCCCGCAGAGTATGCGGATTGTGCAGCGCCACGCGCCGGGTGGCAATGCTGCACCAGCGAAGGTTTGATGCCAGGGTTAAAAATTATCCGTGGCCGGGGAAAGGGTTAAGGGAAATCAGTGCCAATCTGTGCAGATCAGTGGCCCAAATTCGTAATTCGTAATTCGTAATTTTTAATTCCCTCCCGGGTGGGCAACCGGCGGCCTTTTGGCCCTGTCCTTTTTCATTTTTCATTTTTCATTCCCCTGTGCAGATCAGTGGCCGGGGAAAGGGTTAAGGGTGTAAGGGTTAAGGGAAATCAGTGCCAATCTGTGTGGATCAGTGGTCCAGATTCGTAATTCGTAATTTTTGCCAGGGCATCCTACGGATAATTCG
>Ga0256914_1000180_pt1 | contig 60995 bp, 51 predicted proteins | sample HulkmetaG_FD_191571 | JGI IMG/M metagenome (GOLD analysis project Ga0256914, IMG submission 191571) | Hydrothermal chimney microbial communities from Main Endeavour vent field at the Juan de Fuca Ridge, Pacific Ocean - Hulk | ecosystem: Environmental > Aquatic > Marine > Hydrothermal vents ...
TGTAATCGGCCCTCCCTGCTGTGGCCCATGCCTTGGCGGTCACATGGGAATTCTGGCAGAAGGAGAAACAGCTCTTTCCACAACCAACAGGAATTTTATTGGCAGAATGGGACATCCTGACAGTCTTGTATATCTGGCCAATCCTGCTGTTGCAGCAGCGTCTGCCATTCTCGGCAGGATAGCTTCACCTGAGGATTTGTAGATCTGTCAGCCGTCCTGTAAATTGACCTGTCTTGTGTGTTTGGCACGGCAGGTCTCGATATTGTGACCAAAAACCATCTGTAAACGGAAACCGGAATAATGTCTGCCATTGATTCAGGGATGGACATTATTCAACAGGAGTAAGTTATGAATATAGAAGGTAGGGTTTGGAAATTTGGCGATAATGTAGATACTGATCTGATTATTCCGGCCAGGTTTCTTAACATATCAGATAAAGAACTTCTGGCTCAAAACTGCTTTGTTGATATCAGGCCAGACTTTGCAAAGGATGTGGCTGCAAATGACATATTGATAGCGGGCAGCAACTTTGGGTGCGGATCCTCAAGGGAACATGCTCCATGGGCTATAAAAACCGCAGGAATAGGAGTTATCATTGCCAAAAGCTTTGCAAGGATCTTTTACCGAAATGCATTTAACATAGGCCTTCCCATCCTTGAATCTGAAGAGGCCTTTGATGCCTTTTCAGAGGGTGAACGTCTGTCTGTTGATATAAGCTCAGGAAAAATCATGTCAATGGAAACGGACAAATCACTTATGGCTCGGCCTATACCTGAATTTATGAGAAAAATAATACAGAGTGGGGGCTTGATGAATCAGGTAAAAAAAACTATGGTAAAAAAGTAAGTCTCTATATTAGGCAAACCTGCAATTTTCATCCATAAAAAACAATTTCTACAGATGAGAGCCGGCCTGTTTTACACGGTTGGCGCAAATATAAAAGGGGGTGTTTCCAATCAAACTGACAGGATCCCAAATTTTATTGAAATGTTTGGCTGATGAAGGGGTTGATGTGATATTCGGATACCCTGGAGGCGCTGTTATAGATATCTATGACGAGTTTACGAGAACAGAAATGCGGCATATTCTGGTTCGCCATGAACAGGGGGCTGTTCATGCCGCGGACGGCTATGCACGGGTATCAGGAAAGGTGGGGGTATGTCTTGTAACATCCGGTCCAGGTGCTACCAACACTGTGACAGGAATTGCCTCAGCATATCTGGATTCCATACCGGTTGTTGTATTCACTGGCCAGGTTCCAAGGAGCCTTATTGGTAATGATGCCTTTCAGGAAGTAGATATTGTGGGAATTACCCGTCCCTGTACAAAACACAACTATCTTGTTACAGACATACGGGAACTGGCAAAAACAATAAAAGAGGCCTTTTATATAGCAAGAACAGGAAGGCCCGGACCTGTACTTGTGGATCTGCCCAAAGATATAATGAGTACGGTCATTGATTATAAAGAACCAAAAGAGGTCAGACTCAGGTCATATCAGCCGACATACAAACCGAACCTGAAACAGCTTAAAAAGGTAATAGAACTGGTCAAACAGGCAAAAAGACCTTTGATCGTGGCAGGTGGCGGGATAATTCTTTCAAAGGCATCTGAGGAACTTGCAAAATTTGCAACAAGGCTTCAGATACCGGTTACGGCAACGCTTATGGGTTTGGGTGCATTCCCGACAAAAACACCTCTCTGGCTTGGCATGTTAGGTATGCATGGAACTTACAGTGCTAATATGTCTACAGGCAAATGCGATCTGATGATAGCCGTAGGTGTCCGTTTCGATGACAGGGTAACAGGAAAGACCGATGAGTTTGCGCCTAATGCCAAGATAGTCCATATAGATATTGATCCCACATCCATAAGAAAGAATGTCCCTGTAAGTGTTCCTGTTGTGGGAGACTGTAAGACAACCCTTAGGATTTTAAATGAACTGATAGACAAAGAGGATCTCAAAGATATTGAAACATCCCGGAAACCATGGCTGGATAAGATAACAGAGTGGAAAGAAACAGGATCTCTCAAATATGAACAGAAGGATATTATCAAACCCCAGTATGTGATTGAACAACTTTATGAGGCAACCAATGGAGATGCCATTGTTACCACTGAGGTAGGACAGAATCAGATGTGGACTGCACAGTACTATCATTTTGACAAACCCAATCATTTCATAACCTCAGGCGGGTTGGGATGTATGGGGTTTGGATTGCCGGCAGCCATAGGCGCACAAATAGCACGGCCTGATAAGGTTGTTATTGATGTTGCAGGAGATGGCAGTATCCAGATGAATATACAGGAAATGGCAACTGCAGTTCAAAACAATCTGCCAATAAAAATAGCAATTCTCAACAATCGGTTTTTGGGGATGGTACGTCAGTGGCAGGATCTGTTTTACCAAAAGAGATATTCCGAGACGATCATGAAAGATGCTCCAGATTTTGTAAAACTGGCTGAAGCGTTTGGTGCGGTTGGAATACGGGCAACCCGTCCGGAAGAAGTGAGATCTGCTATTGAGAAGGCCCTTTCAATACCCAAAACAGTTATTATAGATTTTCTGGTTGAACAGGAAGAACAGGTTTATCCCATGGTTCCGGCAGGAGCACCTATAACTGATATGCTGTTGGTATAGAATCTTGTGTAATTTTTCCCTTTTGGTTTTTGTTCCGGGTTCAAACCTTGCGGTGTTCATAAGCTGTGATATGTATGAATAAGGTCAATGGCATTGTCAGTTGTGAAAATCAGGAGGAGATTTATTGTTGCAGAAAACATCTGAAACTTCTTGAAACACATACGGCATATCGGTATCAGGGACAACTGTTGTATCGATTGGGGCCGTAAACATACAGGTATTGATATGAACAACAAAAAAGATGATAAACATATACTTTCGCTTATGGTGGAAAATCAACCAGGAGTTCTCTCCAGGATTACAGGGCTTTTTTCCGGAAGGGGATTCAATATAGAAAGCCTATGTGTGGCGGAAACAAATGATCCTGATGTTTCAAGGATAACCCTTGTAACAAGGGGAGAGATGTCCATTATTGAGCAGATCAAAAAGCAGCTCAACAAACTTATAAATATAATAAAGGTCTTTGATTTCACGGATACAGATCATATACAGCGTGAACTGGTTCTGGTTAAGGTATATGCCAAGCCTGATAATCGTGCCGAAATACTGAGGATGGTAGATATTTTCAGAAGTAGGGTCGTAGATGTGGGAACAGATCATTACACTCTCGAGGTTACAGGAGATGAAGGCAAGATAGGGGCATTTCTACGTCTTCTTAAACCAATGGGGATAAAAGAAATTGCAAGGACAGGGGCAATAGCGCTTGCACGAGAAAAACAGGATAAAAAGGAGACATTGTAAAAATGGCAAAAATAGATTTTGGCGGAGTTGAAGAGGATGTTATTACATCTGATGAATTCACCCTTGAACAGGCAAAGGATGTTCTCAAGGATGAAACAATAGCCATACTGGGGTACGGCGTTCAGGGGCCAGGGCAGGCCCTTAATCTTAAGGATAATGGTTTTTCCGTTATAATAGGTCAGCGTGAAGGTGGCCCGCACTGGGAAAGGGCAGTTTCGGACGGCTTTGTTCCTGGTGAAACACTGTTACCCATAGCAGAGGCTGCAGAGCGTGCAACCATTGTTATGAATCTGCTTTCAGATGCAGCTCAGGCCATAACATGGCCCGAGGTGAAAAGCCACCTCAATGAAGGAGATGCCCTTTATTTTTCTCATGGTTTCTCCATTGTATACAAGGATCAAACCAAGGTCATCCCTCCCGAAAACATTGATGTGATTCTGGTTGCCCCAAAGGGTTCTGGAACAAATGTTCGCAGGAATTTTCTTGATGGTAGCGGTATCAATTCAAGCTTTGCAGTACATCAGGATTTTACAGGCAGGGCAAGGGAACGAACAATCGCGATAGGAATTGCGATCGGTTCAGGATATCTTTTTCCAACCACCTTTGAAAAGGAGGTCTACAGCGATCTTACAGGAGAAAGAGGAGTTCTGATGGGATGTCTTGCCGGAACAATGGAGGCTCAGTACAATACACTGCGTAAGAACGGACATTCACCAAGCGAGGCATTTAATGAAACAGTGGAAGAACTGACTCAGAGCCTGATTCGTCTTGTCGGTGAAAACGGAATGGACTGGATGTTTGCAAATTGCAGCACAACGGCCCAGAGAGGAGCCCTGGATTGGGCTCCAAGATTCAGGGACGCTGTAATGCCTGTATTTGAGGACCTGTATGAAAGCGTAAAAAGCGGAAAGGAAACAAAGAGGGTACTTGAATTCAACAGTGCGCCTGACTGTATGGAAAAACTCAGGGTTGAGCTTGACAAAATAAAGAACTCCGAAATGTGGAGGGCAGGAGCTGCAGTAAGGGCCTTACGACCCGAAAACAGAAAAAAATAAAGGAGTTGTTTATGTCATCAAAAACTTATAAAATAGCATTGATCCCTGGAGACGGAACAGGCCCGGAGGTAGTGGCAGAAGGAGTTAAGGCATTAAAGGCAGTTTCGTCCAAATGCGGTATTGGCTTTGATTTTAAGGAGTTCCTTGTTGGAGGAGATCAGTACCTTAAAGATGGCACATTGCTTCCTCAGGATATTATTGATGAATTAAGAACAATGGATGCCATATTTCTTGGCGCATTGGGTCATCCTGATGTAAAACCTGGTATTCTTGAAACAGGAATATTGCTTAAACTGCGTTTTGAATTGGATCTTTATGTCAATCTCCGTCCAATAGTTCTCTTTGAAGGGGTGGATACACCGCTCAAGGATAAAGGTCCTCAGGATATTGATTTTGTGGTGGTAAGGGAAAACACGGAAGGGATATACACTGGAAGCGGCGGTTTTTTGAAAAAGGGAACCTTAGATGAAGTGGCAATACAGGAATCCATAAACACAAGAAAGGGTGTGGAAAGATGTATTCGTTATGCATTTGATTACTGCCGTAAACGAAACAGGAAAAAACGTCTGACGTTATGCGCAAAGACCAATGTTCTTATATATGAATCTGATTTATGGGCAAGAACATTTGAAGATGTCCATAAGGATTATCCTGACATAGATACAAATTATCAGCATGTTGATGCCCTGTGTATGTGGATGATAAAAAATCCTGAGAACTTTGATGTTGTGGTTACAAACAATATGTTTGGAGATATTATTACAGACATAGGCGCCATTATACAGGGTGGACTTGGCATTGCCGCCGGTGGAAATATTAATCCGGAGGGGGTATCCATGTTTGAGCCTATTGGAGGTTCTGCTCCAAAGTATGCAGGTTTGAACAAGATTAATCCACTTGCAGCCATAGGCGCTGCTCAGATGATGCTGGAACATCTCGGTGAGGATGAAGCGGCTGAAATAATCAACCAGGCCATAAGAAAAGTGGTTAAGGAAGACATTAAGAGTTTGAATGCCGGACATATGGGGTGTACAACGAGTGAGGTTGGGGACCTGGTGTCCAGGCACATAATAGAGTCCTGATCTTTTTTCCGGGTATTTGAGCTGTAATTGAAATAAAAACAAAAAAACGGCATGAATGTTTAATAACACCCATGCCGTTTTTGTTTTTATCTGACAGTTTTAATTTGTATCCATGCCTGATTCTGCAGGTCAAACAGCAAAATCTATCCGGTTAAAATCCATCGTAATGGTATTTTACAGATTAAACGAACCCAACCTCTTTGTTTGTTTCAGGCACTTATATTAAAATAACAGTGTATCCGAGTGATATATTTAATTGTTCTATACACAGCCTGTTGGTTTAGGCAAACCAGCCATCTTGCATGCTCCTTTACCTGGTCCTGATGGAAACAGCTTATATATATGTTTCAATTTATATCCCGTAACCTTGGAAAGAATCCTTACCATTGGAGCAATTCCATTCTTTTTGTAGTAGTCCTGAAGCACCTTAATGACCTTGAGATGTTCGTCCGTCAGTGTGTCAATACCTTCTGTGGTTTTCACATACTCCATCCAATCTTCATCCCAGTTGTTGAAATCATCAAGAAAGCCGTCTTCATCAACATTATAGGTCTTTCCGTTAAACTCAACTGTTGCCATAATATTATAACCTCCCTTTTTTAAAAATAAAAACGATATCTTTGTCAAACCAAAAGATTCAAACACATTCTATAAAAATAAGCACTATGCAAAAAAAAGCAAACAATGCATACCAGTCAAAATCCTTGTCAAGCAGGTATAATTAATAAAAAAGGCACGAAATTTATTGAATTTCCTGCCTTTATCAGAAAACATAACAGTACAGCAAGGATTTATCCGTAAAACTCCATTATCAAATATTTAGCATGAATGATCACAGCAACCAACACCTGATAATATCAAAAAGGAACTCAAATTTGTACATTTATAATTCACTCCGATTGAAAAGTCAATATCTGTTTTTATCATTAATAAACTGCCAGTGCTAAAAAACGATATCAATCAAAAGGCAGGTATAGAGAAGATGTGGCAAGTTGGCAGGATCTGGTGAATCTGTTACAGTCAGATTCAGAGTGTCGCAATTATTACCGGATATAGAAGATATTCTGCCTGTGAATATAAAAAAGCCCTCCCCCTGTTTTTTGGGGGAGGGCCCATATATGGGGGGACCTGGCCGTTATTTTTGGTCTTTCCCTCTTTAAACTGTTTTTATGGGTTATGCCTTTTTCCAGTTCAGAACAAACAAGCAGGAAAACGCATAATCATCAGTATCTGAAAAAGTTGAGTAAATCCTATGCCGCAACCGGATTTGCAAATCCAAAAGAAGGGATCTTTATACGATGTTTTATTGATTCCTGCCTTGATGTTAATGAGACAGTAGCCCAACATTCACTTGTGTTTATCAACTGTTGCAGCATTGAGATATTAAGTGAATGCCCCGAGCGTTTTACAACGAAGTGGCCTATTATGTGGAGACCTGCAAGAGAAATATCTCCTATGAAATCCAGGATTTTGTGCCGTACAAATTCATCTTCGAATCTAAGTCCGTCTTTATTGAGAACCCTGAATTCGTCTATGACGATCGCATTGTCCAGTGAACCTCCATGTGCCAGACCATTTTTCTTAAGATTTTGAACATCCTTAAGGAATCCAAATGTTCGTGCAGTGCTTATCTCTGCAACAAAATTCTGACCTGAAAACAGCAGATCATATTGCTGGTTTTTTAACAGGGGATGTTCAAAATCAATCATGTAATTGATTATAAGTTCTTTTGAAGGATAAACAGCAATGGAACGGTCGCCATCTTCCACTAACAGTGGCTTTTTTACTACAATGAATTTTTTGTAAGCCCTCTGCAAGCTGATCCCTGCATCGTTGAGGAGAAAAACAAAAGGCGCTGCACTTCCATCCATAGCCGGAACCTCAGGCCCATCAAGCTCAACAAGCGCATTGTCAATGCCCAGGCTATAAAAAGCTGCCATAAGGTGTTCAACAGTAGAAACCCTGCAGCCATTATCTTCTATAGAGGTAGCTAACATTGTATCGGCAACGTTATCAAAATGAGCTTTCACTATGGGAGAAGAATTTAAATCAACTCTGACGAACCTTATACCGGTATCCGGCAAGGCCGGTTTAATTGTCATATTGATCTTCTTGCCTGTATGAAGACCAATTCCGGTACATGAAACTTTCCTGTAAACTGTGGCCTGTCGATAATTCACCTTCTGCCTCCTTGGCCATGTGTAAGATATTATATTGCCGACCTGAAATCTTTATAGCACCTCAAGATTTATTCAGTGTCCATCCGTAAATGGCCTTTTTACACAACTTTGCTACGATCTACGGGATTTATTGATCTTGTCCAGAAAATCTTATTTACAGATTGGAAACTCCTTAGTGCCCACAGCCTGTTCTGGATACAGTAAACAATACATACCAAGCCACAAATGCAAAAAAGATAATATGTAACAGTGTGCAATTTGGGCAAAAACAAGCCTGATAAAAAATTGGAATCATATTATCTTTTGGTAATTATCCACCCGTTACAGCAAGTCTTGTGCCAATCTTAAGACAAAAAGACAAAAGAGTCTTTATCAGGTAAAATTTACCCTTTTCCTGTAAATGGCAGGCAGGTTCTTTTGCCATAAAAATCAAGGAGATAATATAGAAAATATGCGTAAATGGTATGTTGGAGGGACTGTCAAAAAACATTCGGGCAGTTTTTATGTCTCCAAAAAGCCCTTCAGACAATATACACCCCTTGTGAAATCTGTTTTTTTTGCATATATAACATATTGATCTTAGTGAAATTGCCGGAAAACAGGCCAAAAGACAATCCTGATGCCACAGGGATTTAATATGCGCATTGGCAGCAGGGTAAATTACCTTGAAACAAGCCGAACAGGAAACAAAAATATGCGGCAGCAGATATGATAAAGAGCGATAACAACTTGATATAGTTAAATTTTAATGGAAAAACAAGATGTGTTTGTTTTTTATAAGTGACAGTAGCATAACAAAACATACATAATGTATTATTCGTTTTTGAATATTAAGATGCTTGCTGATAGTATTGTGGTATTTATACCACACATAATATGTTGTATCTGACACAAAAGTACATACATGAGACAATGTTCACACAGGGTTTTTCACAAGACTCAAGACATAAAACCTGAATGAGGGGACAACAGGACAAAATAAACCTTGTTTGGTGTCTGTCTGTGATGTCCTGTTGCTCAAGGGGATTTTTTATGGATAAGGCAAAACAATGAAAAGCATACCAAAGACATCAAAAATAGTATTGATCATGATATTGTTTGTTATATGTCAGTCTGGTTGCAGACCAAGATATCCAAGGGAATACGTAAGTTATAAAAACGCCCTTGTCCCTGTACACCGGTGTTATCCTGATTTCAGGGACGATATGGATATTGAGTCCCTTAAAGGGGCTATAGAGCAAAACCTCAAGTATTTAAACAGGTTACACCCACAGACACTGTTTCATTATGGGGCCGATACATTTACCTGCAGTGAGGTAAAAACAGCACAGAAGATGTTTTTGGACATGTTAATGCAAAATCCGAATCAGGATCAGCTTAATGAATATATCCGTGAAAACTTTATTGTATACAGGGCCATAGGCCAGCCAGAAACAGGTAAAACACTGTTTACAGGTTATTTTGAACCAGTTCTTCAGGCACGTCTGAACAGAAACAGGAGGTTCAGATATCCTGTATACAAAAGGCCTGATGATCTTATCAATATTGATTTGTCTCCGTTCGGGAAACAATTCCGGGGAAAACACATAATTGCAAGAATTGAAGGAAAAAAGATTACGCCATATTATTCAAGATCACAAATAGATACCCTGCATGTTCTTGACGGTAAAAACCTTGAAATAGCATGGCTTAAAAATCCGGTAGACCGTTTTTTTCTGCATATACAGGGATCAGGGAAACTCCTTCTTTCAAACAGCAGGATTCTTCATATAGGATATGAGACATCAAATGGATTGTCGTACAGAAGTATAGGACGATATATGTTCAAAAAAGGCTATTTGACAAGGGATGAACTGTCCATGCAAGGCATACGGAAATATATTTCAATGCATCCTGAAGCGGCAGACAAGATACTTAACCATAATCCTTCGTATGTTTTTTTCCGGATCCTGCCCAATGGTCCGTTAGGTAACATTAATGTACCGTTAACACCAGGAAGATCCATTGCGTTGGACTCCAAACTGTTTCCAAAAGGGGCGATTTGCTTTATATCCTGCCAGAAACCTATTATAGACAGTAATAACAATATAGTTAAATGGAAAGATTTTTCGAGGTTCGTGGTAAACCAGGATACAGGAGGGGCAATAAAAGGGGCAGGCAGGGCTGATATATTCTGGGGAAGTGGACAATACGCCAGAATAGTTGCAGGACATTTAAAACATGAAGGAGATCTGTATGTTATTATGAAAAAGCCGTAACAACGAGCATGTAGAAGCGGTGCCGAACCGCACCGGTTGGGAACTGCCTGCTGCAGGTAATCATCCCTTATGAATCAGGTGTGAAAGCAGGGAACATTGTGATTTTCATAGGGGCTGCCAACAGACACCGGATTTACAATCAGGTTTTGTGTCCTGGTCCAGGAAAAACCGGCTTAGGCATGTTTAAGGATGTTCAAGATATAACAGTTGCTGTAAGGTAATTTTTTTATGCAGATTGCCTCTGTATCAACAAAATAATACATTGCATGGAATGCTTTGTACAGGTAGTCTTCCGGTTCGGTATTGGAATTGAAGCACACAGCGAATTTGATAACTACGGAAGATTATATTGAGAATTTGGAAAAATCAGCGAGTTTCTTTAGAAGAGTCTCAACCTGTTGAAGCATAGCTACCCTGTTGTTTTTCAGGTGTGGATCGGCCTTGGTCAGGACCTCTACATTATCAAAGAAGTTATCAACCGGAGCTTTTAGATGTGCCATAAGAACCATGGCTCCATAGTAATCCCGTTTTTTCAAACATTCTTCAACTTCATTTTTTACTTCAGTATAGGTTTTCCACAGGCTGACCTCGCTTTCTTCCCTGAATATGGAGGTGTCTATACTCTCTTGTTTCTCCTGATTTTTAAGGATATTGGAAACCCTTTTAAATGTCAGGGCAAGTTCATTGAATTCTTTTGACTGAACGGCAAATCTTTTCATCTGATCTATTCTTTTTCTCAGATCATTGACAGTATCAAAGGCAACTGAAATAACAGATTCAACAATGTCAGAGTCATATCCAGCCCGTAGAATCAAAAACCTGTAGCGCTCCCTGAAAAAGTCCATAACTCTTTCCAAAACTGTCTGAGAATCAAAATCCACCTGTTCTTTGAGTATCAATATGGCTTCATTTAACATCTTTTTCAAAGACAAAGGCCAGTCTCTGTCTTCAAGGATCCTGATTACAGCAAGGGCATGCCTTCTCAGGGCAAATGGATCCGAACTTCCAGAAGGAATGAGATTAACAGCAAAACATCCTGTAATGGTATCAATACGATCCGCAATACCCAGAATTGCCCCGATTTCCGTTTCAGGCAGGACGCTGTCTGCTGCCACAGGCATGTAATGTTCTTCAATTGCAGCACACACCTCATCAGGGAACCCCTCCAGCTTTGCGTATTCTTTGCCTATTACCCCCTGAAGACCTGGAAACTCGGAAACCATCTGGGTAACAAGATCACACTTGCACAGATCTGCGGCGAGCCTTATTTCATCGTGCCTGTTAATATCAAGATGATCACATATGATTTGTGCAAGTTTTTTGAAACGGACAACCTTGTCAAAGGAGGTGCCAAGATCGGCCTGATAAACTACATCTTTCAGATCTTCCAGCCTTGTCAGCAGGGAACGGGAACGATCTTCCCTGAAGAAAAAAACAGCGTCGGCAAGCCTGGCCTTTAATACACGTTCATGGCCTTTTATGACCACTTTTTTATCTCTTGGCCTGGTATTGTTTACTGCAACAAATCTGGACATTAAATGATTGTGGTCATCATACATGGCAAAGTATTTTTGGTGCTCTCTCATTGATGTAATAAGAACTGCCTCCGGAAGAGAAAGGAATTTTTTTCCAAAGCTGCCTGATACTACAAAAGGATATTCAACAAGATTGGTAACTGTGTTCAATAGGGCCACGTCCTCTATAACCTTGCCGCCAGCGTTTGCTGCCGCTGTTTCTACAGATGCCTTAACAGATTGCTGCCGCTTTTTGTGATCTACCATTACAAAAGACTTGTCCATTACCGTAAAGTAATCGGAGACAGATCTGATTTCCATTGGATCAGGAGACATGAATCTGTGGCCTCTTGTAAAGCTGTCAGTTTTTATACCTCCAAGTTCAAAAGGAACAACCTTTCCGTTTAAAAGACATAATATCCAGTGTATGGGCCTGACAAACAAACAGTCGATATTACCCCATCTCATGGACTTGGGCCACGGAATAGCCAAAATCATATCCGGCAATATTTCAGCAAGAATTTCTGACGTTGGCCTGCCGGGTACAAGTTTGTTTACATGCAGATATTCGCCCTTGGGGGTTTTTACAATATCGAGGTCATTGACAGAGACGCCGTGTTTTTTTGCAAAACCTAATGCAGCCTTTGTGGGGTTGCCCTTTTTATCGTACGCCACATTCCTGGGTGGACCGTTAAATTCCTGCTCAAGGTCATCCTGTTTATCCGCAATACCATGCCCGACAAGGACAATGCGCCTTGGGGTTCCATAGGTTTTAAGGCCGCTGTGTTTTATTCTGTTTGATTCAAATCTGATCTGTGCAAGCTGTTTCAGATCATGAAGTGCCCTGTCAATATAACCTGAGGGAATTTCTTCTGTTCCGATTTCAAGTATCAATTCAGCATTCATAAAATATCTCTTTTCATAAAGGTAAAAGGCCTATGATTTCAAAAGGGGATATCCCATCTCCTCCCTCTGGGCCAGATAGTTTTTGCAAGCCTTGCGTGCAAGATTCCTGATACGTTCGATATAGGCCGTACGCTGGGTAACACTGATGGCTCCCCTTGCATCCAGTATGTTAAATGTATGGGAACATTTGAGACATAGATCATAGGCGGGAAGCACCAGTCCTTGTTTACTCAGATGCAGGGATTCTTTTTCGTACATGTTGAACAGTTCCCTCAACATATCAACATTTGCCTGTTCAAAATTATATACAGAAAGTTCCCTTTCATCTGCCTTGTGTATGTCTCCATAAGTTATGTGATCATTCCATACAAGGTCATAAACGTTCTCTTTTTCCTGTAGATACATTGCGATTCTTTCAAGGCCAAAGGTAATTTCAACTGAAACAGGATCAAGACGAATACTTCCTGCCTGCTGAAAATATGTAAACTGTGTTATTTCCATCCCGTCAAGCCATACCTCCCAGCCGAGACCGGATGCGCCAAGAGTGGGAGACTCCCAGTCATCCTCAACAAACCGTATGTCATGATCAAGGGGATCTATTCCAAGGGTCTTGAGACTTTCAAGATAAATATCCTGAATCTCAAGAGGCGAGGGTTTGATTACCACCTGATATTGGTAGTAGCGCCCCAAACGATTGGGGTTTTCACCATATCTGCCGTCAGTAGGACGCCTTGAAGGCTGCACATAGGCAACCGCCCATGGCTCAGGCCCCAATGTCCTTAACAATGTTGCGGGATTAAAGGTGCCTGCTCCCACTTCCTGATCATAGGGCTGCTGAATTATACAGCCATATTCGGCCCAGTATCTTTCAAGTGTCATAATCAATTCCTGAAATGTCATAATCTTTGCTCCACGCAACACAATAAAATCTGTTAAGGGTGTTAAAGGGTATCATGTATCAGGCCCTGCCGGAAGGAAGAAGGCCGCAACCATTCCGGCAAAGGCCATTAAGAAAAACCGTTTTAAGGCCCTCCTTACAATCAAGTTTAGCAAAGCATGTGGCAAAAAACAACAAGCTGGCTTTAAATAATCCCTGATACAGCCAAATAAAGATTGCCTGTATCGGCTCAATAACATATGCACTTTTATGGACAGAAACTATCTGCAACAGAGATCAAGGGCACGAAAAGCCCGTTCAGGAGTAGGAAAGGCCGCCAGAGGCACCCCGTCTGTCAAGGCATTTACTTCTTCCTGGTCATAATTGCCTATGACCCATGACAGAACAGGTTTTGAAACATTATAATCTGATATCACAGATCTGATAGTCTTAAGTGTCGGCATCCCGCTTATACAAAACAGTATGTCCACTGATTCATCTGCGGCCATTGTGGCAAGAACATGCCTGTACACCTTTCCATAGCCATGCCTGAAGGCTGCAGACATGATATCCACGGGGTTGCCAGGTGTATAGTAAGGGGGATAAACCTCAAGTATTTTTTTTATGCTGGGATCTGAAAGCCTTGCCAATGTAAAACCGTACTGATCACATGCGTCTATACATGCAATTCCTCCCCCTCCTGTAGGGGTAATTATCCCCACATTTCTTCCCTCCGGAAGGGTAATATGTGACAGTATCCTTGTTGTGTCGGCAAGCTCCTCTGTAGTTTCACAGACAATAAGATTCAGGGATTTAAAAAAGGCCCTGTAAATATCATAGTTGCCTGCCAGTGAACCTGAATGGGCAAGGGCAGCCTCTCTGGCCTGGCCTGATCTGCCTGTTTTGTACACAATTACAGGTTTTTTGTGGCCATGTCTTTTTATAACCCTGTAAAAACTGTCTGTATCTTTCAGCTCTTCGATATGAATGGCAATTACCCGTATATCCGGATCATCAGCAAACCCCTCTACGAGTTCCGAAAAACCGATATCACAACCATTACCTATATCTATTCCCTTGCCGATCTGAAGACCGGAAAAGCCCTGGATAAACAGACCTGACTGCCCAATAAAGGCAACAGGCACACGGTGAAGGGGAAGATCAACGAATGAAGATGTAAAAGGTGCATAGGCATTGACAACCCCCATGGAATTGGGTCCTAAGAGGCGTATCTTGGTCGTTTTGACTGCCTTTAAAAGATCTTCCTGAAGACTTTTTCCAAATGTGTCAGATTCTGCAAAACCGTCACTGATAATTATGGCGGTCTTTATTCCTTTTTCGGCACATTGATATACAATATCAGGCACCAGTTTACGGTTTACCATTATAACCGCAAGATCGGGGCATTCAGGCAGTTCGCTGACATCTTTATAGACAGGTAATCCCATGATTTTATCGGCAGACGGATTTACAGGATATATCCTTCCCTTATATCCGAACCGCACAAGGACATCCAAAAGATTCAGGGTTCCCTGGCCTGTAGTGCGTGACACACCAATCAAGGCCGCAGAATCAGGATTGATAAGGTTTTTAACAAGTTCAGACATGATGGTCTCTAACTGCAAGTCAATTCAAAATACATTATGGAATTGCAGATACTCTGTAGGATGATGTTGGGAAGATCCGGTTTGCGAAGACAGGTTATCCATAATCTTTAACAGGGATCAGACAGGTTTTTGGGAATTTTTCATGTCAATAATGCTGGCGACTTTCTGTTCAAGGGTTGAGGTTTCCTCGAGAATTATTTTTACATATCTGTGGTTAGGGTCATTGTCAGAAATCTTTTGCTCTAACCTGTGGGCAAATCCGCCTATGACCGTCAGGGAATTTCTGAGGTCATGCGCTACCCTGTCGGCCATTTTCCCGATAATCGCATGACGTTCTGCCTTCATAAGCCTTTTATGAACCTCTGTAAGCTGCAATGCCTTCTCATTGACAGTTTTTTCAAGATTTTCACTGGCACAAAAAATCTTGTCATAAAGCTGGGCTATCTTTATAGTCATACCAATCTGGTTCGTCACTAACACGAAGGCATCAGAATAATGTTCGTGAAAGTATCCCCTTTTTTTTGAGGCAGCAACAAGTACTCCTATGGTTTCTTCTTCTGCCATGATAGGGAAAAAAGCAAGTGATTTCATTTCTTCCGACATCATGGACTTTGTTGTATCTTGATCAGCAGGGGTGTTTCTGACTATTATTTTTTTATTTGCAAGACAGTCATGTATGCACTGTCGTGCAACAGGGCTGTTTACCGGGCTTTCTGCAAGCTTGCTGTTTGTTCCGGTTTTGCTCATAAGCCTGAGGTTTTTATCTGTGTCGTACAAAAGGATTGCACATGCATCAAACACGTATTCCTTTGCAAGAAAAGGGGTTATGGCATTCAGGAAATTACTGGCACGTGGAAAGGAGAAAGAAACCATCTTTGTGATTTCAAACAGTATCTTCAGGTTTTTTTCATTTTCCTGTTGCCTTTTTTTTAATCTTTTTATTATGGCTTCGCATTCTTTCATATGGTTATCCTCATGTCACAGATCATTCCTGCCGAAACAAAACAGATAGAGCCCTTTTTATTTCCTGGAGATTTTGTTTTGACAATGGGGTACCTTGGATCAATTATTACTTATCAAAATCAGGGTCAAAACTAAACCGTAATTTGAGTTGCACTTTTATTTTTTGACCTTATAATTAATTTATATTCATAAATGACCTTTTTACACAAGCCAGGTGTCAATCTGCAGGATTCCTTGGGGAATATCTCTACGTCTCCGCATAATCCCTTTATTTTATTGATCTTGCCCGGAAATTCTCATTTATGGGCTGAAAATTTGTTGTTATCCGTGTTCTGATTCGGGGACGGGTACTGATTGAAGATACTGATTATTGTTTGCCATGTTAAGAAGTTTTTTGTTCACAGCAGAGGCAGTTTGTTCTGAAACAGGTCAGATAAGGGTTTTAACCCCAGGGATGTTTTTTCAGGGTTAAAATCCTGATATAATGGTACGGGTAAAAAGGACATTTATGGACAGGCACTGTTTATACCGGATATACTCTGATAAACGTAACAGTTCAACAGGGAATAAGATTTTTCGGGGCGGCTGTTAAAAGACCTTGTCTGTGCCGGATTCTTAGGGGTTTTCCCGTGTGTCAGGCTGATCTTGATGTCTGCAAATCTTATTTTATGAGGAGGAAAACAAAGATGAATGATGTCGCATCAATGCACTCCAAAACGGCAGTAGCAGTAAACGGGTTTGTAAGAAGTGTGTATAACTGGATGACCATAGGCCTTTCTCTCACGGGTTTTGTCGCCTATTATGTTTCGACAAGCCCATCCATCATGCGCCTTGTTTTCGGAAATCCTCTTGTCCTGATACTGCTTATAGTATCAGAACTGGGTCTTGTGTTTGCAATAAGCGGAATGATTCCGAAGATGAGCGCCAGCACTGCTACCACCCTTTTTGTGATATATTCCGCTCTGAACGGGATAACGCTTTCTTTTATCTTCATTGCTTATACTCGAACGTCAATTGCATCGGTATTCTTTATCTGTGCAGGTACATTTGGGGTTTGCAGTTTATATGGCTGGACTACAAAAAGAGACCTGACGTCTGCGGGCGGTTTTTTTGCCATGGGCCTTATAGGTATTATAATTGCTTCTTTTGTAAACATCTTTATCCGAAGCAGTGCAATGGATATGATTATAAGCTACATTGGCGTAATTGTCTTTGTGGGATTGACTGCCTATGATACACAGAAGTTGAAAAATATGGCAATCAGTCAACCCGAAGGTCTGTCAGAGGGCGTTATCAGAAAGGGTGCTATTCTTGGTGCACTGTCCCTGTATCTTGATTTTATAAACCTTTTTTTGATGCTGTTGAGGATATTGGGTAACAGTCGTGAATAGCACTGCCTTTTATTGGGACTCCAACATTACTTCATGTCCGGCTGTTCCTCTTTAACCATGTCTGTGCAGAGAACTCTGATTTTTGGAGATATTCATGGCTGTCTCGGTATCCTCAGACAGATGATGGACAGGATTGCATTCAGGGAAGAAAAAGACAGGCTGATATTTGTGGGGGATTATATTGATCGGGGGGAAGACCCATACGGTGTGGTAGAATACCTCATCCGCCTTGCCCGGCGGTCAGAATATGTTGATTTCCTTCTTGGTAACCATGAGGCCATGTTCATGGATTATCTGAACGGAACAGGAGAGGATATCTATATGCATAATGGAGGCATGGTTACCATTGCCAGCTACAGGGCACATATGCAAAAACATGGCAAACCGGTTATCCCTGAAGATCATATGGTATTTTACAAGCAACTGAAACCATATATTGAACTGGATGATTATTATGTGGTCCATGCCGGTTTCAGGCCGGGGTTGTCCATAGGGAAACAGAGCACAGAGGACATGATATGGATAAGGGATGAATTTGTATATTCTGATTATGATTTCGGGAAAAGGGTAATCTTTGGCCATACATGGTTCAGGTCCCCGTTTGTAAAAAAGAACAAGATAGGGATAGATACAGGCGCTGTATATGGCAATCAGCTTACCTGTCTTGAACTTCCCAGCCTCAGGTTTTACCATGTCCATGCATGACCGAATGATAGGAATAACAGCGACCCTCCCTGTAGAAATTCTGTTTGCAGGTGGTGTGCGGCCGGTGGATCTGAACAACATGTTCATTACAGACAGTAATGCCAATCACCTGGTTTCAAAGGCAGAAGTTCAGGGTTTTTCTCATAATATATGTTCATGGATCAAGGGTATCTATTCCGTTGTATTTGCAAAGAACATAAAAGAGGTGATAGCCGTTACCGGCGGAGACTGCAGCAATACCATTGCACTGGGTGAGGTGCTATGCCATGCTGATATAAACGTGACTGCATTTGAATATCCACAGAACAAAGACAGGGACAGGCTGATTGCACAAATGGAAAGACTGCAGAAGAGGTTTTCGGTAACATGGCCGGAAACCGAGGCTGTATGGTCACGGTTCAAACAGATAAGAAACAAGCTTAAAAGGCTTGACAGGCTGACGTGGGAAACACACAAGGTTACAGGATACGAAAATCATCTGTTCCTTGTTCAAAGCTCGGATTTCAACAGTGATCCCGGGATATTTGAAAAAGAGCTGGACAAATTTCTTGTGGAAGCTGAGGCAAGAGAGCCAAGAAAGCCTGATATCAGGCTGGGTTATCTGGGGGTTCCTCCTGTTTTTACCGGATTTTATGAACTGATTGATTCTCTCGGAGCAGGTGTGGTCTTTAACGAGATCCAAAGACAGTTCAGTATGCCGTTTGATTGCAATAACATAATTGATCAGTATCTCACATATACATATCCCTATGATATGGACGGCAGGCTGAAGGATATCAAGGCAGCTGTAAAGGAACGAAATATAGACGGACTTGTTCATTATACACAGACATTTTGTTACAGGCAGATATACGATATCATAATACGGGAAGAAATGGATATCCCCGTCCTGACTCTTGAAGGAGACCGTCCAGGCCCTGTAGACAGCCGAATTACCTTGCGTATTGAAACCTTTATTGAAATGCTCCGTCAAAGGAAATATGGGGATATCTTTTAAGACTGCCGGTATGAGGCGGCAACCTTGATCCAGCAGCAACGATTCATTCTGTAATTTCCCTGATGGACTGATATGTTATTGTACATATCTTTTCTATCTCTTGTTTTGTAATTGCAAGGGGCGGCATTAAAACGATCACATCACCGAGGGGCCTGATGATCAACCCATGTCTGCGTGCTTCCATTATAACCTGGTGGCCTGTTCTGTTCTCTGCCGGAAACAGTTCTTTTGTATCCCTGTCTGCCACAAGTTCGATCCCTGCCATAAAACCGCATTGCCGTATATCACCTACATGATCAAGGGATGAAAAGGACTTAAGTCTGTCTGCAAAAAACTCTATTTTTTCCTGAAGTCCATTTATAATGTCTTCTTGTTCAAACAGTTTCATGCTTGCAACGGCAGTAGCGCAGGCCAGCTGGTTTCCCGTAAAGGTATGTCCATGGAAAAAGGTCTTGAACTCACCATAACTACCTAAGAAACCGTTATAAATCCTTTCCGTGGTAACGGTTGCTGCAAGAGGCAGATATCCCCCGGTAAGCCCCTTGCCAAGTGTCATTATATCAGGACACACGCCTTCATTTTCACATCCGAACATTCTGCCGGTTTTTCCAAAACCGACTGCAACCTCGTCGGCTATCATTATAATATTAAACCTGTCACACAGTTCTCTTACGGCCTTAAGATAACCCGCAGGATGTACAATAATTCCTCCTGCTCCCTGGACCATAGGTTCCATGATCAGGGCGGCTGTTTCGTGGGCATGCTCTTCCATGACTCTTTTCATCTGTCCAAGACATTCAAAGTCGCAGGAAGGAAAGGACCTCGAGAATGGGCACCGGTAGCAGTATGGTGACTCCACCTTTATTGTATCAAACAGCAGTGGTCTGTATATCTTGTGGAACAAATCTATTCCGCCAACACTGACAGCGCCAATGGTATCTCCATGATAGCCATTGGTAAGGCACATGAATTTAGTGCGTTTAGGATCTCCATCCGGGGACTGCTGCTGAAACTGAAAGGCCATTTTAAGGGCAATTTCAACAGCGGTGGAACCGCTATCAGAGAAAAAAACCTTGTTGAGACCTTCGGGTGTGATTTTTACCAGTTCCCTTGCACATTCTACGGCAGGGATATTGGATAATCCGAGAAGGGTGGAATGAGATATCATATCCACCTGCCTTTTGACCGCCTCATCCAGTTCGGGCTTTCTGTGGCCATGAACATTGGTCCACAGAGATGCAACGCCATCTATGTATTCGCGACCATGCGTATCCTTTATAAGGCATCCCTTGCCCTCTTTGATGACAAGAGGCTTTTCCTCTACATACTCTTTCATCTGTGTAAAGGGGTGCCAGATATATCTGGCATCGTCTTTTTCCCATGAAGCTATATTTTCATTTGTCATTTTTTCTGTGTTCATTTCTGATAAACCCGTAACAACAATCTGTTTATGGGCGTTTAAGTCCCATTTGACTGATCATTTCCATATCCATGCTGATATTACGTCCTTTGGTTGTAAGATAGTCTCCTATCATGATACCATTTGCACCGGCCATAAAGATCCAGGATTGAAAGTCCTTGAGAACAACCTCTCTGCCACCGCAGACAGTAATATCCTTGTCCGGGTTTACCATTCGGAAAAGTGCAATGGATTTTATTGCCTCCATTGGTGGAAGCAAGGGCCTTGTCTCCATTCTGGTGCCACGTATAGGGTTCAGAAAGTTGACAGGAATGGAGTCCACATCCATTTCTTTCAGAGTAAAGGCCAGCTCCATGCGTTGTTCCCATGTTTCGCCAAGCCCCAGTATTCCTCCTGAACACGTCCTCAATCCCGCAGAGTCTGCTATTCTGACTGTTTCTACATCCTCATCATATTTGTGTGTGGTGCATATCTTGGCAAAATACGACCTGGCAGTTTCCAGATTATGATGATAGGTATCCACACCGCTTTCTTTCAATCTGCATGCCAGGGATTCGGTCAACATTCCCAATGAGGTGCAGACCTTAAGAGATGTCTTTTGTCTGATTTTTTCAGTGGCCCTGCATATGGTGTCTATTTCTCTGTCTTTCAGTATGTAACCGCTTGTAACTATGGAAAACCTGTCTGCGCCGGCATTGTACATATCAATTGCCCTGCTTACGATATCTGTTTCGTTCATTAGCGGATACGTTGCAGCACCTGTTTTGTTAAAGGCGGACTGGGCACAAAAGGCACAGTCCTGGGAACAGGATCCGGATTTGGCATTTATTATGGAACAGGTAAAGATATCCTCCATCTTGTACCTTTGTCTGATCTTGTTTGCGCATATCAGTATCTCATGCACATCCTCTTCCGCCAGACTTGTTATCTCCTCGTAAGAGGGAGAAAGGTTCCTGTTATTAATGATTTTTTCTGTTATAGTTATAAGTTTCCTGTTAAACACATCAATAACCTGCTGAAATTACGTTCACACCTGAAAGGTATCCCTTGATGGATCAATTCGGGGTGCATCTGTTGGTAAACGATTGTTCCGGATATAAATTACCTGTTCTGTGATTTGTCATCAGGCCATTTAATTCCATCTTTTTCTTCTGTTTTATAGCAAAAACGATCCCATTCAAACTCTCTTGAAGAGACAGGACAGCGTAATCTGATCTTTCGATCAGTAATACCTGTTACTTCCCAGTCTCCCTTTCTGTGCCCATTCTTTATATGTATTTTCTGCCCTATAACAAAGGGATATGGTTCAAAAAAAACAACCTTTTCCAGGCCCATGATATTGTTCCTCCATTTCCGGATTGACAACGGTATGCTGCCCGAAAACTGATCCGTGGATGGGCGTCAAGTTGCAAGTCCGTTTAAAGATTATATCAATTTTCATGAATGATCATGTTGACAGACATGAAAAATGACATGCAATCAGTTTGTTCCAAATACTGTTTTCAAAAGACCCGTTACCCTGGCTGCAGGATCTTTCCTTATCCTTTTTTCTTCCTGTCCCACCATATAAAACAGGCCATTCAGTGTTTTGTCAGTTACATAGTCATTCAGATCAAAGGATACCTGTTTTGTAAAAGGAAGGGCATTGTATGCCTTCATCATGTCGTTGTATGTACGTGTAACTCCCACACTGTTTATGTGCGATGTAACAACAGGCCTTAATTTTTTGTAGAGGTTCGAAGCCGTTTTGGCCCTGAAATACTCTGTTGCCGCAGTATCTCCTCCTTTAAGAATTTTTACAGCATCACTGATCGTCATATGTTTGATTGCATCAACAAATAATGGGACTGCCTCAGGAACCGCTTTTTCAGCAGCCCTGTTCATACTCAGGATAAATGCATCAACCTGACTCTTGAAACCTGCCTGGCTAAGAATGTTTGCCATTATCTGCATCTTTTCCGGCATTAAAATCTTTACGGCATTATTGCCAAAGAATCCATTTACTTTTCCAAGACTGTTTACGGCCCTTGATGTCCCTATTTTTAGTGCCTCCTTCAGTCCTGCAGCAACATTGTCTGTATCAACTCTGTTTTCAGAGGATGTATTAAAGGCCTTGAAAAGGGTATCAAAATAACCTGCAGGAGCAACAGTAACATGGCCCAACAAAATAAAAACAGTAATAAATACAATGTGTTTTTTCATTTATAGATATTTCCTCCATACCTTGACAGTTTCATGAAAAACTGATTTTATCTTTCCAGGACAATATACCTGCTGTTGTGATGTGCAATAGACAGGTTTTTGTTTGCTGTACAGGCTTTTAATATTTTGTGCCTGTCGGGTGTTCAATTTCACTGTATAGAAGCAGGATGCTGATTTCAGACACATGACATACAGACGGAAGACAGTGCGTGGAGGTGTAGAGCCTTGCAGAATGTCCAATTCCTGTTTAAATTAAAGGGAGTCAAAAATGTTGACCGCAGGGACACGCCAAGGCGTTCTGAAGATCAATGTCTTGGTATAGTCAATACATAACAGTCAGTTATGGATAGTATCTGATTGCAAGGTCTAAGACATTATATCAAAGATTGATATGTAAAGTTGATTTCAAAATAAAGTCTTGACAGGATAAAGTCAAGCTCCTGTTTTTTGCCACATGAAAAAGAGGAAAAGGCACAGTTGTACAGGAACAATAAACAAGGAGAGATATGAAATGCAGGCAACAGTATTTACCGACAAGGATATTCAACAGATCCGTGAAATGGGAATAACCGTAGATGATGTTCTGTCCCAAATAGAAATGTTCAAAAAGGGAGCACCTTATGTCAAGCTGATACGGCCATGCACTGTAAATGACGGAATAAAGGTTTTTGATGAGGATGAACAGAAGAAACTGAGCAATACTTACGATAAATATGCCTCGGAGGAAATGGATCTGACAAAGTTTGTGCCTGCATCAGGAGCAGCCAGCCGTATGTTCAGAATCTTGCTCAGGTTCAACAACAGATACAGAGAAATTAACAGATATCATATAGAATCAATTGCAAAAAACGGAGACAAGGAAGCAGGGTACATGTTGGAGTTCATGGATGGTATTTACAAATTTCCATTCATAGAGGACCTTAGGTCAGTAATGTCAAAAAACAGTCTTGATATGGATACCCTGATCAAGGCAGGGGAATTTAAACAGATTATCGATTTTCTTCTCACATCAAAGGGGCTTGACTATGCAAATCTTCCAAAGGGACTTATCAAGTTCCATTACTACAGGGATAGAACAAGAACGGCCTTTGAAGAGCACATTGCTGAATCATCGGGATATATAAAGGATAATCTTAAAAGAAGCTGTATCCACTTTACCGTCTCTCCTGTACACATGGAAAAATTTCACAGATTGTTAAAGGATATACAGGAATACTATGAAAAACAGTTTGATATGATACTTGATGTGAGCTTTTCCGTGCAGAAAAAACAAACAGATACAATTGCCGTAGACATGGATAACAGACCCTTCAGGCTGAATAACGGTTCCCTGCTTTTCAGACCAAGCGGTCATGGTGCTCTTATTGAAAATCTTAACAGCATTGACAAGGATATCATTTTTATAAAAAACATAGACAACGTTGTTCCGGACAAGCTCAAGCCCGACATATTTCTATGGAAAAAGGTCCTTGGAGGAAAACTGATACAAACGCAGGAAAAGATATTTTATTATATAAAGGAATTGAAAAGGGGTAATGTAAACAAAAATATCTTGGATGAGGCAGCAAAGTTTATAAGGACGGAACTTTCCAGACCCTTTGAATCGGACGGCAATCTGGCATTGGAAGCAAAAAGGGATCTTATCCTGAAAAAACTGGATCGTCCCTTGCGGGTCTGTGGTATGGTAAAAAATGTGGGAGAACCTGGAGGCGGGCCTTTCTGGATTGAAGACAATGGCAATATTTCCATTCAGATAGTAGAAAGCGCTCAGGTATCTCCCTTTTCCGATGAACAGCAGAGAATATTTGCATCTTCAACCCATTTTAATCCTGTGGATATTGTCTGCAGTATCAAGGACTGGGAGGGCAAGCCCTTTGATCTTAAAAAGTTTGTTGACCATAGGGCAGTATTGATTTCGCAGAAATCAAAAGAGGGGAAAGACCTGAAAGCGCTTGAATTGCCCGGTCTCTGGAATGGAGGAATGGCATACTGGAACACGATCTTTGTGGAGGTTCCTCTTGTTACATTCAATCCTGTCAAGACAGTTAATGATTTGCTCAGGAAAGAACATCAGAATAAATGATGTTTTCATATGACAAACAGGCAAATATGAAAACCTGGTAAAAAAGGACCTTATGTACACAGCTTTGGGCAGACAAACATATTAAAAATGAATACTGATTACACACCGCGCTTAATGAATCGCAGACATTTTCTTAAACTTTCCAGCCTCGCTGCAGCAGGGTTTGCTACAGGCTGTGCAGTAAATCCGGTTACAGGTCGGCATCAGCTTATGCTTGTTCCGGAAGAAAAAGATATCGAGATCGACAGAAAGTATGCTCCTCTGCAGTTTTCAGCCGATTATGGAAAGTTGCAGGATAATGCCCTGAACAGGTACATTAACAGGACGGGGCTGGCAATTGCACGCCATACCCATCGTCCCAACATGCCCTATTCTTTTCGCGGTCTGAATGCAGTTTACATGAATGCCTATGCCTTTCCGGGTGGAAGTATAGCCATAACGCGGGGAATGCTTGTAGAACTTGAAAACGAGGCCCAGTTGGCAGCAGTGCTGGGACATGAGCTGGGGCATGTAAATGCACGCCATACAGCACAGCAGATGACTGCCAATATGATCAGCCAGATTGTGGTGAATGGTGTTTCACTGCTATCTGCATCCAAGGGTTATGGCGACCTTGCCTCTCAGTTGGGTATGTTAGGAAAGGGTGTTTTTCTTGCATCATACAGCCGTGATGATGAACGCCAGGCAGATGAACTGGGGATGGAATATATGGTTAGGGCCGGATATAATCCCTACGGTATGGTACAGGTAATGAATATTTTAAAAGAGCACTCAAAACATAAACAGGGGCTCTCTGAAACACTGTTTGCAAATCATCCTATGAGTGAAGAACGCTATGAAACGGCCCTCAGACGGATACGAACCAAATACCACAACGTCAACAGTCTGCGATTTTATCGCAAACGTTTTATTTTTTATACTGCTAATCTGCGACGCAAAAAACATGCTATCAAAGAGCTGCAGCAGGGACAGGAGTATACAGCCGAACAACAGTATGCCAAGGCTGAGTCCATGTTCATGCGTGCACTTAAAGAAATGCCTCGGGATTATGCAGGCCTTTTGATGATGGCCAAATTGCATCTTATAAAGGAGGAACCACGGTTGGCCCTGCCATATGCAAAGATGGCCAAAAAGGTTTATCCCCAAGAAGCTCAGGCATTTTTTATAAGCGGTTACACCGAGCTGAAGCTAAAAAGGTACAAAGACGCCTACAATGACTTTGAGCGGAATGAAAGACTCCTGCCCGGAAATCCCACAGTTGTTTTTTTCAAAGGGTATGCACTGGAAGGCATGGGCAAGTATGATAAAGCTGCAAGATATTACTATCGTTATCTGCAGCAGGTAAATACCGGAAAATTTGCCAAATATGCCTATAGCCGTCTGTTGCAATGGGGGTATTTGAATCAGTGATAACCCCTGGAAAACATCTCTGTCCCATGTTTCTCCCTTAACAGCCCATTAAAATGCTATCCATCTTACAAACCAGTTCAGGACACAGCGAATTGTTCGGTTTTTTGTGCCTGTTGGGAGTCAGGTCCCCATTTTCGTAAACAATACATTTTTTACAAGGTCAAGGAAGTCAGAATAAAAATATGGATAAAAAAAAGATAAGGAATATTGCAATTATTGCCCATGTGGATCATGGGAAAACCACACTGGTGGATCAAATGTTTAAACAGGCCGGAATGTTCAGGGAAAACCAGCACATTGCCGAACGTTTCATGGATTCCATGGACCTGGAACGGGAAAGGGGTATTACCATCACCTCTAAAAACGCATCTTTTAATTATAACGGATACAAGATAAATATAATTGATACGCCCGGGCATGCGGATTTTGGCGGGCAGGTGGAAAGGGTTTTGAAGATGGCAGACGGGGCACTTCTCCTTGTTGATGCCCAGGAAGGGCCCATGCCTCAAACCTATTTTGTGCTGAAAAAATCGCTCATGCTTAGCATGCCCATAATAGTGGTAATCAACAAAATAGATAAACCTGCTGCACGACCGGAATGGGCAGTGGATCAGGTGTTTGATCTGTTTGTGGAATTAGATGCGCCGGATCATATACTGGATTTTCCGGTCATTTTTACCTCTGCCAAACAGGGATACATACTCTTTGAAGGCACAGGAGAAAAGAAATCCATGGAATATTTGTTTGAAAAGATAATCTCATACATACCCGCTCCGGAAGGTGATCCTGATGCACCGTTCCAGATGCTGGTGAGTTCCATTGAGTATTCTTCGTATCTTGGCCGGCTTGGTGTTGGCAAGATAACCGGAGGAACATTGAATATTAATAAAAACATAGCAGTGGCAAAACGTGATGGAACGCTGGTGCCTGCACGTATAAGCAAGGTTTACAGATTTGAGGGGAACTGTAAGGTCCCTACGGATATTGCAGGTGTTGGAGAGATAGTGGCTGTTGCAGGAATGGATGATGTTACTCTCGGAGTAACTTATACTGATCCTGACGATCCAAGGCCTCTCCCTCCAATGGAAATTGATCCGGCTACAATTTCCGCCAATTTTCTTCCGAACAATTCTCCTTTTGCAGGTACAGAAGGAAAGTTTTCCACTTCAAAACACCTTACTGAACGTCTGAAAAGGGAGGCTCTTTCTGATCCTTCTCTTGTTGTGGAAGAACTGGAAGACGGACGGGGTTTCAAGGTCTCTGGCAGGGGAGAGCTGCATCTGTCAATATTGATTGAAAAAATGAGACGGGAAGGATACGAGTTCGAAGTTACAGGGCCGCGGGTTATTATGAAAAAAATCGATGGGAAGTTGATGGAACCGTATGAGGAGCTTACAATAGATGTAAATAGTGACTATATGGGCGCTGTTATTGAAAAACTGGGCAAGCGTAAAGGCAAGCTTGTTAAGATGGATCAGAACAATAATATGGTTCGGCTCACTTACAGGATTCCTACACGCGGTCTGCTTGGCTTCAGATCCGAGTTTTTGACTGATACCAAGGGAACGGGTATAATGAATCATATTTTTTTGGAATATGGTCCGTTTGCAGGGGACATAACTACACGCAACAAGGGTGTAATGATTGTCAAAGAAACATGTACTACAGTAGCCTATGCTTTGTTTAATCTTCAGGACCGCGGGAAACTGTTTTATGGGCCGGGGGTAAAGGTATACGCTGGCCAGATAATAGGTGAGCACTGCAGACCCCAGGATATGGTGGTAAATCCGGCAAAGGGAAAAAAGCTGACAAATATGCGGGCATCAGGATCAGATGAAAATGTAATCCTTACTCCCCCGACTCAAATGAGTCTTGAAGAATGCATATCATATATCAATGATGATGAATTGATGGAGGTAACCCCCAAAAACATTCGTCTGCGTAAGTAGTTTTTATCGTATCAGCTCAATAACAGGGGGATAACAGCGAACGTACCACCGGGGCAGGAGGATTTTTCTTTTGCTCCGGGCCTTTGGGCTGGTCTCTTCAATGACTTGTTTGCGGGGGACACTTGCCCCTTTTGCATTCTCGACTTCGTCGAGCTGCGGCTTCCCCCACTGATAAGTCACGAAGAGACGGCGCCCTCCCGGCAGTCGCGTCAGAAAAACCCTCCTGCCCTTATTTATTGAGCTGTTACTTTTTATCCGCTGTTTTTTTACAGCGTGCGTGCCTGTTGCGCATATGCCATGTCAGACCGGTCAATGTGCGGGACAAGTTGATCTGTTGGTACTTTTGGAGTGTCTGTTCCGCTAAAATCTGTTTGAGACCTTTGCACAACCCGCCAAAAAATGTCACTGAAAAAATAGCAAACAGAGGTCTGAAAACCGGAAATTGCTGAAAAGGCAGACGAGCGGGGATATTGCAGATGTGCCATACCATATAACACACTGAAAAAGCTTGTAAAAATAATAGAAACATGCTAATCTTCCCTTTGTCATACAGAGGAATCGATCAGGAAGATATACGCGGACAAGGGGTACTTTGGCCTGAGCCATCTGTATGACAGCCTCCGGCTCGGAGAGGGCATACAGGGCACGGTTCACAAAGCTCGTGAAGAATCTCCGGGACAGCATGTGCAGGCAGACCTGTGCCGTGGCGCAGCATATTTCACTGGTATGGCATTTAATCTAACCAGAGGGTCAAAGATCCTGGCGACAACCTGAAAGAAGAAGGAGAGGTGTGCCCGAAGCAGAAATTGGGTACGCAGAACAGGGAAAAGCCCAAAACAAGGGACAAACAGAGGGGTGTAACCACAAGAAATCCAACCAGGGAAGAAATGAATCTGAAAAGTTGGTGACAGATTTTGTCAAAAACCGCATTCAGGAGGGGCAGTTTGTGTCCATTCCGGAAAATTCAAAGGTCTCCAAAGGTCTCTCTGTTTGTAAACAGAAACTTTTTTGTGTATTGTATATCTTCACAGTAAACAAAAGCGTCTTGTCGAAATTTTTAAACGCTCGATTATGGGCATTCTGAACAATCTTGCAGATATCATTTACCCGCCCAGATGCATCATCTGCCACGGATTCATACCTGTGCATAACACGTTGGGATTATTATGCTTAGACTGCTATTCAGATTTCCATAGAATATCATCTCCTTTTTGTCCGGTATGCGGGATTCCCTTTGATGGCTCCGGAAATAATCATTTATGTGGGCAATGTTTAAAAAACCCCCCGTTTTTTGATGCAATGGCAGCCCCTTACGTATATGAAGGGAAGATAAAAAAGGCCATTTATATCCTTAAATATGAAAAAAACACCCTTGTAGCAGATATCATGGGACCTGTTCTGGCAAGATTTGTCCATAGATGGATGGGTGACAACAAGAATATTACTGTAGTGCCTGTGCCTCTTCATCCAAAAAGGCTGCGTGCCAGGGGGTTTAATCAGAGTATGCTTATTGCCAGATATGTAGCGGATTTTCTTGATGCCGGGATAGATTTTCTGTCTCTGAGGAGGATACACTATACCATGCCTCAGGCCATGCTTGACAAAAAGGACAGGCACAAAAATGTACACGGAGCCTTTTGTGTAAAAAGGCATATCTCATTTGAAGAAAAAACCGTTTTGCTTGTAGACGATGTGGCAACAACGACCAATACCCTGAATGAGTGTGCCAGGGTATTAAAAAGGGCGGGTGCCCGGAAAATCATGTGTGCTGTTATTGCCAGAACACCTTGAGGAATAAAAAAGATCCGGCCATATTGAACCGTTGACTGAAGATAGCGTTCTGTTTATATGGATGGGCATTGGTTGGTAAAAAGTTATCCCTATGCAATTCTATCGCAAAAAGATAAAAAACATAAAAGAGACAGAAAAAGAGATAACAGGGCTTAAACAGCAGGGGAAAAAGATAGTATTCACAAACGGCTGCTTTGATATTATCCATCCTGGCCATCTCCGTTATCTGTATGCTGCAAGCAGGTTGGGGGACTATCTGGTTGTGGCGGTAAACAGCGACAGATCAGTAAAGGGCATCAAGGGCGAAAAAAGACCGATACTTGATGAAAATGTGCGGGCAGAAATACTTGCAGCAATCGGTTTTGTAGACAGTGTTATAATCTTTGATGAACAGACGCCTTATTCAATTATAAATTCTCTGGCACCTGATATCCTTGTAAAGGGAGGGGACTGGGCAGAAGAGATGATAGTTGGTTCAGATCTCGTGAAAAGCAGAGGAGGAAAGGTCATGACTATCCCGTTTGAGGAAGGGTTTTCAACAACAGCTATAATAAACAGAATAATCAGGTTGTCACAGATCTGACCCTGTCTGAACGGCTGTTTTTCACAATCTCAGCAGCCTTGTCTTATGCAAAGACACGGGAAACGGTTCAATCTGAACACTTGCGCGTCTGAAGGGCTCCTTGTAATTGCCTGTTTTTGGGAAGTAGTCCCCTGTACTCCAGCCTGTAAGTCCTCCAGGCCGGAAGCAAGCTGGAAAGACTGATATTTAAAAGATATCCGGATTGTAACGTTGCAGATAAACACACAGGATTCTGGACTTCCGCAAAAAACAGGAGAACAGTACATGATAAAAAAAATGGACGATTATTCACATATCAGTACTAAGGAGATTTGTATCCTGAGAAATGCCCTTGACAGTACAAAAGAGGGTTTTGTTACTATTGATGAGAATCATAAGATATTCTTTTTCAATGAAGCAGCCGAAAAGATTTTTGGTTACAGTAAAGAAGAGGTTATTGGCCGTGATCTTGATATTATAATGACTCCCGAGTGCAGCAAACAACACCGTATGGCAATCAGCCGCTACCTTGATACAGATGACGCAAAAGGGCCTGAGAATAGTGCTCATGCTGAGGAAATGATAGTTACCCGTAAAGATGGAACAGGGATCCCTGTCAATATATCATTTTCCAGTTTTAAATATAAAGGAACCACGTATTTTACTGCAATTATTATTGACCTCACTGAAATCAAGGACCTGAAATCAAGGGTGGTAAAGGCAGAAGAGCTTGCCGCTCTTGGAAAAGTTGTGGCAGAAATAGTCCATGAAATACGGAATCCATTGATGATAATTGGTGGGTTTGCCAAACAGCTTTTCCGGGAGCATAAAAAAGCCAAAGATACAAAAAAGCTGAAGATCATTATTGATGAGATAGAAAGACTTGAAAACCTGCTGAAGACAATCCGGGCACATTATGCGCCTCCTGCAATGGTATACAGGAAGGTTGATCTCAACATGCTGCTACGGGATGTTTTTTCTGAAGGAAAAGAGGTATGTAAACAAAAAGGAATAATTGCCAGGCTGGATCTGGAAGAAGATACCATATGTTATGTGGAAAGTGATGCAGACAAGCTGAAGCAGGTGTTGCTGAATCTTGTGAAAAATGCCATAGAGGCCATGGATAACGGAGGAGAGCTTTACATGGGTACCCGCCTGATAAAAGGTGATAAGGTGGAAATAATTGTTTCAGATACAGGTTGTGGCATTCCTGATAAAATCAAGCCTCTGATATTCGATCCATTTTTCACTACAAAAAAGGATGGAACAGGCCTTGGTCTGGGAATCTGCAAACAGATAATAGAAAATCACAAGGGGGGCAGGCTTTCGTTCGAAAGTGAAGAAAACAGGGGGACAACATTCAGGATTCAGCTTCCTCTGTACAAGGAATAAACACACAGACCTGTCTTTGATGTGTAGACAAACAACCCCAAATTGCTGTTTCCGGAAGGGCCAGTCTTATTTCAGGGTTTTCCAGTACACGGACTGGATTTGAATGATTTTGGAAACAGCCCGGTTCAGTCTTTTTTTATCTGCCTGTGAAATCATCCTTTCTGTATCGGTTGTTGAAGTCCCCGACATCTCCTCAAGAACTGCCTTGACTGAATCTCTGAGACCCTGAAGAGAATATCCCCCTTCAAGGGTCAGTACCATTTTTCCCCTGCAACATCTGTCTGCTATATCCATTACCGATCTTGTTAAGGCTGCAAATCCGGCAGGAGAAACCCTCATCCCTCCAAGCGGATCATCCATGTATATATCAAATCCTGCTGATACAAGGATCAATTCCGGCATGTATTCAAAAGCTATTGGTTCCAGTATTCTTTTAAATATCGCTGTATATTCAGCGTCACCATATCCTGGTGACAGCGGTACATTTACAGTAAAACCTTTCCCCTTGCCAATGCCGGTTTCATCAGCAGCACCGCTTCCGGGATAATATGGAAACTGGTGAGTTGAAAAATACAGAACAGAAGGATCGTCTTCAAAAGAGTGCTGAGAACCATTGCCATGATGAAGGTCCCAGTCAACTATAAGTATTCGTTTTAGTCCAAGCCGTTTTTGTGCATACCTGGCACCGATTGCCACATTGTTAAAAAGACAAAAGCCCATAGCCCTTGTTTTCTCTGCATGGTGTCCAGGAGGCCTTCCCAGAACAAAGGCATTATCAACCTTTCCTGAAACAACAAAAGAAATGGCCCTGTCAAGTCCTCCTGCCATAAGGCATGCGGCCTCATAAGAACCAGGAGATGTGCTTGTGTCCGGATCAAGAACTGTATGGGCCTTCCCTGCTGTGTTTGCAATTTTTTTAATATATTCTATAGAGTGTATCCATGAAAGCTCTTCTTCTCCAGCACGTTCAGGTGAAATCTTGTCAACAATATCTTTCATACCCGTCTGTTCTATCATTTCATAAACGACTTCCAGCCGTTTTGGATTCTCAGGGTGATATGGCCCCATATCATGGGCAAGGTATCGTTTATCTGTAACAATGCCTGTCTTCATGGAATTTCTCCTCTTGCAAATACTGTTTCTGTATGTTCATACAAATGGTTTCAAACAGGCTCAATTGCAAAAACAAAAAACTTGAAAACAAACACCTCCCTGTAAAAAGATGTTTTGTAACAGCCCAATAGAGAGAGAGGAAGGTTTTTTTATGGTGTGGTTTTTCCTCCATATATTGGGCTGTTGAATGTTTTTTCAAATGACGGATCTGGTCTGGAAAACCGGGCCGTTCAGGTTATGACAGCCTTGATCAAAAACTGTTGAGACAGGCCCGGGTATGCCGCGGGATAACACTGTACAATCCTATAAAACCTAAGACTTGTCAGTATCCCTGTTCTGTGCAATGGGTACCAAGTCAAGGGCATCCAAGCTCAAACACAGCAAAAAGACGAAAACAGATAACACAAGCAGCAGATCTGCAAATATAAAACAGTTATGCGTTTTGCATCTCACAGGCCATAACAGTATGCTTGCAAAGAACAGAAGTTGTTACGGAACCGACCCCTGCAGGCACGGGGGATATGCGTTCTACTATGGGTTCAGCTTCTGCAAAATCCACATCACCGCAATACTTGCCGGGATTGTCCGGATCTGCATTAATCCCCACATCAATTACAATCTGGCCTTCCCTTACGTAGTTTGCCTTTATCATTTTTGCACGGCCAACGGCTGCAATAAGGATCTCTGCTTCTTTGCACACATCGGGAAGATTTTCTGTCCTTGAATGGCATATGGTCACGGTACCGTGTTCTCTGAGTAGCAACATGGCAAGGGGTTTACCAACAACCAGAGACCGTCCTACCACTACACATCTCTTTCCTTTGACAGAAATACCATAGTGATGGATCATATCCATACATGCAGTCGGAGTACATGGCGGAAATCCTGTAGGATCATCTGTAAAGACTTTTGCTGCACCACCGAGTGTCAAACAGTCCACATCCTTTTCTACCGGTATCAATGTCCTTATCTTGCGTTCATCTATGTGCTTGGGTAAAGGGGAAAACATGAGAATACCGTTGATATCCTTTTTGGCAGTAACCTCTGTCACGGCCTTTTCAAATGCTGTCTGATCAATATCTTCCGGATATTCAAAAACCTCACTTTCCATACCAATAGCCTTGCAGGTCTTTTTTGCGCCACCCTCATAAAACAGATCATCCGGCCGGGCACCAACCCGTATAATTCCAAGCTTGGGCACAATATTGCGTTCCTTCAGGGCTTCAACCTTTTTGGTTAGTTCCGCTTTCATGGCGTCTGCTACTGGTTTGCCTTTAAGTATTTCTGCCATCAATACACCTCCTTATTTGGTTAACTTTGAAACAACAAGGTCAAGGGTTTCATCAGCGAGCCTGGTTCCTTCCTCAAGAAGTTTGTCCATTTCTTCTTTTGTCTTGTTTATAAAATCAGTGTCCTTGATTGTGTTGAGATTGATGATGACATTCAGTTTGCCGGCTATAAGGGCTGATTTGAGAAAAACAACACCGCAACCAACATCAGATATGGCAATCATTGTTCCAATCTGTCCCATCCTGTTATGGACCTTGATACCCTCATATGCCTTGCGCATTATCTCCATAGGAACAGAACATGCAACCTTGCAACACCTTTCCATTGTTTCCTCTTTGATTTTTGCCTCCTCCGGTGTGTTCTTGGGCAATCCATAGGCCTTTGATAAAGGCTCAAACACCTCGGCGTCTTTGTCTACCAGGGTTTCAAGTTCATTAATGATCTTGTTGCCTTTTTCAATAAGCTCTTTTACTTCCTCTTCAACATCGGCATATTTCTTTTTACCAACGGTCAGGTTCCCAACCATGTTGGAAAGAGCCATACCTATTGCACCGCCCATAGCTGCTGCTCCACCCCCTCCGGGAACAGGGGACTTTGACGCCAACACCTCTATGAAATCCTTGCAGGATTTATCCAGCATAGACATAATACATACCTCCTTGTGAGTACATTATACCGTGGAAATCTCCACAGCAGGTTCAATAAAAAACAAAATCTGTAACAGGTCAATAAAGTGGTAACCGGAAAGTTTTTATGGCGTAAAATGGCCTTTTCAGTCAAAATGTGCCAAGTCTGTAAACGAATTACATGGCGCAATTATGTTTGTCAAGTTAAAACATGTTTGACTTATGTCCATCCATAAATGTCTCCTTGCTCCTCGTGCAGTTTATGCCGATTCAGGTCCATGTCCGGATCGGGCTGCAAAATAAGAAATTATGTTCTTTGCCACAGAACGGTTTATTTCCGGTACTGCCTCAAGCTCCTCAATGTCTGCGTTGGAAATGGCCCGGACATCCTTAAAATATTGCAGCAAAGCCTTTTTCCTTTTTTTTCCTACTCCGGGTATGGCATCCAGTTCTGATCTTATCAGGTCTTTTCTGGCAAGTTTTCTGTAATACTGTATGGCCCTTCTGTGAACCTCGTCCCTGATCCGCATAAGAAACATAAGGGCCGGATCTTTACTCTGCATGATTACAGGATTCATATCTGTTGATACATATATCTTGTCCTGTATCTCTCCTTTTTTTTTATCAGCCTTGGCAATGGATATAACATCAGAGATATCAGATACCCCATACTGATCCAGTATTTTTTTTACTGTAGCAAGATGCCCCTTGCCGCCATCTACAAGGAAAAGATCTGGCAGTTCCCCTTTTTGGATCCGCCTGCTTATAATTTCAGACATCATTGCATAATCATCAACCCCTGTTGTATTCTTTATTTTATAGTTGCGATACCTTTGTCTGTTTGGTTTTCCATCTATAAATGAAACTATTGCACCTACGGCAGTTTCTCCCTGAATATTGGATATGTCCATTGCCTCTATAACCCTTGGGGTGTTTTTCAGGTCCAATACTGATTTCAACGTATCCAGTGTATCCTGTATCCGGGAGTCCATGATTGTTTTGAGACGGTTTTTGGCGTTGACAACTGCCATTTCAGTCAGCTTGCGTTTTTCACCTTTAAGAGGGCAGTGTACAATAACCTTTCTGCCTGCAAGTGAAGAAAACCATTGGGCGATACCCGAAATGTCCTCTATTGGATGAGAAATCAGTATCCGGGAAGGGATAAACCTGGAAGTATAATAATACTGTTTTAAAAAGGCCTCGATAATCTCGGCTGCACGATTGTCTTTTCCCCTGAACAGATAATTTCTGCTGCCTACCACATAACCTTTGCGAACGAAAAACAGGGACAGGTCATACATGTTTCTGTCTGCGGCCACTCCGATCACATCCCAGTCTTCAAGCTTTGTTGATACCATCTGACGGCGTTCAACAACGGCCTCTATTGCACGGATCTGGTCTCTTATGCAGGCAGCCCGTTCAAAATCCTCTTTTTCCGCTGCCTCAAACATATCCCTTTTAAGTGTGTGAACAAGATCTTTGTTGCGCCCTTCCAGAAACAGGCGGACATTGTTTGCTATCTTGAGGTATTCATCTCTTTGGACCTTATTTACACATGGGCCGAGGCAGTGGCCCATCTGATAGTTCAGGCACGGCCTTGTTCGTTGCGGAATACCTCTGGTAGCACATTTTCTGAGTTTAAAGACCTTTGCAATCAACCTGTATGTACTGCGAACAGAGCTTGCAGATGGAAACGGGCCAAAATATATGGCAGAGTCCTTTTTTATATTTCTGACAATGCTCAAACGTGGATACGGCTCGCTCAAATCAAGCCTGAGACATGGATATCTCTTGTCGTCTCTCAGGACAACATTATAGCGGGGCATAAACTTCTTTATGAGATTGCTTTCAAGGATAAAGGCCTCCTGCTCCGTTGCTGTCAGCAGCACCTCAAGTTTCTTGGCCTTTTCCAGCATTGAAACAGTTTTATGTGGCAAGCGTGCCCTTGCACCTGGCAGAAGATATGACAGCACGCGTTTTTTCAGGTTTTTGGCCTTGCCCACATAAACAGTCCTGCCGGAGGTGTCCTTGAACATGTAGACCCCCGGTGTTTCAGGCAAAAGCCTGCGCAGTCTTTCCGGATCAAGATCGTGTTCAAAAGATATATCGTTATCCATTGCAGCGTCTCAAAACAGCAGCATCCAATGTTAGGTTTATATGTTTGTTTCAAGGGGCTGAACAGCACACCAGCCATTGTTATGGAATCTTTGCGGGATGTTCAATATTGTTTGGTGCCCAGGGCCGGAGCCAGGGGCGCAGATCTTGTCCTGCAAGAAACAAGACATTTTGAAGTCCCGGTATGTGCAATGGGACCGGGCAGTCAATGGATGCAAAGAATTGAAGGGTAAAGTGTGCTCAGAATCTGTTTGCAGATGACATTGCATTATGCCTTTTGGAGTCTTTATTGTAAACCATACCTGATCATTTTGTCTTGACGTAACCTGAGTGTTTTGTTACTCCTTCCAAGAGGTATAAACAGCATCTGTCAACAGATAATTTTTGTGTGCCATTGATGAGTCCGTAAATGAGGTCTTTTGTTGACACCTGTTATAAGTTGCCATTTATAGATACAAAACAGGAAGGTACTGCTGTATGGCCAATAAAAAGATAAAAAGAAAGGAACTGCTCAAATCACCTGATGAGCTTGTTACCTTAACTGGCAGGGTTGTGAATTTTTTCCGGAGTCATGAACGGGAGGCGGTATATGCGGGGATAGCTGTGTGCCTGGCAGTTGTCCTGTATCTTGGAGGAATATGGTATGTAAGCCATATCAACAGGATGGGTCAACAGGCATATAACAAGGCCTATTATATGCTGGCAGAAGGTTTGGATAACGATGCTGCTGTTTCTGATGACACCCTGCAAAAGGCATATAACCTGTTTGAGGCGGTTATAAAGGATTATGGTCTTTCAAAGACTGGAAAACTTGCGTTGCCAGAGGCTGGATATGTGGCTTTTCAGCTAAAACAGTATGATAATTCCATAAGATGTTACAAAGAGTTTGTTGACAGGGCAACATCAGATATGAAAAAAAGCGGCCTTTCTTCTCTGTCACTACTGTCTGTGTCTTCATGTTATGAGGCCAAGGGAGAATTTGGAAAGGCTGCTGATACATTAAAACCTCTTGTTGAACTTCTTGGTACTCCGTTCAGAGATTTGGCCATGCTTGATCTTGAGCGTGTGTACAGACTGAACAAACAGCCTCTTCAGGCAAAACGTGTCTTGGAACAGTTTGTTCTTGATTACAAATCGTCTCCGTTTTTTCCTGAGGCCAAATCCAGGCTGCTTGAATATGATTGAATTGAATACAGATATTGCAAATGACAAATCTGCAGCTTTATGTTGACGATGCCGGTTAAGGGTGTTATAATCAAGGATTAACGATAAATATGCACTGTCTTGAAGATATTGTTATGCAGTGTTCACTTGCAGATAATTACAGACCATAGTGAAGCTTTCAGTCTGAAGATGAGATATCTTTTGCAATATTAATAAGCAGGCCAGGAGATTGTTTGGCAGGTACCAGACGGGCATGTGTCCTGCTTTTGTGCGTTCATTAACAGGCAGGTCAGGTATTGCAAAAAAACAGATATTGATGGATTATGTCAGGAAACTGCATGAATGGATCAGGTGTAGATTTCAAAACTGATATTTTTAATGGTCTTGATATATTAAGAGGTAATAGAATATGTATGCAGTTATTAAAACCGGAGGGAAACAATACAGGGTTGCTTCCGGAGATGAACTGAGGGTTGAGAAAATTAATGGTGATGCAGGCGATACAGTTGTCTTTGACAAGGTCCTTCTTGTTGTTGAGGGAGAGGATGTAACCGTTGGGAACCCTTATTTGGATGGTTTACAGGTTGTGGGCAGAATAGTGCGTCACGGTAAGCGGAAAAAGGTCCTTATCCTGAAATATAAAAGAAGGAAAGGCTACAAGAGAAAACGTGGGCACAGACAGCCTTTTACCCTTGTGAGAATAGAAAACATAAAAAAAGATTGAGAGGTTAGATGCCATGGCGCATAAAAAGGCCGGAGGAAGTTCCAGAAACGGAAGGGACAGTGCAGGGCAGAGGTATGGTATAAAACGCTATGCCGGACAAAAGGTTCATGCTGGCAGTATACTTGTTCGGCAAAAAGGCACCAAAATGCATCCAGGGGATAATGTAGGCCTTGGAAAAGATTATACAATATTTGCCAAGATTGATGGAATAGTTGCCTTTGAGCGGTTTGGCAAAAACAGAAAAAAGGTTAGCGTACATCCTTTGGTGGAGTCGTAAAAGTATTAAAAATTGCAATGTATGTTGTGTTTTTTTATATTTGATATCTGTTGTGTTGCGGATAAAAATCGAATCTTAAACTTTTTACGATGTTGCCACAGTTTGGCAGATTGATATCCCCCTTATAATTATCTTCTGTTGTGTCTGCTTTTTTTATTCCTGTCTGTTATCAATACTTTTTTATGAAAGCAGTCTTTATGCCGGATCCCTGCATTTCCTTACCACTTTTTCTGTCGAGAATATAAGATGCGTTTTGCAGATGATGTCGTTATAACAGTTCGTTCAGGAAACGGTGGTAAGGGCTGCATCAGTTTCAGGCGTCAGCGTTTTATACCAAAAGGCGGGCCTGATGGAGGAGATGGCGGTAAGGGGGGTGATGTTGTTTTTTGTACCACGAAAAAACTGTTCAGTTTAAATGATTTTGTTTCAAAAAAATATTTTGTTGCGCAGGACGGGGCGCCTGGAAGAGGTCAGAACCAGACAGGCAAAAACGGTGAAGACCTTGTTGTAATGGTTCCGGTGGGTACTGTTATAACTGATTATGACACAAAACAGGTTCTTGTTGATATGACCCGTGAGGGTCAGCAGGTCACGCTTGTTCCAGGGGGTATGGGAGGAAAGGGAAATCAGCATTTTGCCACCTCTACCAACAGAACTCCACGATTTGCTCAGCCTGGGCAACCTGGACAGGAAAAACGGCTTGGATTAACACTTAAATTCATTGCTGATATAGGGTTGATTGGTTTGCCCAATGTCGGCAAATCAACCTTGCTTTCCCGGCTTACATCTGCTCATCCAAAAATAGATATCTATCCGTTTACAACCATTATTCCCAACCTTGGTGTCTTTTTCCTCAATGATGAAAATTCACTTGTCCTGGCAGATATTCCAGGGCTGATTCAGGGGGCCAGCCAGGGCCTTGGTCTTGGCCATGATTTCTTGAGGCATATTGAACGTGCAAGGGCTCTGTTGCATTTGCTCGACATTACCTCTATGTCCTCTGATTGTATCCTTGACGACTTTAATACGATAATTTCTGAAATGTCTGCCTATAATCCTGAGTTGATCAAAAAACCTCAACTTGTCTTGATTAATAAAATCGATCTGAAGGAAGAAGCAACCAGGGATGTAAAAGAGCTACAGGATGCCCTGGCAAAAAAAGGCTTTGATTCTTTGCCGATTTCATCAAGGACAGGTGAAGGCATTGATGCACTGAAACGTTTTATAATTGATAATTGGCTTCCGGTTTATCTCAATCAACAGGGGTAAGCATATCATTTTCCTGCCATAACACCTTTCATTATTTCCTATCACCTTAGTGCTAACCGGCATTGCTGGATTTGTCTTGTTTGACACAACGAACAATGAAGGCGCTGTGCCCGGTACTTATCTGTATAAAGGAATTTCATGTAAATGGCTGTGTTCTGTTCCATGTTTGTTCTTCTCTCCAGCTATTGAGTCTGAAAAACCATGTTGCCTTTTTACATTTTTGTCGCGGTTTCCTGAATTGCCGGAGGGTTGAGGTTACATCCTGACATGGGTTTGATTCCAATGGAAACCTGGTTGGTTGTCCTGTTGGAACCTGAGTTTCTTGTTTTTTTTACATGCAAGGCTGATTTTTTCCTTGACAGGTGTGTTTTATTGCCTGATAGTGACATAAAGTGTCGTATAGTGACGTGAAGTGTCACAAGGGAGCCTTGCATGTTCACAGGAAGATCAAAACATACTCTTGATGCAAAGGGGAGGCTGTCTATTCCTGCCAGATTCAGGCAGGTTCTGGCTGAATCCGGGGAGACATCTCTGGTTGTTACCAATTATGGTTCAGAAGATGATGTTTGCCTGTGGGCTTATACCAAATCTGAATGGGCTATCAAGGAAGAAAAGGCTCTCAGACTTCCGGAAAACAGCGCTGCTACAAGGAATTATCTGCGATATTTTATTTCAGGTGCAGTGGAATGTCCGGTTAAGCAGGGACGAATTAGTATTCCCCCTGATCTTAGAGAAATAGCAGGTCTGCATAAGGATGTTGTGGTTGTTGGTCAGCTGAAAAAGTTTGAAATATGGGACAGAGATAAGTGGGAAGTTGCATTCCGACGGGCACAGAAAGAGTTCAGGGAATCAAGCGAGTCTCTGTCTGAATTCGGTATCTGATGACAGACGACGTCACCTATCCACACAAACCGGTAATGGTAAATGAGGTCATTGAATTTCTGATACATAATCCGGATGGTATCTATGTAGATGCAACGGCAGGAAGTGGAGGCCATTCAGAAGCCATTATCAGGTCCCTTTCCACAAAGGGTCATGTAATCTGCATTGACAGGGATCCTGATGCCGTAAAATTCACAAGCAGAAGGTTGTCTCACAAGGCGGGCAGAGTAACGGTTGTAAAGGCAAACTATGCTGATATTGATACTGTTTTTGATAATCTCGGGATCAGGGCTGTCAATGGAATACTGCTTGATCTGGGGATGTCTTCCTATCATATTGACAGGTCTTTAAGGGGGTTCAGTTTCTTGAGGGACGAGCCTCTTGATATGAGAATGGACCCTGAAGAAGGTCTTACTGCACAGGATGTGGTAAATGATTTTTCTGCAGAAGATCTTGTTGCAATTTTAAAACAGTATGGAGAAGAAAGCAGGGCACGGGCTATTGTCAGGGCCATTGTCAGGGAAAGAAAGAAAAAAAGGATTGCGACCACCTTTGAACTTGCAGATGTTGTAATTTCTGCAGTTCCATCATCGCGCCGGTTTAAAGGAAAACATCCTGCCACAAAGACATTTCAGGCCATCAGGATAGCTGTGAACAGGGAGTTATATAATATAAAGGTGTTTCTTGAAAAGGTGCCGGATTTGCTGGTTCCGGGAGGCAGACTGGTGGTTTTGTCCTATCATTCACTGGAGGACAGACTCATAAAACAGGCAATGGCAGGCTGGGAAAGCAGATGTACATGCCCTCCTGATTTTCCTGTATGTGTCTGCGGAAACCTCCCTGTTATGACCCGGATACAGAAAAAGGGCGTAAAACCGGATAAGGAGGAGATTACTGTAAACCATAGGGCTCGCAGCGCAATATTAAGGGCTGCGGAAAGGAAAGTGCTATGAGAGGACAGGATAAGGTTTCCAGCATGTTAAGGTCAAGGAATGCATCTACAGGCGTTCGTATCCATAATCAAAGGGCCAAAAAGCCAAGGTTTGTATTGACGAGGAAACATCTGTTTATAATTACTCTTGTTTTGTTCCTGATGATGGGAAGCGGTATCAGTTACGTATGGTCCAATTTCCAGAGTACCAGGATGGGTTACAGTCTGAGCCGGTTAAAGGAAAAAGAGCTGGAATCCATGGAACGTAATCGCAAACTTAAACTTGAACTTGCTGTCTTAAAATCTCCTCAAAACCTGATAAAAATTGCGCGAAAGCTGGGGTTTGAATCGCCGTCTTACAGGCAGATAATTATATTGCAATGAATGTTAATGAAAAGCGGTTTATAAGGTTTCGCATTTATGCGGTGGGAGTTTTTTTTGTTTTATGTTTTGCGGTTGTAATGGTCAGGGCCTATCAGCTTCAGATTCATGAAAGAGACAGGCTGGAGGTGCTTGCACGGTCGACTTATATAAAACTGAAAAGGCTTCCGCCAAAACGTGGCAGTATATATGATCGAAATGGCCATGAAATGGCGGTAAGTGTAAAGGCCTGGTCAGTTTATGCCCGTCCTTCCAGAATCACAAATCCCCGGAAAACCGCAAGACAGCTTTCAAGAATACTGCATAAAAATACCAGAACAATATATCTACTGTTAAAAAAAGACCGCAAGTTTGTATGGATAATCAGGAAAATCCCCCTTGAACGGGCTATAAAAATCAAGAAACTGAATCTTGATGGAATCGGGGTGCTGTCAGAAAACAGACGTTACTATCCGAACAAGGAGATTGCTGCTCATGTGATCGGTTTTGTAGGCATAGACAATCAGGGACTGGAGGGTTTGGAGAAAAAATATGACCATATTCTCAAAGGTCCTCCACGTACACTTCTGGAGATGAAAGATGCCTTTGGCCGTTCGTTTTATACGGACAAATCTGTTATCTCAGGTATGGACCTCAAAGACATCTATCTGACTATAGACAGGGATATACAGTACACGGTCCAGGAGGCTCTGAGGAAGGCCGTCAGACAGACAAAGGCAAAATCAGGAAACTGTATAGTCCTTGATCCTGAAACGGGTGAAGTCCTTGCCATGGCTGATGTGCCTGAATTTAATCCTAACATCTTTTACGAATTCAGGATGTTTCAATGGAGGAACAGGGCCGTTACAGACTGTTATGAGCCAGGATCTACCATAAAGGCAATACTTCTTGCAGCAGCACTGGAAAAAGGTGCAGTAACACCGGATACCAGGTTTGACTGTGAACATGGACGCTATAATATTGCCGGACATGTTATTCATGATTCACATAGGCATGGTATCCTGACTGTCTCCGATATCATAGCACAGTCAAGCAATATCGGGGCGATAAAGATAGGCAGGGCCCTGGGTTATGGTGTGTTTTATGATTATCTCAGAAAGTTTGGTTTTGGAGAAAAAACAGGAATAGATCTTTTGGGGGAAAGAAGGGGAAGCGTCAGGTTATCAAAAGATTCCCGGCCTGTAGATCAGGCCACTGCGTTTTTTGGGCAAGGTATCAGCGTTACCTCCATACAGTTGGCAACGGCCTTTGCTGCAATAGCAAATGGGGGCAAACTGATGAGGCCCTATGTGGTTAAAGAGATAAGGTACCACAGTGGAAAACTGCTGTGCCGGACACACCCTAAGCTGATAAGGCGGGTTATATCTTCTGAGGTTGCACGAAAGACAGCTATGGTTCTTGAAAAGGTGACAGACAATACGGGAACCGCTCCTGCCGCTGCCATATACGGCTTTGATGTAGCTGGCAAGACAGGGACATCACAGAAGATAGATCCGAAAACAGGCAGATACTCAAGGCATAGATATGAGGCGATTTTTGTAGGTTTTGTTCCAGTTGTGCACCCAAAAATGGTGATTCTTGTTATGATAGATGAACCAAAGGGTATTCCATATGGAGGAGTTGTATCTGCCCCGGTATTCAAAGAGGTGGGGCTATGGACACTTAACTATATGAAGGTAAATCCTCAGGCAGCACATCTGGCGATTACATGCAAAGATGTTCCTGTAAAAAAGAGGAGATCCTGTAAACAAGACAGGTTTCCCAACGATAAGCTTCCTGATTTTACGGGCAGTTCTATGAGAAAGGTGCTTGAAAAAGCCAGACACATGGGGTTGGTTGTAACTCTTGAAGGTACAGGTATGGCTGTTAAACAATATCCGAAACCAGGAGTTCCGATAAAGAAGATTAAGACACTCAAGGTATATTTCAAGCCTCCGGTATAGGACTTTTTTATGAAGTTGAAAAGATGTCTTGAAGGTATAGAGATAGAGTTTTTAAGAGGTGATCTGAATGCAGATATAACAGGTGTCACCTATGATTCACGTCTTGTAAAAAGAGGATTCCTGTTTGTTGCCCTTAAGGGATGCAGTCAGGATGGTCATGATTTTATTGCAAATGCAATTGAAAACGGTGCCAGGGCCATAGTTGCTGAACGTGTTGGGAGATTGGCTGATCATGTTTTTATGCCTGACAATGATGCAGGACATGATAACAGAGCAGATCTCTCTGTAATAAAGGTGAGAAATTCAAGGAAGGTGCTGTCAGCCATTGCAGTAAACTTTTATGAGTACCCGTTTAAAGACATTAATCTGATAGGAATTACCGGAACAAACGGCAAAACCACTACCAGTTATCTTCTGGAATCAATTCTGTATCATGCAGGTGCCAATCCAGGGGTTATAGGGACTATCAATTACCGTTTTGCAGGCAGGACGGTTGATGCGACTGTTACGACTCCTGAATCTGTAGATCTGATCAGGATCTTGCATGAAATGTCAAAAGCAGGTGTTTCTGATGTGGTAATAGAAGTTTCATCTCATGCGCTTGATCAAGGAAGAATCTCTGCATGCCCAATAAAAGTTGCAGTTTTTACAAATCTTACTCGTGATCATCTCGATTATCATGGCTCGCTTGAAAATTATTTCAAGGCCAAAACCCGCCTTTTTACTGGTGAAGGCCAATATCATCTGTCTGCTGATGCTGGTTGCAGGTCACGGAGATATCCTCCTGTTGCTGTAATAAATATGGATGATCCCTGGGGAAAGTCTCTTGCTGCCTTGACTTATGGTTCGTGTGTAACTTATGGGCTTGAGTGTTCCTGTGATGTCAGGGCAGAACAGATAGAACAGGGCCCTGATGGTATAAGGGCAAGGCTTGTGACTCCCTATGGAACGGTCTTACTGGAATCCAGACTTATAGGCATTTTCAATGTGTACAATATCCTTGCATCTGCTGCAACGGCTATTGCCCTTGGTATTGATATTGAAACCATTGCAGAAGGAATATCGCGGCTTGAAGGTGTGCCTGGCCGTATGCAATTGATAAAAAACAGCCAGTTATTACCTGTAGTTGTGGACTATGCCCATACCCCTGATGCCTTGGCAAAGGTTATTGCTGCGGCAAGGGAAATCGTCAGGGGCTGTTTGATTACTGTCTTTGGGTGTGGAGGAGACAGGGACATGGGGAAGAGGCAGGAAATGGGATATGTTGCTGGAAAGATGAGTGATGTTGTTGTTGTAACATCAGATAATCCAAGGACAGAGGATCCTGCGATAATTGCCTCTCAGATAGTGGAAGGAATTAGGCAGTCGGGCATGAAGGAGTTAGATCAGCCACTGACGAATGAATCCAGAGGCTTTTTTGTGGACCTGAATCGCTCAAGTGCAATCAGGATGGCAGTGAATATGGCGGATCAAACGGATCTTGTACTCATTGCAGGAAAGGGACATGAAACCTATCAGATAATTGGAAACAAAAAATATCCCTTTGATGACAGAAAAGAGGTCTTATGTGCCCTTGAAAAGGGTTTGCAATGATTTATGAATGGGGAACAGTAACAGCAGGAGATATCCTTGGTCCTGTCAGGGGGCGTTTGGTATCAGGGAATGCTGAAACACGAATAACCGGTATCAGTACCGATTCCAGGCAGATAGCTCCGGGAAACATGTTTTGGTCCCTTAGGGGTGAACGTTTTGATGGGCACAGTTTTATACCAATGGTTCTGTCAGGCAACGGGGCAGGGGCAGTAGCAGAAGAGAGTTATATTGCTGCCTGTAATGAACCCAGTACCTTCGGGGACAAGGTGATTGTTGGTGTCCACGATACCCTTCAGGCGCTTGGTGAGCTGGCAGGATGGTGGCGGAAACAGCATCATGCCAAGGTTATTGCAGTAACAGGGAGTGCAGGCAAGACTACAACAAAGGAGCTGATCGGATATATCCTTTCATGTGACGGACGAGTGTTGAAGAACAGGGGAAATTTCAACAATCTGATCGGATTGCCCTTGACCTTGCTGAACATGAACAAGACCCACGAGATTGCCGTAGTGGAAATGGGTATGAACAGACCTGACGAGATTGGTCGGCTGACAGAGATAGCAGATCCTGATATCGGGGTGATAACTAACGTTGGCATGGCTCATCTTGAAGGAGTTGGCGATTTCAATGGAGTAGTAAGGGCCAAGGCAGAGCTTGCACAAAAAATGTCAGATAACGGCATACTTGTTATTAATGGAGACAATCCGGATCTTGTTGATGAGGTGTCTAAATACAGGACCGATTTTATTACATTTGGTTTTGAGGAACATAATCATGTAAGGGGCAGGGATGTCCTGCACATGGGCAGCAAGGGAATGAGCTTTAGGATTTGTTGCAGGGAAAAATGCTGGTCGGCAAAAACAGGGTTGCCTGGCCTTCATATGGTATCCAATGCCCTTGCTGCATTTTCTGCCTGTATGCATGCAGGTGTCCCTGTGGAAGATATCATAACCGGCATAGGCAGTTTCAGGGGGGTTAGAGGCAGGTTTCAGGTTATATCCCTTCCTGGAAACATTACCCTGATAGATGATACTTATAATGCCAGTCCATCATCCCTTAAGGCAGCCCTTGAATCAATCAAGAATATGCTGTGCGGGTCAGGCAGGATTATTGTGGCCCTTGGGGATATGCTTGAGCTCGGTGACAGTTCGTTTTTGCTGCACAGGCAGTCAGGTCGTAATGTGGCGGATATAAATGCAGACTACCTTGTTGTATTGGGAGACCTTTGTGCAGAATTGATAAAAGGTGCAGTCAGTGCCGGTATGCCTGCCAGTCACATTAGACATGTTGACAGCCATAAGGATATGGCAGAGGCAATAAGGGAAAGAATGTGCAGTGGTTGTGTGATTTTGGTGAAAGGTTCGAGGCGTATGGGCCTTGAAAATGTCATTTTGAATTTGACCGGCAGTGAACCTGCCTGATTTGAGGACCATGGCATAAACAATGATCTGGATTTATGTCTGCTTGAAGGGTGTTGTGGATGTGCCCTTTCATCTCTCCTTGTGTTCTTTTTGCTTTTTCTTTGTTGTTCAGGCTGATAGTCAGGATTCGTAATGCTATACAAACTGATATATATATATCATACAGACATCTCGTGGCTGAATGTATTTCGATACATTACATTCAGGACGATCCTGTCTGTTTTAACATCCTTTCTGTTCTGTTTTGTATTTGGAAACTGGGCTATTGGCAAGTTGCGTTCATTGCAGATGAAGCAATTTGTCAGGGATGATGGGCCTCCTAACCATAAGGCCAAACAAGGTACCCCGACCATGGGTGGATGTATATTCATCCCTGCGGTTTTTCTGTCCATGTTTCTGTGGGTGGATTGGGTCAATTTTTATGTCTTATCCATGGCCTTTGTCATGTTTTCTTTTGGTGTTATCGGTTTTATTGATGACTGGCTAAAAATAAAGAGACAAAACAGCAAGGGGCTTAGGGCATCCACTAAATTTTTATTGCAGATAGCTTGCAGCCTTCTGGTAGGTGTGGCTCTGTATTTTCATCATGGATTTGATTCAAGGCTGGTCCTTCCTTTTTTCAAAAATCTCAGGCCTGATTTGGGAATAGGTTATATTCTTTTGATAATATTTGTTATTACCGGTTCGTCCAATGCAGTAAACCTGACCGATGGCCTGGATGGCCTGGCTACAGGTTCGCTGATTGTTGCATTTGCGTGTTACATGGCCTTTTCATATTTTGCAGGGCACAAGATCATTTCTTCCTATCTTAATATCCCTTATGTGCCAGGTGCCGGAGAGGTATGCGTTATATGTGGGGCTGTTGTAGGGGCAGGGCTTGGTTTTTTGTGGTATAACGCATATCCGGCCGAGATATTTATGGGTGATACAGGATCATTGTCTCTTGGAGCAGCATTGGGAATGGTTGCAGTTGTAACAAAACAGGAGGTGCTGCTTGTTATAGTTGGAGGCCTGTTTGTTTTTGAGGCGTTGTCTGTAATTATACAGGTGGGATATTTCAGGTTCAGCAATGGAAAGCGTGTCTTCCGGATGGCTCCTGTTCATCATCATTTTGAGTTAAAGGGATGGCCTGAACCCAAGGTAATACTAAGGTTCTTGATTATTGCCATATTGCTGGCGCTTTGTGCTGTGAGCACCTTGAAGCTTAGATAGTTTCCATCAATAGATGGCCTTTTTGGTATCAGCTCAATAACAGGGGATAACAACGAACGTACCACCGGCGCAGGATGATTTTTCTTTTGCTCCGGGCCTTTGGGCTGGTCTCTTCAATGACTTGTCTGCAGGGGAGACTTGCACCTTTTGCATTGCCGACTTCGTTGAGCTGCGGCTTCCCCCGATGACAAGTCACGAAGACACGGCGTCTTCCCGGCAGTCGCGTCAGCAAAACCCTCCTGCCCCTATTTATTGAGCTATTACCTTTTTTGCACAAACCCGGTGTCAATTTACGGGATTCCTTGATCTTGCACAAAAACTTCCAGTTATGGCTTGGAAACGGATAGTGACCAAGGTCTGTTTCTGGACAGTTTGTATCCATAAAAACAGAGTACAGGTTTTACATTTCCGGGAATAATGAATGCCATGATGCAGAGGGAATGGTTTTGCAACAAAAAGGTACTGGTGGTTGGTCTGGGAATATCGGGTTTTGAGAGTGTCAGGTGGCTTTGTTCGGCTGGAGCAGAGGTGCTTGTAACAGACGTGCGCCCTTTAAGTGAAATCAGGCCGGAATATTTATATGAATTGGAGAAGGCCGGTATTGGTATTCAGGCAGGAGCGTCTCTTGAGGCAGTTCCTCCTGATACAGATATGGTTGTGATAAGTCCGGGTGTACCTCCTTTTATGAAGGCCCTGAAAACAGCCGTAGAAAGAGGCATCCCTGTTATTGGGGAACTTGAACTGGCTTATCGTGTTATTGATACACCCATAATAGCTGTTACAGGAACAAACGGCAAGACCACGGTTACCTCCTTGATTGGCAGGTTGCTTGATAATGCAGGTATAGATGCCTTTGTAGGAGGTAATATTGGAACTCCTCTTGTAGCGTATGCGCACGGCAACGGGCATGCGGACTATGCAGTAACCGAAGTCAGCAGTTTCCAGCTTGAGACTGCCTTTACATTCAAGCCCTTTATATCAGTAATACTCAATGTTTCTCCTGATCATCTTGAGCGGCATGGAAGTTTTGATGCATATATGGACATAAAACTCAGGATATACCGAAATCAGGGGCCGGGTCAGCATGTTATTGTTAATGATGACGATGAAAATCTCAAGGCAGTAAATATTACTTCAGGTGCAGTTGTACATCGATACGGGTTTGTTCCGGATAAAACGCGGCATGCGTTTATAGATGGGCATTATGTTCATGCATCGACAGACGGTACATATGAGCATGTCTTTTCTCTTGAAAGATGCAAGCTTTTGGGTCGTCATAATCAGGAAAATATCCTTGCTGCTGTTATATGCGGGCTTATTCTTGGGATAAGGGATGATGTTATTCAAAGCACCATAGATGGATTCAGCGGCCTTCCAAACAGGCTGGAACGGGTAGCAGAAAAAGATGGTATTGTTTTTTACAATGATTCCAAGGCTACAAACATAGATTCTGCAATAAAGGCCGTAATGACATTGGATCCGCCGATTATCCTGATTGCAGGTGGGCGTCATAAGGGCGCTGATTACGGGCCTCTTGAAAAGGCTTGTCGGGGACGGGTAAAGACAGGGATATTTTTGGGTGAAGCCGGGGATGCCTTGCTGAATACTTTTAAAAACAGAATTCCTGCATTCAGGGTCAACAGCATGGAAGAGGCTGTCAGAAAGGCCTGTGCCTGTGCATCATGTGGCGATACAGTGCTTTTGTCTCCGGCATGTGCGAGTTTTGACATGTTTTCAGATTATGTGCACAGGGCAAGGGTCTTTGTTGATGCTGTGAAAAAGGTGGTAAATGGCTGATACAGGAAAAACATCTGATAGATATGATTATATGCTTTTGATACCAACCCTGATTTTAATTGTCTTGGGGCTTGTTATTGTGTACAGCGCAAGTTCCAATATCGCTGCGCATGAGTATTTAAGACCGTATTTTTATTTTGAACGGCAATTTTTCTATTGTGCCTTTGGGCTGTTGATGTTGATGATAGCAAGAAACATCCCTTGTACCCTTTATGCACGGATCGTATATCCCATGCTTTGCCTGAGCATTATTCTGTTGCTGCTTCTGTTTGTTCCTGGCATAGGCCACAAGGCCGGCGGTGCTACAAGGTGGTTGCATATAGCGCCCTTTTCTTTTCAGCCCTCGGAAGTAGTCAAATTTACCTTGGCAGTCTATATGGCATACTCTATGGCAAGAAAGGGCTCTGACATGAAGTATGCATTAACGGGGCTTGTGCCGCATCTTATTGTAGTCGGGATATTCATTGGGCTTATTGCCTTGCAGCCTGATTTTGGAACGTGTGTTATATTGGGAATGTGGCTTTTTATAATGCTGTTTGTAGGGGGTGCCAGGATTTTTCATCTTTTGCTTTTACTGGTACCGGTTCTGCCGCTTATGTGGTTGGCTGTTATGAACTCTGATTACCGACTTAAACGATGGCTTGCGTTTATTGATCCCTGGAAGGATCCAAGAGGGATAGGATATCATATTATTCATTCCTTTCTTGCCTTTGGATCAGGGGGATGGTTTGGTGTGGGTCTTGGCAATGGAAAACAAAAGCTCTTTTTCCTGCCGGAACCACATACGGATTTTATCCTTTCTGTTGCAGGTGAGGAATTAGGGTTTGCAGGTGTGGCTATTATAACAGTTCTGTTTGGAATCATTATAATTAAGGGGATAAAGGTGGCTCTTGATGCCCGTGACATTTACAGTACTTATCTGTCTCTTGGGCTTACAATCATGTTTGGCCTTCAGGTTATAATTAATATGGGTGTTGTTATGGGACTGCTTCCTACAAAGGGTTTGACCCTGCCGCTGATAAGTTATGGGGGCACATCCCTTGTTTTAAACATGTTTTGTATCGGAGTACTCTTGAATATTTCATCAAGGTCGTAAATCTGGTTCAGGTAACAATCAGCGATCTGACGGGAATGGAAATATGGTCTGTATCTCAGTTCCCTTGCCCAGGCGTGGCAGGAACAAAAGGATCCTTGTAATAACAGGAGGAGGAACAGGGGGGCATCTGTTTCCGGGGATTGCCATAGCAAGGGAATGGAGCAGGGCTGTTAAGGATGCAGATGTTCTGTTTGTGGTGGGACACAGAAGAATAGAGACCGAAATCATATCACGGTATGGGTACAAAACAGCCTGTATAGACATCGAAGGCATAAAGGGCAGGGGATTGAACGCTGTTAATGCCCTTTTGAAATTGCCTGTAAGCATATTACAGTCTGTTCGCATATTAAGGAGCGTTTCTCCTGATGTAGTTATTGGCATGGGAGGATACTCTTCAGGCCCTGTGTGCCTGTCAGCGAAGATGATGGGGATACCTGCTGCAATACATGAGCAGAACTCATATCCTGGCGTTACAAACCGTATGCTTGCAAGATTTGTTGATATTGTCTTTTTGTCTTTCAGGGATTCTGCAAGGTATTTGAAATCAGGATCATATCTTCTTGTTGGCACTCCTGTTCGTGATGAAATTGTTAAATACAGAAAGAATCAGCCTGGTGTAAAGAAAGATGCTTTTACGATCCTTGTAATAGGAGGGAGTCAGGGAGCGCGAGTGTTAAACATTGAATTTGCAAATGCCCTTACCTTGCTCAGGGGTATGGGCAGGGATGTCAATGTGATTCATCAAACCGGCCAGATGGATTATGAACGCTGCCAGATGGATTATGAAACAAGGGGTATAAAGGTTGATCTGTCACCCTTCATAACTGATATGGCCAGCGCATATAATGCTGCAGACCTGGTTATCTCACGGGCAGGGGCATCAAGCATATTTGAGCTGGCTGCATTGCATAAGCCCTCTGTTCTGATTCCGTATCCCTATGCTGCCAATCAGCATCAAATGGCCAATGCCATGAGTCTTTCCCGTATCGGGGCTGCAGAGGTAATTGATCAGCATGACCTGTCCGGATCAGGTCTGGCAAGAGTTATTATAAAATATATGGATAACCCCCGGCTGCTTGAAAAGATGGGACAGAGAGCTGGAAAGATGGCAAGAACAGATGCTGCAGGACAGATTGTTAACAGCCTTAAACAGATATGTTCAATTCCTTGATGTTGTAAAAAAATTGTGGATGCTTACCTGTTATATCTGTTATCAGGGATTCCTTGGCAGGTGATCTTCTCATCAGGATCTTTTTTGCAGGTATTGATATGCCAATGATGCGATTTGGAAAGATAAAACATATACATTTTGTAGGAATAGGTGGCATTGGAATGAGCGGTATAGCAGAACTGCTTTTTAACCTTGGTTATACAGTAAGTGGTTCTGATTTGCGACAGACAGCTATAACAAGGCATCTTGCAGGGCTTGGTATATCTGTTTTTGAAGGTCATCATGAGAAACATGTTGTAGGGGCCGATGTCGTGGTTTATTCCTCGGCTGTAACCCTTGACAATCCGGAGGTTTCAAAAGCAAAGGCCCTGCATGTTCCTGTAATACCAAGGGGCGAGATGCTGGCTGAACTCATGAGGCTCAAATATGGTATTGCTATAGCAGGAATGCATGGAAAGACAACAACTTCTTCGATGATAGCCTCCATACTGACACATGCCCATCTTGATCCTACGGTAATTATAGGGGGCAGACTGGATATGTGGGGAGGATCCAATTCAAAGCTTGGTGAAGGGGATATCCTCGTGGCCGAGGCCGATGAAAGTGACGGGTCTTTTCTTTCGCTTTTTTCTGCCATATCTGTGGTTACCAACATAGATAATGAACATATGGAACATTATGGCAGCATGGAGGCTGTGCGGCAGGCCTTTATTGATTTTATCAACAAGGTTCCCTTTTACGGAACTGCCGTGCTTTGTCTTGATGATGAGGAGATTCAGGGGATTATACCGAGAGTTAAAACAAGATATCTGACCTATGGTATGGTCCCGCAGGCAGATTTAATGGCATCTAATGTGAAAAAAATGGGGGGCAGTGTCTGTTTTGACGTATTTTATCGTAACCGGCCGATGGTAACACTCACGGTTGGAATGCCCGGTGAACACAATGTGTTAAATGCCCTTGCTGCTACTGCTGTTGCTCTTGAGTTGGATGTTCCTGTATTTGCCATAGAAAGAGGCCTGGAAGATATGGGAGGCCTGGAAAGACGGTTGCAGGTGAAAGGGGAAGTAGATGATATTCTTGTCCTTGATGACTATGGACATCATCCTACTGAAATTGTGGCCACACTCAAGGCGGTAAGAGAATGTTGGGATAAAAGGCGTCTGTTTGTTGTGTTCCAGCCCCACAGATTTACCAGGACCCAGGCACTGTTTGACCGTTTTGTCTTAAGTTTTAATGCGACAGATACCCTTATGGTTCTGCCTATCTATCCGGCAAGTGAGAAGCCTATTCCAGGGGTGTCCAGTGAGGTCCTTGTGAAAGCTATCAGGGAACATGGTCATAAGGATGTGCTGTTTTGCAAGGATGAAACAGATGCGGTTTCCCATATACTGTCAAGGGTAGAACCGGGAGATATTGTTATGACCCTGGGGGCAGGTTCCATCAACAGACTGGGTTCCCGTTTGATACAGGAGCTCGAAAAGAAATGTGCCAAATCTTGATATGTATAAATGAAATATAATCCCTGAATGGATAGCGGCAGGAGGACTTTTCTTCCGCTCCAGTCCTCCCGGCAGTTGTGTCAGAAAAACCCTCCTGCCCCTATTTCTTGAGCTGTTACCCTTTTTATATGATTTTGATTTATGTTCGGAAATGAAGGAAACCTGCAAAAAAAGGCTTTTGAGCATAAACAGAGGCATGGTTCAATTCCGGGTTCCCATGTCCGGATATACTACATTCAGGGTGGGAGGGCCGGCAGAGGCGCTTTGCAGGGTGCATGATATAACAACGCTGCGGAACCTGTGTGTTTTTCTGCATAATGAGGGAATTCCCTTTTTTATTGTTGGCAGGGGAAGCAATCTTCTTGTAGGCGACCAGGGATTTGAAGGAACCGTTATTATCCTTGATGGAGAACTGGCAAGGGTTAATACAGGGCCGGATAATGGTTTTGATACAGCCTGTTCAGTGATTGTTGCCGGAGGAGGCGCATCCATTTCCGATCTTATATCGTTTTGCAGATTGAGGGGATTGGGAGGTCTTGAGTTTCTGTCAGGTATTCCTGGAACAGTAGGCGGAGCCCTTTATATGAATGCAGGGGCATTTGGAGAAGAAATCAGTTCACGGGTACAGGACATACGAATTCTTGTCGGTGCCAAAGACAGACTTGTAAAATTGAAGAAACAAGACCTGCGTTTTTCCTACAGAAAACTGGAAATGGAAAAGGAGACTATTATTATTGGAGCAAGTTTCATGCTTGCAAGGGAAGATAAGGATGTAATTGCTTGCAGGATAGCAGGATATTTGAAAAGACGAAAGAATGCTCAGCCTATGGGCTGTGCCAGTGCAGGTTCTGTCTTTAAAAACCCTCCGGATGGATATGCTGCGAAACTTATTCAGGAGGCGGGTCTTAAGGGCAAAAGGATTGGTGGGGCAATGATCTCTGAAAAACATGCAAACTTTATTGTCAATACCGGAGATGCTACTGCAGGCGATATAATATCATTGCTCAATTTGTGTAAAAGGAGGGTGAAAGATATTACAGGAATTGAGTTGGAACCGGAGATACAGATTGTTCCCTGACTTGTTCATGTACAACCTCTGTGATGTGTGATCCTGTTTTTATGTTATCATTGTTGTTTGACAAATGTGCCCTGCTCTGTTTTCGGCTGACAACAGACACCTTTTAAATTTGGCCATGCCAATGTTTCCCTATAGAGAGGTGGGTGGACAATATGAAAAAGCCGTCTGTTTTAAAAAAACAGTCTGTGGTCAAACGAAAAAGAAAGGTGTCTGTTGATAAGGTCAGAAACCGTCCTGATTCTGCCGTAAAAACAGCTTTGATACGTAAGACAGTGTCAATCCTTTTGCGGCTTGTCCTTCTGTTAAGTGTGATTGGTATTATCAGTGCGGTTTTCTTGTACTGTTACCAGTACATTGTGACATGTTCATATTTCAGACTGGAAAGAATGGTTTTTAGAGGAACAGATATTGCCCTTGAACACAAACTCAGAACTGTATGTGGTACAGGAAATAATAAAACCCTTTTGTCTGTAAATTTAAACAGGCTTAAGGAGCAGATGGAGGCGTTGCCATGGATAAGGTCTGTTGCTCTGGAAAGGTCTTTTCCCCATACCCTGATTGTCCATGTTGAAAAACAGAAGCCCTGTGCCATTTTTATATCAGGCAGACGTTTTTATTATCTGAATAGATGGGCAGAACCGTTTGTCAGAGCAGGACATCTGCCTGATGTGGATCTGCCTCTTATAACAGGATTGCATATTGGTCAATCTGGCTTGCACAGGTATCTGAGACGTGCAGTTGATATAGTCAGGCTTTTGATGCAGGTACACGGGCCGTGTTCATTTAACACTCTTTCTGAAGTCCATTTGAGTAACGGCGGGGATATCTCTATTTATTTCAATGGGATTCCATCTGAAATAAGGTTGACCCAAGGGCTTTTGGAGAATAAGGGTCAGGAGAAAGCGCAAAAGAATTTAGTTAGAAAATTCAATGCATTAGGCAGGGTGATTAAAGATTTGACCAATAAGGGAAAAATTCAGGATGTAAAAAGGATTTATTTGAACACAACCGACGATATTGTTGTTTCTTTCAGGAAGTAACCGGTTTTTATCCATAAATGTTTTTATACTGAATTTACATCCGTTACCTGTAATGACCCTGTTTGCTGAAGATACAGTCCTTGGTGACGTGGATATCTTGTCCTGAGCATAAATTATTAAAGGGGCTTTATATGTCTCAAATTTATTTTATCTTGGAGGGCACAGAATGTCTGGAAACATAGTTGTTGGTCTGGATATCGGTACAACAAAGATCTGTGCTGTTGTCGGTGTAATACATCCTGACGGCCTTGAAATCATTGGAATGGGGACACATCCCTCAGAGGGATTAAGAAAGGGGGTTGTCATTAATATAGAGCAGACTGTCAATTCTATCAAAGAGGCAGTGGAAGAGGCTGAGACAATGGCCGGGTGCGAGATCAGTTCTGTATATGCGGGCATTGCAGGAGGGCATATCAAGGGTTTTAACAGCCAGGGCGTAATACCTCTTCGTGAGAAAGAGGTAACCCAGAAGGATGTGGACCGTGTTATTGAGGCGGCAAGTGCAGTAGCTATACCAATGGACAGAGAGGTAATTCATCCCCTGGTTCAGGAATTTATTGTGGATGGTCAGGACGGGATAATCAACCCTATAGGTATGGCAGGTGTCCGTTTGGAGGCCAAGGTTCATATTGTGACAGGTTCTGTTACATCAGCACAAAATATAATTAAATGTGCCAACAGATCCGGGCTTGACGTTAACGATATCGTTCTTGAGTCCTTGGCATCCAGTGAGGCCGTTTTGTCAAAGGAAGAACGTGACCTGGGTGTTGCCCTGATCGATTTTGGGGGTGGAACTACGGATATGGCCGTATTTTCAAAGGGGGCCATTAAACATACCTCTGCTCTTGCGCTTGGTGGCAACAACCTTACCTATGATTTGGCTGTCGGGTTAAGGACGCCCAAATTAGAGGCAGAAAGAATCAAGGTAAAATATGGATGCGGATTTACTGCCCTGATAGGCAAGGATGAAACAGTTGAAGTGCCTGGAGTTGGCGGAAGAAAACCCAGGGTTATGCCCAAACGGATAATAGGGGAAATATTGGAACCTCGTGTGGAGGAGATATTTTCTATACTTTGTCGGGATCTTGAAAGATCTGATTTTAATGAAATGATTACCTCTGGAGTTGTTGTTACCGGAGGATCTTCGGAACTGCAGGGAGTTGTTGAAGTTGCAGAACAGGTCTTTGGTGCACCTGCCCGGATTGGTTACCCTCACGGTATTGATGGATTGATAGAAATAGTGGACAAGCCGATGTACTCAACGGCAGTTGGGCTTGTCCTTTATGGATCTCAACAACAGAAGAACAAAAAAAGGTTCAGGATAAGGGATTCAAATATATTTAATCGGGTAATGAGCAGGATGAGAAAATGGTTTGAAGATATCATATAGCGAGGTCTTTAAAAAATATATCTAAAAGATAAAAAGGAGGGGTATGGTATGAAATTTAAATTGGTTGAGGACAAAAAGGTATATAATTCCAAAACTACCATAAAAGTCATAGGTGTTGGGGGTGGAGGCGGTAATGTCGTGAATAATATGATTCAGTCTGAGCTTAAGGGAGTGGATTTTATTGTGGCCAATACCGATGCCCAGGATCTGGACCGTTCAGCAAGCCCTGTAAAGATTCAGCTTGGTCCATCTATTACAATGGGACTTGGTGCGGGTGCCGATCCTGAAATAGGCAGGTTGTCGGCAGAGGAAAGCCTTGATGAAATAAAGGAAAATGTGGATACCCCTGACATGGTTTTTATCACAGCAGGTATGGGAGGAGGCACCGGTACGGGTGCAGCGCCGGTGATTGCCCGTGAAAGTAAAGCAAGTGGTGCATTGACGGTGGGGGTTGTCACAAAACCTTTTAATTTTGAGGGCAGCAAACGAATGAAACGGGCCCTTGACGGAATTGAGGCATTAAAGAAAGAGGTAGACAGCCTTATAATCATACCTAATGAAAGGTTGAAGGCTGTGGGAGAGAAGGGGGCATCCCTGAAAACTTTGCTGGCAAGGGCAGATGAGGTTCTTCTCGATGCAGTTAAGGGTATCTCTGATCTTATTGTGAGTAACGGATTTATTAATCTTGATTTTGCGGATGTGAGAAAGGTGATGCAGAATACAGGAACTGCTCTTATGGGTATGGGCAAGGCTACTGGGGATAACAGGGCGGTTGGTGCTGCGAAGTCAGCAATAAATAGCCCCCTGTTGGAGGATATCTCCATAAAAGGAGCAAAGGGTCTGCTTATGAATATCGCGGGACCAACAGATATGTCATTGGATGAGGTGGATGAGGCATGTAATTACATAAAGGGAGAAGTTAATGAAGAGGCAGATATCTTTTGGGGAGTGGTCTTTGATGATTCACTGTCTGATGCTATTCAGGTTACTGTAATTGCAACAGGTATAGATATGGCAGACTGTGATGCCTCTGAAGAGAAACAGCTTCGGGATGTTGTAAATCTGAACGCAGGCCTTGCCGAAAAAAAGATTGTCAACATTAGAGACGCAACTCCTGAAGAAATAGAGGACGATTGGAGTGTAAGGATAAATGGAACACCTATTGATGACAGTATAGCTAATATTCCTGCATATAAACGTAAACAAGCCGCCAATGGCATTGAGGACGATCTTGATTCAATGGAGAATAAACCTAAAGAAAGGAGTCTGTTGAAAAAATTCTGGCTCAAAAAATATAGTAGGAACGATCTTGATTTTCCAACTTTTGCCAGAAGGATAAAACTGGAATCGTAGAAGCCTTGGATGCAGACAAATATCTGAACCTGCTGTAACATTGTGTCTGCCGTGGTTTGGGAGGTGGCCGATTTTGGGTCGGCTTGCCGGTTTGTGAAAAACAATATAATTTCATTGTACAAGAACCTGCTTGGCAGGGAAAAGGGATATTTAAAAAAAGATTGGGGAGGGAAAATTTCTATTGCCTTGGCATACCCTAATTCTTACAGGGTTGGTATGTCCAACATGGGTTTTCAGGTAGTTTATCAGTTTGTTAACAGAAGATCTGATGTTGTTGCAGAACGTGTGTTCTTACCCCAGGGGCGGGAGCTTGATCTTTACAGAAAAACAGGGGCTGAGATACGTTCTGTTGAGTCACAAGTCCCTTTGCAGAAGTTTGATATAATAGCTTTTTCCATCCCATTTGAAAATGACTATCTGAATGTCCTTAGGATCCTTGAGTTAGGGAGGATACCTGTTCTTGCGGACGAAAGGTCGGATTCATGGCCTTTTGTTATGGCGGGAGGTGTAACAACCTTTTTAAATCCTGAGCCGCTGTCCATGTTTGTTGATTTTTTTCTTCTTGGTGAGGCAGAGGCAAATCTTGACAGATTTATTGATCTGTTTGTCGATGTTGTTGGCCTTTATGACAAGAACAGGAATAACAGAACAAAACAGGAAATAATATCATATCTTAACAGACACGAACCCTCTCTGTATGTTCCATCCCTGTACACGGCTGAATACGATAGCAACGGTACACTAAAGGCCTTTGTGCCTAAGAATGGAAACAGCAAAAAGACAGTCGATGTAGCAAAGGAGGTTCCTTTTAAAGGGGAGGTAGCCCTTTCCAGCATTCTGACCCCTGAAACAGAATTTGCAAACAAGATCGTGATTGAACTGGGCAGGGGATGTGGATGTTCTTGTCGTTTCTGTGCTGCAGGCTATGTTTATCGGCCTTTGCGTATACACAGGAAAAAAGATCTTGAAAAAGCCGTTGAAATAGCCCTGGGAAGCTCCCGTAATATCGGGATGCTGAGTGCCTGTGTGTCGGATATACCCGGAATAGATGATCTTACAACCATGATTCTGGAACGTGGAGGGGCCTTTTCAGTCTCATCCTTGCGTGCTGATACCCTTACAGGGGTACTTCTGGATAATCTTAAGAAGGCTGGTCAGAGAACAGTAACTATTGCGCCTGAGGCTGGATCCGAGAGACTGAGAAAGGTGATTAACAAGCACCTTACAAGGGACCAGATAGTTGATGCGGTGAGACTTATAGCAGGAAGAGATTTCAACATCAAATTGTACTTTCTGATAGGTTTGCCTACAGAGACACAGGAAGATATTCATGACATTGTTAATCTTGTAAGGGTCATTAAACACACCATGGTGAAAGAATCAGCCCCAAGAGGCAGGATAGCCCGGTTGACCTTGAGCATAAACTGTTTTGTTCCAAAACCTTTTACTCCGTTTCAGTGGAGTGGAATGGATTCGATCAATATCCTTAAGGAGAAACAGAAATATTTAAAAACTGCACTTAAAAAAGAAGGTGGGGTACGGGTGCATACAGATGTGCCAAAATGGGCATATATTCAGACATTGCTGGCAGTTGGAGACAGGACAGTAGGCCATACCATTTTAATGGCCCACAAATTTGGGGGAAATTGGTCCCGTGCCATGCATTTTTCCAAAATAAACCCGGACTTTTTTGTATACCGTCCCAAGGAGATTGATGAAACACTTCCATGGGATTTTATAAATACTGGTATAGACAAAAAACATCTGATACAAGAATATCATAATGCATTGAGAAATAAAGAAACACCGATGTGCGAAGTAGGAAAGTGTGTGCGTTGCGGGGTATGTAAGTAAGAGCTTTAAAAGCACTCCTTGTTTACATATGAAAAGGGAGTGCTTTT
>Ga0256914_1000181_pt1 | contig 60947 bp, 82 predicted proteins | sample HulkmetaG_FD_191571 | JGI IMG/M metagenome (GOLD analysis project Ga0256914, IMG submission 191571) | Hydrothermal chimney microbial communities from Main Endeavour vent field at the Juan de Fuca Ridge, Pacific Ocean - Hulk | ecosystem: Environmental > Aquatic > Marine > Hydrothermal vents ...
GTTCCTCTTCTCAAATTCAGTTTTTCACAAACTTTCTGAAGGGGAAGCAAATCTCTGTAATAAAAATCTATAATTTTGTTCCTGATTTCTGCTGTTCTCAATTTCTTCATTTTTGTTCTCATAAAAACCTCCTGTCATAAATATAGTCATTTGAAATACAAATGTCAAGATAAAAATTGCAAAAAATTTTCGGGACGGGGGCGAAACCATAACTATTATAGACTATAGGGAAGGTCTCCCTACTAATACACTAATAGTGTAATAGACTATTAGTCTTTTTATTTTTTTATTTTTTTTTATTCTTTCTCTTTACTCTTTCTCTTATTTCTTTCTTCTTTATTCTTTTTTCTTTTTCTTTTCTTTGGTTCTTTCTTTTCTTTTTCTTTTTTCTTTTTCTTCTTTCTTTCTTCTCTTTCTCTTTCTCTTTCTTGTTTACTTTAAATATTTGCCTTAATATATTGATTTTATTATTAAATTTAGAAATATTTAAAATCATAGAAATTTAAAGTATTACTTTAAATATTTGTTTTAAATAATTGAATTTATTTACAAAATCAGGATAGTGCAATTTTGTCAATTTTCAAGGTATTAAAGTGTTATTTTAAATATCTGGACTAACTATTTGATTTTGTTAGAGATTTATTATATATAGACCTGCTTTTCTACTTTAACTATTTTATGTAAGTATCTGAAAACACTTGAAAATTTTATGAGAAGAATATTTTTGAGAAATTAGAAGTTACTTTAAATGTTTATAATAATTATCTGATTTTATTATATAATTTGGATAGAAACAGTTTGACATAAGTTTTTACTTGACAAAAATATTACAAATGATTATATTTCTTCTCGAAGGGGATGCAAAATGAATATTAGAAATTGGATATGTAAAACTTTTTGTTCTCATTTGGTTGAAGAGATAGATGCTTTGCAATTTGCCCTTGCAAAAAAGATTGCAAGGAATGTTGTAAAACCACCAGAAAAATGGGGAAGATTGTTAAGAGATGATTGCTATTTAATTTTCAGAAAGCAACTTGATGTTTCTGGAGCAAGACTAATACTGGGTGGAAAGTATTACTTTCCAATTGATAATGAGGATATGAACAGATTTCTAAAAGCCAACCCAACTGATTTGATTCCCTATACTAAAACATATATTTGCCGAAATTTTAGTTTGAAGTTACTTGGAGATTTGCAAATCCCAGGTTGGGATGAATTTGCTGTATTTGTTGTGTGGGCTGATGGACATGCTTTTAATTGTTTTATAGACCACAATAATACTGTATGGTATATCGAACCTCAAACAGATGAAATTTTTTTACCAAGTAGTATCAGGGAAAAGAAATATCAACATATTGGTTTAATATTTAATTAATTAAGGAGGTAATTATGGATATAAAAGAAATTATAGAAAAGTTAAAAAAAGTTGCAAGACAATTAGATAATGAAGAGTTAATAACTGACATAAGAAATACTATTGATGAATTGACTGCTATTGATTCTGCTATTGAAGAAATGGCTGGATTAATAGATGTATTAAAAGAAATAAGTAATGGATTATATGAGATATTTTATGATACAGAGGAGGTAGAAGAAGATGAAATTCAATGAAGTTCTGGAAAAGATGAAAGCTTTGCATAAAAAGAAAGATAGAGACTATTCAGGTGATAAGGAATTTGGAAACTTCTATGAAAGTGAGAAAATTGGTGTCCCAGCTTGGAAGGGTGCATTTATTAGATTGCAGGATAAATATTCAAGAGCCTGTAATTTGATTAGAGGACAATCTCCTATGGTAAAAAAATGAAAGTCTTGATGATACTTTATTAGATTTTGCTATATATTCAGTAATTGTATATGCTTTGTATCATAAAGAGGAGGAAACATATCCTTATAGTGGGATAGAAGCAAAAACTTATGAGGAGAATGTCTATGTCAAGGAAAAAGAAGAATTGGATTAGTGGAGCTATCAAGAGAAAGGGAGCATTAAGAGAAAAAGCTAAAAGGGCTGGTGCTATAAGTAAGGATGGAACTATAAAAAAATCATGGATAAGGGAGCAAGCTAAAAAAGGAAGCAGTTTGGTTGCTCGAGAAGCCCGACTTGCTTTGACATTAGGTAAACTTAAAAAGAAAAAGAAGAAGAAAAAATGAAAACGTTTTCACTTGAAAGGAGGATATATGAAAATAACATTTATAGAAGCAAGAGACCTGCCTGATTCATGGTTTCAATGTCTTGGCAAAGTAATAAATGAAGGTCGGGAATATACTATCCAGAAAGGAAGTTATGAAGGACAAAAAAGAAAAGAACTCGACTTTGTAGTTATTAATATAAAATACCCTGGCACAAGACCTTTACTCCCAGAGATACCCCCAACTCTCGGTATTCCACAACCAGTAACTGAAGAGTATTTAAATAATTATCTTCCTTATTTGTTTGAAGACACAAAATCAGAATTTGAAGAATATACTTATGGAACATTTTTGAAGCCTCAAATTCAAGAAGTAATAAAAATGTATAAAAATGCCAAAGAGACCAATCAAGCATACATGACAGTCGGGAATCCAGAGACCATATATATGGAAGACCCTCCATGTTTAAGAGGAATAGATACCAGAATAAGATATGGAAAACTACACTTTTTTGTCTATTTTAGGTCATGGGACTTATGGAATGGCTATCCAGCCAATCTGGGTGCTCTTCAGATTCTAAAAGAATACATGGCAAGTGAAATAGGTGTAGAAGATGGAGAGATGGTTTCTATGAGCAAGGGTCTCCATCTATACGATTATACTTGGAATCTTGCAAAGAGGAGGTTGGGTAAAGGTTATGCGTAATTATCTAAATCTTTTTCAAGGGTATGGTCTTTTTAGTCCTTATGGATATGTTATAAGAGAACAGGCAGAGATTAAAGAATCAGTTTTCAATGAAGTTCTGGAACGATTATATAATAAAATGGAAGAGTCTCTAAAGGAGGAAGAGAAAGTAAAAACTATGAGGAGAAAAGTATGGTGGTGAAAAGGAATAAGAAAAGAGATATAATAGATAGTTATAGCTGGAAAGATATATTTCCAAAAGAAAATAGGTATTTTGAGACTAATAATGGAATTCTATATTGTGGAGATTGTTTAGAAGTAATGAAAGAATTTCCAAAAGAAATCATAGATATGATAGTTACATCACCTCCTTATGATAATCTTAGGTTTTATGGGCATAAAAACATTAAGCAATTTAAATGTGTTTGGAATATGGAAAAGTTTAAGTTGGTTGCCAAAGAACTTCGCAGAATAACCAAAGTAGGTGGTGTTATTGTTTGGGTTGTAGGCAATGCTACTATAAATGGAAGTGAAACAGGAAATTCTTTTAGGCAAGCATTATATTTTAAAGATGAATGTTCATTTAATTTACATGATACTATGATTTATGAAAAAACAGGTTTTAATTTTCCTTCTATAAACAGGTATCATCAAGTTTTTGATTATATGTTTGTTTTTTCCAAAGGAAAACCAAAAACTTTTAACCCTATAAAAGATAGAAAAAACAAATGGACTGGAGGTTCATGGGGTAACACCACAACAAGAAGAAAAGATGGTAGTCTGCAAAATAGAGGTAAGACTATTGTTAAGGAATATGGTATGCGTTTTAACGTTTGGAAAATAAAAAATGGAAAGGGTTTTGCACACTCAGACAATTTTGCATATGAGCACCCAGCAACTTTTCCTGAACAATTAGCCCATGATCATATAATAAGTTGGTCAAATGTAGGAGATATTGTTTTAGACCCTCTTTGTGGCAGTGGAACTACTTTGAAGATGGCAGATAAATTAAACAGAAAATGGATTGGAATAGAAATAAACGAAAAATATTGTGAAATATCTAAACAAAGGTTAGGGGAAAATGGGAGGTAATTATGGAAAATACAAAGACAAATGAAGGTAAGCAAAAAGAGAACTCTGATTATGATAAAAAAAGTTATGATGATTTAATAAAAGAAGCTCTTTCGCTTATACGAGTATTATTTTATTTGGATTGAAATGGACATAGACATACTCAGGCAAGAAGTAAAAAAATAAAACATGGAGGGAGGAGTATGATACTAAATCTCAATACTCTTGATTCACTAAAGATTGCTGGGTTCAGATATAAGGTTATCATTCCTTATAAATTTAAAGAAGTAGACCATCTGATGGGACAGTCGGTCATTACCAATTCCGAAATAAGAGTTGCAGACACTGTTGATGGCGATCCAATAAGCCCTGAAAATATGCTCGAAAGTTTAATCCACGAAATTCTACACTGCATAGGAAAGGCATACAGCATTCGACCAATATTTGAAAAAGTTGATGATTCAGATACAAGGGCGGTTGTGGTTCTTGCTCGTGCTTTGGCATCCTTCTTACTGGAAAACAATTTAATAGAGGTAAAATATGTAAGAAGGAGATAACAATGGACAAGAGAAAAATTGGCAAAATCTATCTTAGTAGAGAGTTAATTAACTGGAAGAAGGATTGGAAAGAAGCACAAAAAATTCTGAGTTTAATAGGATTCTTCCCAGTCAGAGTTGAATATCTTGCATGGAACGACACTCTGGAAATGATAGGATATAGCGATAAATTTGATGAAGTTGAACCAGGATATCAACCACCGACCTATGTTTTAACAGTTATCAGGGTAGGCAAGGATATAAAAACTGTCAAAGTATTAAGACTCAATAAATCTTTGGAGGGGAATTATGTTGAAAGGGTATGCGATGTGTGTGGTGGTAACAAAAAGACTACATAGGGAGTTCTTATTGTGGATCTGGAAAGACTGAGAAAAGAAGTAAGAAAAAGACTTGATGCTAAAAAGAAGGAGCAGGAAAGGCTTATAGAGCCAGACCCACTGCCACTTTATGACGAAGTATTCTGGAAAGGGTTACACGAAATAGATAATGACTTTGATGACTTGAACTTATATAGAATGCCATTTGTAAAATATATATGGAGGGAAAAAGTGATGGATAATAAATTTAAAAAATACAGAAAGAAGCCAGTTATTATTGAGGCAATACAGTGGGACGGTGAAAAAGAAACTTTTAAGATTATTCAGGATACTATTCCCAGACAAGTTAAGATGGACAAAGACGGCAATTTAATTATTTCAACTTTGGAAGGAGATCATAAAGCCCTACCTAGAGACTATATAATTATTGGGGTAAAAGGAGAGGCTTACCCTTGTAAACCCGATATATTTAGAGAAACATATGAAGAAGTTGAAGGGTTATAAAGTGTTGATTTTATACTTATATTAAGTGAGTTAAATCCTTACTGGGAGTAATAGGTATTATGAAACGTCTTATAACATGGCTCAGGTTGCTTATATGTAAGTTGTTAGGGGTGAATAGCTTATGATAGTGGCTAAAAAATTTCTCGGATTTGCAACATGCTGGACAAGGCCCTGGTGGAAAATATGGATAAGAATTTATGCTATTTACATGGAGAAAGAAGATGGACGCAGGGATATGTGGGACGTTTGCGACGACTGCAAATGTCATTGTGATAACTATAAAATCTGGTTCGATTGGGAAGCAATAAGAAGATTTTTTGGTAAACCACTACCAACTTACAAAGAATGGATACATCATGAAAAGGAGGTGTAAAAATGATAAAAGAATATGGAAAGATAATATGCCCTGTATGTTATACTCATATTGATATAACTGTTACCGTTGAGAAAAAAGAAGATGAAGTAGATCATAAACTTATGAGAGCATGGAATAAATACTTAGTCTGGATGCTTTGTGGTAACCCAAAATATAGAGACAAACAATACTGGTATGATGACTACCATGAATTTGTTATGTTTAAACCAGGGAAATACCCTGGTCATGGCATTGTTTATTTTGCTATTCAAGTTCATGATTCTCCAGAGGGAGACACATGGCTTCATGCTAAAGTTCCTCTTGAAGGTGGCTCTTTAATACTCGCTAAAAAAGTAATAAAATACAGAGATACATGGCACATAAATTGGGGGTCTGGTCATGATAGGTCCTAGACTCTACATAGCTGATAAAATAGCCAAAAAGTGGGTGAAAATAGTATACCCTTGGTGGCAACCAAATGATATTTTCTTGCCTAAGCTTGACAAGACAGCACGTAAGACAAGAGTATTTTGCTCTAACCCAATATGTTGTGGCAATCCAAGACGGTATGGCAAGCTTACAAGGCAAGAAATAAAGGCTAATTTACTATTTAAAGAAGGACTTAATGAAATAGAGTGAAATAAATATGAAATGGACAAAGAACGATAAAGCAGTTGTATTGTTTGGAATTAAAAGATGGCTATCTATGTGTAAAAATGATCAGAAGAGACGTTGCCCTTTCTTTAGTAAAGAAGATTGCAAATTAATATGTTTTCATTTATTTCCCAAAATACGCAACAGTAAAAAATTATTTTGTCATTGCCCATGTGAAATATATGGTGTAGACAAAGTAAAACTAAGGTCTGAAAGAATAAGAAACTCATTAGAAAATCAGCTCAATGGAGTGATGGTATAAGAAAAGTATATGTCAAAAATGGGGTTAGGATGTTCTCAGAAATACCCCACTTTTTCTTTGGAACAATGTTTCAGCATTCAATTTGGAAAAACACGATGTTTTATATCCGTTTCAAATAAAAAGTGAAAACGTTTTCACTTGTGTGTGGGCAAGTAAGTCGGGGGAAAACTAACATAAAACCTATTTCTTATAAGAAGTTAAATCCAACATTTTTGTCATAAAATTTTTTGTAATTTCTCTAAGAGGTTTATATTTTTAGATGTTATTAATGTCAAAAAATATTTCCTGATTTCTATTGTAGGTTTATAAAAAACACCCACCCCTTAAATATAACTTCCCCCTGTGTCCGATAGGGTAGGGTCTTAATACTTAACTGGGATTTAAGAGAATTAAGGCGGGCGGGCAAGGATTGAACCTTGCCCAAGTGAGGAAGGAAAAATAGAAAGGATTAAATTAAATAAGGGAAGGTTTGGAGGAAGCTTTCTTTTGCTTCCTCTTTGGAATAAAGACGTTAACCTGAACAACCATATCCTCAATCTCTAATCTCATGTAGCAAAGCTGGAAGCTCCTGTCTTTCTCTACTTTCTCAAGTTTTACTTTCCTGTTATTGAAAGTCAGCCCTTGCTTTGAAAAAATTAACTTCCCTTCCTTTAATTCAGATGACTTGTCAGATGACTTGATAAAACACTTGTTTACATCCTTAAATGTAAGCTCTAACATAACAAACCTCCTTGATTTTTTCTGCATCATAACAAAAACAATTTGAAGATGCAAATCAGGTATTACCACCTTTTGCCCTATTCCCTTCCCTCTTATGTGTAGAGTAATAGGGCAAAAAAATAACCCCTACTCCGTCAAGTCTTGCCCTCCTGTGTGGGGGTCATCCCCACTGTAGGGGGTTTATGTGGAGCAGGGGTTAAAGATCAGGGCTAAAAGTTTATTTCCATCCAGCCCTGATCCTCATTTTTCTTTACAATGATATGCACTCCTCCCTCTTCTACAGAGGGGAAATGTGCACCAACAAATGTAAAACCAACCTCAAAAGGGAAAAATATTTGTCTTATGTGGGGACAGGGGTTTACCCCCACCTTAAAACAACCTGTAATAAAATCATCGATGTCTCGTTTTTTAATCCCTCTTTCGGCCATAATACGGCCAATAGCTTTCCTGTGATTCATAGTAGCCCTCCTTAATTTTTTTGCAATCATAACAAACTTTGTTGCCTCAAATCAAATCCCCCAATAAGGAGTCCCATCGGCATAGTAGCCAATGGGTTTCTGCCTTACACATTTGTGGAAAGCTCCCTTGTAGAGAGCCTTCCCACAATAACAGCACTGATAGAATTCATAGGTGCTATCCCAATCCCCTTCCCCGAAGTTATGGCTTTCGGGGATAATGACAATGGCTATATACTCCCTGCCATCGTCATCTTTTTTGACATCATCCCACTTTATGGAGTAGTGGGATGCACAACCACCCATACTATTAATGGGTGGTTTAAAAGATCCCTCAAACTGAGGGATCTTGTCTTTAAGGTAGTAAATTTTCATAGCTCCCTCCTTTGTTTTTCTGCAATCATAACAGAATTGAAAATCAAAAATCAAATTCGCTGTTACCAGTGAAAACGTTTTCACATAAATGACAGTAATAGTTTACATGTGCCCTACCATCTTTTAGGGAAAGGAAGGTAACTATCCTTACTAACCAGAATAAACCATTTATCCTTTAGAGACTGAGCAAGAATTACTTTCCTTATTCTTCCTCTCAGCTTTGTGTGGAAAAGCAGGTAGAGGTTTTTCTTATATTTTTTTGAGTTGAGGTAATCACCTGCCTCCCAACGCATTTCCTGTGTCCTTTTAACATGGTAGAAAGAACAGCCTATTTTGTGGACAGGCCATTCCTCCCATCCCCGAACACTTACTCCTACTATTTTGTTGTTTTCGTGGAATAATTTGCCCCACGAAAACACGTCTTTCTTTATGACTCTTGCCTTTTCCTTCATCTCTGAAGGAAAATCTAAAGTTTTTAACATAGTTTCAACAAAATTGAGATCATCTGCAATGACCTTCAACTTTGTTGAAACTACCATGTTCTTTACATAAATGCACCATAGCCATTCTTCCTCCCATAAGAAATGAAAAGAGGATTCCAGTTCCCTCCATTGCTCCTCAGAGGGATACCTTACTGATCTTCCTAATACTTCCACTGGAAAGGTGCAAGTGGATGGGAAATCTAATGTCCATCCCTTGCCATAGTTATGCAAATCAGCATGGAGCACACTGCTCCAAAATATGTGATCAATTGGGGATCTTAATCCAAATGTCCCCACTGAAGTGGTCTTAAATGTCTCCAGTCTAAAATAGGATGTAGCATTAACAGCTAACGGTAACTGTATTTTATTCTTGAAGTGTGTCCTAACAGACGCATAGATGTTTTTGTTTTCGTCATGTTTGAGAGTTATAACTCTCTCTAAACCTTCTATACTATATAAACTTCCATCTTTTTTTATAATCATAGCTCCCTCCTTAAAAATTTTTTTGAAAGTAATATATCAATTTTGCTGTATAGCCCCACCCCATAGGGCAGGGCTTATGTGCTTAGAGAATAACCATTACCTCTTCGTCTTTGGGTTTTTTTGCTATTGCCTCTTCATTTTTCTTCTTGACCTCCTTTAGCTTCTGGAATATCTCGTTTTCAAGTTCTATAACCTTAACTCTTAGGGCATCCCAGTCCTTAGACGATGCTACCGTCTCAGTTCTGAACCTCCATTTTTTATTGTCATTTAAAAATCCCCAGTCCCAATTTAACCGCTCCCCCAACAATCTTGTATTAAAATCTTTAACTTCTGCTTTAAGTCCTTTTTCTTTTACATTGTCTCTGTCCTCCGTCGGCAAGTAAACAGTAACTTTGCACCTGTAAGGTGCTACATGTTCATTGTTAAACACATATTCCCTCTTAATCTTAACTCTTAATCCTTCCATAACAAACCTCCTTAAAGTTTTTTTAAATCATAAAATTTTCTGGAAATAAAAATCAAATTGGCTGTTCAGGTGGTAGAGGGCATAAAATCTATTTTTTATATGCTAATTCTTCGTCTGTTACTTCTTTTCCACATTTGGCACAAAAATATACGGTTTCCTCTTCGAGAAATTGGATAACATCGTCATAGGTATGATCTCCTGCGTCCCAAATGTGGAGCAGAGCCTCTGACCTCTCTTTTCTTATAAAAACGTCATGTCCACAAAAAGGGCAACATAGCTGTCTGTTCATTTCTTTCCTCCTTTTTCCTCTGCCTTGTTAGAATAGGACAAAGCTGTCTCAAGATTATTTATGGTAATTTTGACCCACTCTGGAACAGAAGGTTTAAAGACTTTCCAGAGGAGTCTTAAAGCCATATGATCACTCAAATATACGTAAGTTCCCTTGTGGTTATAGTAAATATGAAGTTTCACTATTTCTGCCATAATACACCTCCTTTTAATCATTTTTAACTGCCCCACCCGTATAGAGCAGGGCAAAAATGAAAACGTTTTCAGATATTTTACATAAATATCCTAATAATTCCAAATAGTTAGTCCACCCTGTAATTACTTGTGGCACTAACTATTTCATTGTTTCTTACTGGAGTATAAATTCCTTCAAGTTTAACGGGAGTATGCTCCCGTGCTCCATGCCTTACAAGTCCCGTGCAGTAAATTTTTCCATCTTTAATAGCAATTCTGCACTTATGAGGATTTTGTCCTCTTAATCTTGGCAGAGACTTAACTCTAAAATCTTTATCTCTTAAACCGATTTCTTTTGGACTATCTGCTACCTTGATGAAAAACCATTCACCTTGTCTCAATACTTCTTTCCCTTCTGCCATAGCCTTAACTACAGTTTTTGGTTTGAGAACCTCGAATGCTTCCTCTACCGTGTTAGTAGGCTCGGGTAAGGCACAAGCGAAGTAACTCTGATCGTCGAACCCAGCCAGAATGTGGAGTCCATGATAAGATAACAAAACCGTCTCTGCTGTGTGGGCATATACTCGCTTATCCCCATTTTTAAATGTAAAGACTCGCACTTCACTGTATTTAGTTCTGAGATATCTAACGTATCGTTCAAACTCCTCTGTAGTAAACTCCTTTGGGTTGTCGGGGTCAATTGGGGGATATTCCTTATACTGTTCACCTATAAGTCGGTATTCTTCTCCAAGCTCTTTGGCTTTTGTTTTATCGATAACTACAAGCTCTTTCAGTCTCGATTCCGTGCCAAGATAGTCGCCGAGAGCAAACATAGCTATAATGTTAAGAACTGCACTGTAAGAAACAGTCACTGCATTTACAGCCAATCTCTGCACTAAATACCTATGTCGATTAGACGTAGGGGAATACTGATCCCCATTTATCAAAATTGTATCCTCAATCCTTATGGCAAGGATTTCGTTATAAGTCTTCAAAATATTGCCTATTGCATGAAGACTTCCTTGCCTATTTCTTGCTTGTTCATTACCCTCCAGCCAAGCTCTTATCACATCCTCATTTGTGTTAAATACTGTCCTCATATCTAAATCCTCCTTTCTTGATTTTTTGACAATTCTATCATGCAAAAATTTTATTTGCAAATCAGATCTTTAACACGTAACCCTTTGGCTACCTTCTTAAATCGCTTCCAGCCAGCCTCCGAGAATGGGTATGACATATAGAGAGTTTGCCTATCTTCTAATTGTATGGAGAATAATTTTCTAATCTTTCCTCCCACTATCTTTTTCTCCATGTCCTCCTCATGGAGATTTAAGAAATCCTCCTTTCTTAACATGGTTTACCTCCTCTAATAGAAGAAGTTTAAATCCACACTTAACACAAGTGTGGTCTATCATTTGAGGATACCCACATATTGGACATCCTCCAATACTTTTGTAATTCCCACATTTGGGGCACAAATACCCCTCTTTCGTCCTAATCATAGATATATTACAATCAACACAAATCATATTCCTCCCTCCTATGCTATTGTAAAAAATCTAAATTTTGCTTTCTTGACCTCTTCGTCTGTAAACTCCCTTGTCTCGTCTGGCCTAAATTGTGGAATGATTGCAAATACCCAATCTCCGTCTCCCATTTCAATCTTAACCCTATTGAAAATGTTTTCAGGCATAGCCTTAGATATGAAATCTGGCATCCTTCGTCTAATAATATTAGCCGTATTCTTATGTCCGATGGCAGGGACAATCTCATTATTTGTAGTATTAACGTTGAACATCTCCGCCCAGAACACGGCCTCATCTACCTCCTGAACTACCACCACTGAGTCCCCTCTCATCATAGATGGGGAAAATGTTGTTGTGATAAAAATTTTGGCCATAATTACACCTCCTTTTTTGTTCTAAAGATTTTTATGCCATTTTCCAAGCAAATTATTAGATAGTCCACCAGTAAAAGGTCAAATCTAAAATAGTCCTTGAAATGAACAGTAAGATCTGTCCATTCAAGAGCTTTTTGACCTTTTACACAGAACCCATCTTTCCAAACTGTATAGCCAGACTTTGCACCATTTACAAGGTCGCTTAGGCATAAAATAGGTTTGCAAATTCTAATTCCATTTACTACACACCCCCACCCAGCAGGACGAAATCTAATCGTCTGTTTTCCTACATGGGTTACATGAGGATCATAGTAAAGTCTGGCTTCATAGGCAAAGTTAGGATGGAATTGTTCACGCAGAGCTTCGAGCTTGTCATATTTATCTCCCATTACAGCTCCATCAATAAAAGAACCTAACCTATCAAATTCGGCAGGATTAGCAGGATTACCTTTTTCAGTGCATTTTATAATACCAATGGAGGGTAAAGAGTTTATTTTTCCATCTACATCAATAAAGTCAGGTTTTGGTCTATCTGGAGGCTCAATTTCGAGCTTAGATAATGCTATATCTGTAACAAGCCAATTAAGCCAATAGGATCTCTTCAAACTGGCACTACTTCTGCCATTTGGGGGTATAACACTGTATTTCGTAACTTTATACCCTAATGACTTAGCAAGTGAGGCAAATTTTTGTGGGTCTTTATAATTTTTGGTTATTTCTTGTAAAATCTCTATTTCTTGCATGATCACACCTCCTTTGAAGATTTTTTAGTGTAATACCTACATATAGCTTTTAAAGCACACACCAACCCAGCTTGGGAGAATTGATCCCCCCTTTTTGTAAATATGCTGATAACATATTCCCTGTTATACCAGTAAACACTTACTGCCCACATATCCCAGAAGTATAGGGGGATAGTATTAAGATGTTTATCCCCCTTTCGCAAAGCATTTCTCACTTTCTCAATTGTTTTCTCATCTGGCTTAATTCCTATTTCTTTGGCTATTTCCAAATAATACTCATCATGGGATACTTCACCGTTTAAATACTGTTTCCTTGTAAACATGACTACACCTCCTTGTCTAAATCTAAAACAAACTTTACTTCTTCTTTGACGTGGCTAATATGTATCCAGTCTTCCTGCCACCATGACTTACTGCCATGACTCCAATCCTTATTCCAGAACGAGTAGATGAACCCACATTCAATAACCGTTCCATTTTTCCCCTCCAAGTAAATTCTGTTATCCTTATGGGGACGTGGGATTTTTCCATACATCTCTTTGAGAAAATCTCTTACCTCATCCAGAGAATTAAATTCCTTTGCTGTTTGGTCAAACATATACTGTTTGTCAATATCCTGTGGACGAGGACGGGCACAATGGTGAATGTGTAGCTTATAATACTCCCTTGTAAGCATAACTAAATCCTCCTTTCTTTTGATTTTTGCTAAATTTTATTGATCTTCAAAATTTGAGTCAAATTGGGAGTTAACAGGGTAGGGTTGGTTATCTTCTTGGTTGGATAAACCTAATACGTTAAAGATAAAAGTTTGAGGAGCAGATTGTTCGTGGAGAAATCCGCCCATCTTTGCCAAAGTATTTAATGCACTTACTTTTACATTATCACTTGTATCTTTACTTTCTACAAGTGACTTTAGTTTTAAAACAATGTAGTTTCTGTCAATTTCACCAAGCTGGGCAATTCTCTTTTGCAAATATTCAATATATCTTTTTACAATTGGATCTCTTAGAAGGGACATTGCTTTTTGCTGAGCATATTTTTTGGGATACCCAGCTTTTACAGCACTTCTGTAAGGTCTCCTTTCTTTGGCATAGTAGTGGCAGAATTTCCTTATTCTCGTGGAGAGTTGGTCGAAACCATCCAGCTCTTCATCAGTGAACTCCTTTGGTTCTGGCAAATAATATTCGGAATCCATGTTTTCAATTTAGCAAAAAATGAAAATATTTTCAAATTAAAAACTTTTATTAAATGAAATCAATATTTTAGGCAATAAATGAAAATTTTTACTTGACAAAAATAGCAATAAGAATTATCTTGAGAAAAAACGAAAGGAGGATCAGAAAAATGAAAAAATTAATTGATCAATTTGGAGAGCTTGACGAACAAATCAAGGAACTTACAAAAAAGAAGAATAAAATTAAGAAAAAACTTGAAAAACTTGACCCTGGCAAGCATTTAGGGGATAAGCATTATATTATCCTCTCTGAAGAAGAAAAAGTAGAATATGATGTTATAAAAGTAGCCCATGCTCTAAAGAAGGAAACTCTCAAAGTCGTTAAGGTGATTGGAACTGAACTCAAGAAGTATATTCCTAAAACAAAGCTGGGGCAATACATTAAAAGTAGGACTACTTATAAGAAGATAAGGGTGGGGAGGATATAACCATGAAGTTAAACAAAGCCAAATTCTGTTACAATTGTGATGAAATTTTTACGGAAGATACCTGTCCGTCGTGTGGTAGGGATGATAACTGGATATGGCTATCAAACTGGATAACTACTTTAACAACTAATTCATCAAAAGAAAAGGAGGTATAATCGTGGCAAAGAAGAAAAAAATAGAAACAAAGAAAACAGTCAAAATCAATGTAAGGGAGGAAATAAAACGCCTTCTCTATGAGATAGACGAAAAGAGATATGATCTCTATCTCAAAATCCACGAGGTAAAAAGAGACCAAAAGTATATAGAATGGGGATTTGATAATTTTAAGGAATGGATAGAAAAAGACCTTAATCTTGAGTATAGAATTGGTCTGTGGTATGCCCAAATGGGGGAAACCATAGACAAATTCAATATTCCCAAGAGTGTTGTATTATCTGTCTCTTGGACTAAGTTCAAGGAAATTGCACAATTGGACAATTGGGAGCAGATAGAGCCTCTCCTAAAGAAAGCCACTGGTATGACTTTTAAAGAAATTCAGGCAGAAGTAAAACAAATAAAAAGAAACATTGCTTCCAAGGAAGCTACTCTTACAACTCTTACTCTCAAATTAAAGGAAGACCAATATGATATAGTAATGCAAGCTATAGAAAGAGCAAAAGAAGAGACTGGAACAGAGAGCATTGGGTCTGCTATTGAGTATATATGCCAAGAATACCTCATAGGAGGAGCAGAAAGTGACATCTTCAACTTTGAAGAAGAATAATGTAGTTGTTTGTGGGGGAATATATAGCATCAGTGAGCACGAAAGCATCAGGTGGAATCTGGGGTATAGTTCCAGATCTCCACATAGGTTAATCGAAGAGTTAAAAAATAAAGTCCCCATCCATCAAGTAGCTATCTTTTATATGCCTAAAGAGTGGTTACAGCATATTTCCTCTTCAGAGAGACATCCTTATATCAAACTCTATCTATCAAGATTTGAAGTTCCTGAATATACAACCATGGTGGTTCGCATCCTGAGACATAAGTTTGGGAAACCTGTAAGAGGAGGGGTAATAACTTTCCAGGCAAATAAGGAAGGAGAATATATAAAAATTAAACATAAAGTCGCAACTGAGTTTGAAGTGATAAGTAAGACCGTTGGACAGGTGTTAAAGGTAGGGAAAGAAACCAGAGATGTTGAGATAATGAGACAGAAAAGGAGGAAAATATGGTGGTAGAGGTATGGATAGGAGAATATAAGGAAAAGAATTTTCCTATGTATTACTCATGCCAGAATACTTTGTATGCAGGAGAGTCATTTCGAGGGGAAGAATTGATATGGGATAAGTATAATTTTATAGAATTCAAATATCTTCCAGCAAAGAAAGTTGATAAGTTTTCCAATGAATACTATAATCTCGAAAAATATGAAGTAACTGTAAAAGAATACTCCTGTATTATGATAGAATTTACATGGTATTTCCATTGGAAACGCAGTAAGAAAGAGTGGAGCAAAGAACGCTGGGTATTTCATGTAGCAGAAGAATATGATAGAAAGGAAGTAAAACATAGACTCTTAAAATCTTTCAAGATAATTGGAAATCTTGGCACTATGCTGATGGATGGAGCAGGTAAGGAAACATTGAGGGGAAGAGTATGGTGGTAAAATCCAAACTTATAACCTCAATGAATGACTATAGCATAATAAAAGGAAAACTGGAATATTATTTTGAGGAAGTTAAATCCCGTTTTCTGCGGATAGTAGCTTTAATTGATGATTATGAACTGCCAGAAATGTTAGAGTTACCCAATTCAGTAAATGTTCTTCCGAGAGGATACTTCTTATATAAAGGGGAAAGTTTCGGAGGGTATACACATATAATGAAAGGGGGGTTTTGTGAAATACACTATACAAATTTTGAAATGAGGTATCTCCCTTATAGGAATTTGACTTTATCTGTATACCAATACCGTAGCTCCAAGGGCAATGAGAGGTTGTTATTACACACTCCACAAATAAGAATAGGAATACGCACTATTCCTTCAGCAAGGACTAAAATGAAGTTGAAATATAGTAGAAGTGAACTTCAGGGGGATTTTGCAGTAGTAGATTATATAGATAGCAAAGATTTTTGCTATTACCCTTATACAACTAAAAAAATCTGGTGGTAGGAGGTATGTTATGAGTAGATACATTAGGTTAAAAATGCAGGTTAACAAAGAGAGGTTTTTAAATTGTGCCCAGAGATTGGGATATTCCACTATAGAAAATCGTGTGACTGGAAATGGGTTGTATAGACCTATTGAGGTGCATGATAATGGGTATTTATCTTATGATGACATGAATGTAAAGCAGGTAGCAGAGATCATGGGAGAATACGTAGCTGACACCTATGGAGGGAGGGTAGAAAAGGTAAATGACGAAATATTTGTGTATGTATAGGAGGAAATTATGGAACAATTAAAATTATTTGAGGAGGTGTGGTATGCCAATAATAAAGATCAAAGTAAACAAAGACGGAACGATCGAGTTGAAGGGAGAAGGGTTTTATGGGAACGAGTGTCTTCAACCAATGGGAGATCTGGCAAAGGATCTGGGAGTGACATTGGAAGAGAAGCCTCTGGAAGGGGAGGAGATTGTCCATATATCATCATAAAAGTGGAAGGGGATATTCTCAGGGTAGTTCTTGAGGACTGTCCTGAATGCCCCTTTAAACAATGTAAAAATTGTGAAAAAGGACATTGTGGTTAGAAAGGAGGAGAAAAATGTTAGAATTACTTATAAGAAGTCAATGTAATGTTATAGTATTGAATACTATTGAGACTGATCGGGCATTTAGATATGTCTCTGATCAGGTAAATATTTTAAACCAGAAATTGTCAGAGATGCAGGTAAAGCCAGAAGGGTTGGAAGATGGATATGAAGTATTAGTGTGGAATCCTATAGATGGGATAGGAGGGGGACAATATTCTAACTACATAGATATACTCAGATCAGTATTGGATGCCCCTCGCCCGACTGTTTATTTTCTATCCAATTACCACTTCTTTATAAGGGAGCAGTTTAATCTACCTGCTATATTACATTACATTAAAGAAATATCCAAACAAGAACGATTTGTCCATGTGGTTCTACAGGGAGAATTTAATCTTCCAGCAGAGATAGCTCAATACTGCCAAATGATTGATATTCCTCTTCCTTCTAAGGAGGAAATCTTTGAAATTCTTTCCAATATAAATGAAGCGGAGGGATTCAATATTAAAAAATCGTCATTGCAGAGATCTGCTGAATACCTTAGTGGGCTCACCCAATCAGAAGTTGAAATGATATTCAGAACTGCAATTGCTCAGAAGAAAGGAAAGGTTGACCCAGACCTGCTTCAAAAGTTAAAGGCTGAAAAAGTAAAGAAAGAAGGGCTAATTGAATATATTGCTCCCAATGAGACTATGAATGATCTTGGAGGATTAGGTAACTTGAGAGAATGGGCATTAATGGTTGCAAAGGTGTTTACACATAGGGAGGAAGCGATTAGGAAGAAAGTTCCTGTTCCTAAAGGAATGCTCCTTGCAGGAGTCCCAGGAACAGGTAAGACTCTCTCCTGTAAGATAATAGCTAACCTGTTCAAAGTGCCCTTGCTTAGAGTTGATATTGGAAAACTGTTTGCCAGCAGGCTTGGAGAAACAGAATCCAATACACGTAAAGTCTTAAAAGAGATAGAAGCCCAAGCTCCTGCTGTTGTCATGATAGATGAAGCTGAAAAAGCATTCAGTGGGTTGGGATCTTCTGATATGACTGATGCTGGAACTACTGCAAGAGTAATTTCTTCGTTTCTCTACTTCATGCAGGAAAATAATGCTCCATTATTCTTTGCTTTCACTGTGAATAATGTTCTTGCCCTTCCTCCAGAACTTGAGAGGAGAGGAAGAATAGATGAATTATGGTTTGTGGATCTTCCCTCGCAACAAGAAAGAATGGAGATTATTAAGGTTCATCTAAAGAAACTGGGGCTGGATGTGAAAACATTTTCACTACAAAAGATAATAGAAAAGACAAAATCCTTTACTGGGGCAGAAATTGAAACAATAATTAAACAGGCAAAATTAAAAGCTTTCTATGAAGACAGAAAGACAAACACTAAAGACATTTGTGAGATGGCCGAAAAGACTGTTCCTCTTGCTGTTAGCAGGAGGGAAGAAATAGAAGCTATTAGAGAGTGGGGGAAAACCAGAGCAAGATTAGCAAACAGTGTAATAAAACAGGAATTTGTAAAAAGAACAATATTTTAACTTGACTTCTTTTATAATCCTTCCTATATTTAAGTATACTCATCCTACTTATGATCCTCCTTTCTAAGCCCCCAAATGGGGGCTTCCTACCTTCTTGTTCTTGCTATACCTAATCTCATTTCTTGACCCACTGGACAAGTTTTTAACTCTTCTACAGATATTCCTTTTGTAACTTTTGCTAAGCATTTTTTATAAGATTTCCTATAAAAAATACAATAGTCCTTGACAACTGGGCAGATTCCAAAAAATATATCAAACTCTTTGCTTTTGTAGGGTTCAGTAACTGTCATATTAATTATCTATTTGATTTTACTTGAAAAGTCAAGAATTTAAAATTTTTACTTGACAAAAATGACAAGCATGATTATTATTGTCAAAAAAGGAGGATAAAGTGAAGCTAATAAATCTTGAAAAATATACAACACAATCTCTCAAAAAGATGTATCAGGCAGGGAAATGGAAAGAAAAAGATTTAATTAAATATTGGATATTTTCCCATAAGGAAATAGGGTTACCTACCGATTTAATTCCAATGACATGGAAAGTAAGAACAGTTCTTAGAAAGTTTCTGACTGAAGTAGCCACTTCTGACCTTCCAGATGTAATTGACTTTGCTGTAGACAATCTTGATGAACTTATAGGAAGCATAGAATTTTTCAATGGAAGCCTTATTAGCTTTTGTTATAATTATGGAAGAATATACAGGAAATATAAGAGCCATGCAGAGTAAACAAGCCATATTCCTTGTAATGAAAAAACACAATGTAAAAGTTGTGTCCCCCTTTCAGTATGACTTTAAAAAAGAGACACTCCATGCAGTGTCAATATCTCCATTTGTGGTTGTATTAGGACATAAATCAGACAAGAAAGACAGTATAGTAAGCTATGCAGTAGCCTCGAAGTTGCTAAAGATATATCGTTATGGTAACTTAAAAATAGAATCTCTTTCTGTTTATCCTGATATGGGGGGGGCTATAGTTCTGGTGGACACAAGCATAGCCGATGTAAAAGGAAAACATGTTTTGTTTATGCTACATAGCAATAAGCAGATAATACTTGATATAAATAGTGAATTTGAACTCAAAGAATTGTTTGGTAAAAACACCGAACATATACTAAAGAAAGGAGTGAGGATAGATGTCGGTGGGGATCAGACTGCTAAGTGCAGTCGTAAGAGACAGGTCTCTCCAACAGTTTCATTTGCTGGATAGAGATCTATTTATAGACTATGAAAAAGAATATTATGACATTATAAAGAGATATGTTGAGCAATATAAATCTCTACCATCCCTCAGCACTCTTACGGATATATGGGACGAAGAAGAGATACCTGTTCCAGATGCCCCAACAGATCTGCTGTTTCAGAGATGTGTAGAACGTAAATTAAAAGAGGATCTCTTACGCCTTTCCAATGAAATTGAGGACAGCCTCCGCAAACATGAAGTAGATGCTGTAATTTCTAAAATGGACAGACTCGTTAAGTCTTATAAATCCTTGAATAAGGGAGATGATGGAGTAAGGACGTTTAAAGACCTAACACATACAGTTCTTGATTATATTCAAAAGAAAAGAAGTAGAATAGACACAACAATTGGCATCCCCACTGGATGGAAAACACTCGACTTCCTTACAAATGGGTATCAAGCAGAGGATTTAAATCTAATTGTGGCTCGCCCCAAAATGGGGAAGTCTATAACAATGGCTTATTCTGCTCTAAAAATAGCTCAGGCTGGGTATCTCTGTATGTTAGTTTCAATGGAAATGAATATAAAACAACAAGCCAAGAGATTGGTAGCTCTACATTCCAGACTTAATTACAATGCTCTGCATAGAGGAGAAATAAGCTCTTTTGCAGAGAGAGAAATTGCATCCCTATTGGATGAAGAAATGCCTTTCCTGTATGTAGAAGGAAGATTTAATAAAACAATAGACGATATATCTGCTCTCGTAGATAAATATAATCCTGACATTGTGTTTATAGATGGTGGTTATCTAATCAAGATGCAGAGACGGTATCGTAGTTTGTGGGAGAATGCTACTGTCCTTGCCAACGATTTGAAAGACCTCGCCATGTCTTATTCCAAACCGTTTGTTGTATCCTTTCAGTTTAACAGGTCTGCATCAAGGGAAAAAGGAGGAAATCTTGAAACTATCCAGTTAACTGACGCCTTGAGTCAATTAGTGTCTGTAGGAATATCTCTACATGGGGAAGATACTTCTCCCTACAAAATAATGACAGTCTTTGCCAATAGGGAGGGTATTACACAATCTTTTGAAATAAATTGGGATTGGGAGAGGATGAACTTTGATGAAATTGACGAAGGAACAGCATAGGTATATAAGAACCTTTATTCTGTATTTAGGAGAAGAAGCCCTAAATTGGAGTCCTTATGTCATGGAAATGATGTTAGTGATGGCTCTTGTAGGAGAGCCAGAAAAATGTATGACAGAAAAAGAACAGGAACTATATAGGAGGTATCTAAACAAATGGCATATCAGCAAGGAGGAAATTACATGGGGAAGACTTATAGAGACATAAACCTTTACATCAAATTGCTAAATCATTTGGGAATAAATCAGATAAGAGAAAGAGAAAATGGAAACTGGATTACTACTTCTTGCCCATTTGCAAGATGGACACATGATAAAGGAAAAGACGAACATCCTTCTTTCGGGATAAATCTTAGTAATGGAGTTTTCAATTGCTTTGCATGTGGTATAAAAGGGCATGTAAGCAGAATCTACCATATATGGAAGAATGTTACAGGAATAGATGACCCTTCTCTCAAGGAATATGCTGACCCAGATAATTTTATTCCAAGATTGTTTAAGAATATTGCTCCCCGTTCTCCTCGATATGTTTCTTCTATTCCCTTTCCTTTTTATACTGGAAATATGTTCTCTAAATTAACAGTGAAAACGTTTTCACTGAGGTATGATCCTCGTGAAAGAAGGATAGTAATTCCTATACGTTATTACAATAACAGAGTTGTGGCTTTGAAAGGACGCTATGTAGGAAAAGATCCTAATGCTCTTAGATATAGATTCTATAAAGAGTGTGGAGGCACAATGCCTCATGGACTGGGAATATGGTTTGGGTATCATCTTCCAATAGATTCCACTTCTCCTCTCATATTGGTAGAAGGAGAGAGGAATCTATTAAAGTTATGGGATGAGGGTTTTACAAACGTATGGGCAAGTGGTGGTGCAGAAATAAGTAATGCTCAACTTAGAACCCTCAGAACCTGCGAGGCAAAGAAGATGATACTATTCATGGACAATGATAAAGGAGGTGAGACAGCAACAAAAAGAATTGTTAATAGACTACGTGGTTTTATAACCTTCTACAAGGTTAGAAATTATTATGGACTTAATGACCCTGCTGAGATAATAGAGCAGGGGATACTTAAAAAGGCACTAAGATCAGCAAAAAAAATCTAAAAGGAGGTTTATCATGGCAAAGAAAAAATGGTTTAAAATCGGTAAGGAAGGGTTTGAAGAAAAGAAGAAAATGGACTCTGTTGCAGAGATGAAAAGAGAGAAATATGCTCCTCGCTTCAGACTCAGACCTGAAGAGTCTGCCAAGATTGTATTCCTTGACTCTGATGGGTTTTATATAAAAGAACATAATCTTGAAATAGGAGGAAAATGGGGTAATTTTGTAACGTGTGTTTCAGACTTTCAACCATGCCCTGTTTGTCAAAGAGGTGAGCGACCTACATACACTGCATATTATACTATAATAGACACCAGAAAAATTACTACAAGTGATGGTAAGACTCTTAAAAACAGAAAAGTTTTATTACCTCTAAAGGGATCTGCAATAAATATATTTGAAGACATTAAGAAAAAATATAAAAATCTAAGGGGAATGGTCTTTGAGGTAAAAAGATACACTGCACAAGATCCCAATTGTGGAAGTTATTTTGAACGAATCGGTAGAGCAAATCTTTCCAGGTTGGAGGATTCAGAACCATTTGACTATGAAAAGATACTTGCTCCCCCCACTAAGGAAGAATTGCAGGCAATGGGTTATGACTCTGTAATAGTAGGATCTGAAGAAGAGTTGGATAATGAACTTGAGTCTCTCTTCAGTGAAGAAGAAGGAGAAGAACAAGAACAAGAAAAAGAAGAAGAAGACCTCTTTGCAAGTGGGGAAGAAGAGGAGGATGATGATGTTCCCTTCTAAGCCAATAGTATGTCGGGAGTGGATGTATGTCCCTCCCGATATGGTAGTTACAAAAGCTCTTGAGGTTAAAGTCCCCTCTTTTTTTGGAAAAGGAAAGAAAACTCTATATCTGTATAAGAATAAAGGAGATAGGATAGGAGTTCCCAGATACTTCCTACGATTAAACTCCTATCCTCCTGTTGAAGGAACATGGAAAAGATACAACTTTACATCTAAAATACGGTTGAGAGAGCATCAAAAGGTTATTGTGAATACATACCTGCATAAGTTGAAGCAGTATCCTTATGGAGGTATCATTCAGATGCCTACAGGAACAGGAAAAACTATCGTGGGCTTGGAATTGATTGCAAGGCTCAAGTATCCAACTCTTATTGTCGTCCACCGAGAACTCATATTTGAGCAATGGTGTAGAGCTATAAAGAAATTTCTGGGAATGAAAGCTGGGATAATAAAAGGTAGTGAAGAAACCATCCGACCTGTAACAGTGGCAATGCTACAAACTCTGATGAGAAAAAAGAAAGTTCCTTATTCTCAATTTTTTGGGCATGTTATCTATGATGAAGTTCATGTTATGGGAGCAGAAAAGTTCAACCAGACAATTCCATTATTTAACCCAAAAATAAGAACTGGACTGTCTGCTACTCCTGAAAGAAAAGATGGGTTGGAATATATATTTCAGTGGCATATAGGAGATATAATAGCCAAATGGATGAAACCTGCAATGACTCCAAAAGTTCTCAAAGTAGAGTTTAAGAATTTTGCTATCTCTTCCAAAGGATGTTTCGTAGGTAAAAAGTTTATACGAAGCAGATACCTAAAAAGATTGAATATAGAACGTAGAAATAAGCTCGTGGCTAAATTGGTTAAAAAAGCCTATCAAACTGGATACAAAATTCTGATTCTTTCTGATAGTCTGGAATTATTAAGGGAGTATGACAGATGGATAGATATTCCAGATAAAGCATGGCTTACAGGAAACAAAAAAACATATAGTGGTAAGGAGAGAGTAATATTGGCAACGTATGGTGCTGGTGGAACTGGGTTTGATGCTCCCGATGTTGATTGTATAATTCTTGCTACCCCACGAGCAGATGTGAAACAGGCTATTGGAAGGGCATTGAGACCTCTCAATGGTAAACGACAACCCTGGATTATTGATATTGTAGAACAGCACATTCCAATTATGAGACGATACTATGCTCTACGCAAGAAGGATTACCCTGTAGATCAGATAAAGGTGTTAACACTATGAGAACAAAAGATAAATTGAAAAACACATGGGTATATCTGATGAATGGAATAAGAGGAAAGTTTGGATACTACAAGGGACACCCAGTAATTAAGCCAATACATCCCTTTCCCAATCCATGCAGAAAGGTTATTGCAAGTCAAGCCAAGTTTGGATGGCTATTTGATTTCTGTATGGAAGCAAGGAGGCTGTATTGGTTGGGAGTTCCCCCAAAGGTATTAGAAGAAGCATATTTTCATTTTAGAAAGAACCCACATTTTAAGCCAAAGGAGGTATGGAACTATGTCAAAAAAAGATACCAAGAACAAAACCGTCCAAATGACGGTAGTAGAAGACAATGAAGTTACTAATATTCCATCAAAAGTTCCAGCAGAGGAAGAGCCTGCATGGGTAACCTATGAACTCAAAAGAACAGTAAATATGGGAGATTATGAAAGTCTATCAGTCAAAATTGGAGTAACTGTCCCATGTAGAAGAAAGGAAATCTCAACAGTCTATAAACAAGCTGGGAAGTTTGTGGAAAAGAAAATGGATCAAAAACTTGCCAAGTGGGGGTTTAAATGATACCAGACAAATTAATTAAAAAGTATGGAAATACTATCAAAACGGCTACAGATAGTAAAGAAATTGCAAAGATTCCTACTGGTGTGTTTTCTTTAGATCTGCTTACAAAAGGAGGTATTCCTCTCAACAAGTTTACAGTATTGTGGGGAAACAAAAGCTCAGGAAAGACTACCCTTTCTTTCAAGATAATGAACAGTTTTATTGAGGCCTATGACAATGTGTATGTAGTATATGTAGACTTTGAACATGCTCTAAATAAGGAATGGATGTCCAGATTTATAAAGGATCTAAAAAGAGTAGTAATAGTTAGCCCAGACTACGGAGAGCAGGGAGTGGATATTATCCATGAATTAAGCCAAGAAAAAGATATAGGACTTATTATAGTTGATAGTCTTGGTTCTATCATTTCTATTACTGAAATAGAAGAGAGCAGTGAAGATAGCCAAGTAGCATCTTCATCAAGGTTAATAAGAAGACTACTGAATAAACTGTTGGTTTCTATGTCTATTGCAGAAAAAGAAAATAGACCTCTGACAACTTTGTTGATTAACCAGGCTCGATCTAACATAGGAGCAAGAAAATTTGAGTCTAAAATGAAAATGCCAGGAGGATATATTGTCAATCATTTATCTTATCTAACACTGCATCTATATTTAAAAAGCTATACATCAAATGATGGAGTCCCTTGTGAAGCTATACATAATTTTGCCATAGAGAAAAACAGATGTGGTCTTCCTAAATTGAGTGGGGAGTTTGTTATTGATCTGATACAGGGGAAGATTAAAGATGATAATGTAATTATGAACTATGCCAAGAAATATGAATTATTGATAAAAGAAAAGAAGGGGTTTTCCTTATGTGGAAGGAAAAGTCCTACATTAAAAAAACTAAAAGAAGACTTGGAAGACCCACAATTCAGGCAGAAAGTTTGTGAAGAAATAATGGAGAGGTGGTGGAATGGTAAAGCACTGTAAAGTATGTGGTAAGAGACTTATTCTCATTGCAACTGGCAAGGAAGATATTTTCTGTAGTCAGGAATGTTTAATTACATTTCTCAAAAATCCAGTTCCTCTAATGACTGGCTTTCCATTGGACGCCCATTTTAGCTATAGAAGTAAATGGGAAGAAGCCTTTTCTGAGTTTTGTAACAAACACCAATTTAGATGGAGATATGAGCCTTATGCCTTCAGGTTGAGCAACAAGAAATGGTATATCCCAGACTTCCTTGTGAATGGTCACTACATAGAAATAAAGGGAGTATGGGAAGCAGGTGCTCAAAAGAAAGTAAATTTGTTCAGAGAAGAGTATGGTAATTTGATTGTGTTAGGAAAGAAGATACTTAAACACATAGGAGTAGTTAAATGAAAGGATTAATAGAAGATTTAATACATATATGGGAAAATCCAGATGCTTGGACAAGGGAGAACTTCAAGAAGGCTAAAAAACTCTATTTGAAGGCTCTTAAATTCCAAATATATACTCTCGTAGATGTAGTAAAGAAAACAAAAATGACCCCTGCTAAATTGAGCAGGTGCATTGAATCCCTTATTGCTTTACAAAAAACAAAAGAAGTCCTGTTGGAAATTCAAGGAGGAGGATATGATTCAGATAGTAAATAACTTCTATGAAAATCTGCAAAAAGAATTTACCAACAAAAGAAGGGAGAGCAAACATTTTCATGTTTCAGACCTTCCTACAATATGTCCAAGAGCAGTGGGTTACGCACGCAAATATAACGTCTCTTTCAGACAGAAGAAAAAACTTGTAAGACCAATGGTTCTTGCTTTTGCTTATGGTATAGCAATTCAGAAACTGTTTTCCAGATATAGTTCTTATCTCATAAGCAAATACAGATGCCCAAAATGTGGAACAACATATTATCTGAGCTATGAAAACTGGAAGGATATAAAATGCAAGCCTGAGTATTTATACCTTGATGAATATGCGATTAAACTTGAATCAGATAATTTTAAACTGGTAGGACATATTGACTCTCTCTATAGAGAATATAATAAAGTATATATTGCAGAGATTAAATCAATTTCTGCTAAACAATTTGAGGAATTGAAAGAACCTCTGTTTGACCATGTCATGCAAGTAGTTACATACTTGTGGATGTTCAATAGAAAAAAAGTAAAAGTAGATAAAGGATTGAAAAGATATGACATTCAAAGAGATAAAGCTTTTGTATTGTATTTTAAAAAAGATTTCCAGAATTTTGATGTGAAAAAGTTTTCAGTGGGAAAGAATGAATATAATCTAGAAAATAGGATTAAAGAATTGTTGACTCAACTATTGAATGCCAATGAGGAATCACCAAAGGTATGTTCCTCTAAGTTGTCACCTAATGCAAGGCATTGTCAGTTTAGAGAAATATGTTTTAGAAAGGAGGAATGAATATGTTTAATTTTTATCCATTTAATGATGAAGATGTGGTTAAAGTAAAAGGTAATAAAGCTATTATAAGAATGATAAAGCCCCCAATTACATTTCTTTTTTCTGATGTCCTACTCAACCAAATGGATCTTGCCAATAAGCCAACTCATTTAAGTGGGTATGTTGCTTTACCAAAGGTCAAAGTCCCACGTGAGTGGTGGGGTAACTATAAGGCCGATGGGTTACAATCTCTAAACGTGCATGGAGGAATTACATATTGCAGAGTTATAAGTGATTACGTTGTTTTTGGGTTTGATTGCACACACAAAGGAGATGACAAACGCCCAGAGTTAGACAACCCAGACTACGTTATGGAGCTTGTAGAAGATATGGAACGTCAATTGCTTGCTTATGCTGAAGTGGTGGAGGATTGGAGAAAAGCAGATGTAAAAGAAAGGACTAAGATAATAGAACAAATCAAATCATTAGCTAAACATTCAGAAGGACAGAAGGAAGAAGAAAAATGAATCCAAAAATAAATAGACGTAGAGGAAAGGATACACAAAAAGCCCTTGCCAAGCTTCTAAGGTGCAAGGATGTGGGAACACTGGGAAAATATGACTTAATTAATCAACTGTTTTGCGTTGAGGCAAAAGAAAGAAAGCAATTCGTAGCAGAAAAATGGTGGTATCAGGTAACAGACCACATGAAAAAAGACCCATTTGTTAAGAATCAGATTCCCATTGTTGGGGTGCATATTCTGGGAAAACGCCATGACAATGATTTCATTATCATTCAAGTAAAAGATTTTCTAAGAATACTTGAAGTGACAGGAGGGGAAGAATGGGATGTAAAGATTGCCCGTTTGCTGGAAGAAAAAAAGTAAAATATGAAAGAAATAATCCTGAATTTGTAGTTATAGGAGAGTGCCCAGGACGGGAAGAGTGCACAGTTGGCAAACCGTTTGTAGGTTCAAGTGGTAGATTACTAATGAAAACGTTTTCACTTTTTGGGATGAAAAGAAAAGATATAAGTATTTTGAATGCAATGATGTGTCCCAAGTATCCAAGTGATTCAAGGACAGATATAGAAAAAGCCACCAAACAATGTAAGCCTAATGTAATGAAAGCACTGTCCATATTGAAACCCAAAGTCGTAGTATTACTTGGAGAGCTTGCCTTATATTCTCTGTTTAATAAAAAGAAGATTTCAAAATTTAGGGGGATAACAATTGATAGTGGATATAAGGTTATTCCCACGTTTCATCCAGCCTATGTTACCCGAAACTGCAAAAAAGGGTATCCAGAAATTCCTGTAGAAACCATGAATGAAATTGAAAAATTATTCTATTCAGATATAAAACACGCTGTAGCTATTCTGAAAGGAAAGGACACTCTTAATGTAAATTATTCTACCATCAATATTCCAGATAATGGAATCGTTGCTTTTGATATAGAAACAGAAAATTTGCTTGTTGCACATACAAAGGGAAAGGTATTGTCTATCGCCCTGGCAGGAGAGGATGGTGTATTTGCTTCTATCGTAAAAAAGAACAGACTAAAAAAAAAGATTAAGGAAATACTTGAAAATCCAAAAGTCAAGAAGATAGTGCATAACCGCCCATTTGATGAGTTAGTTTGTCTTAACAATCTAAAATGTAAAGTCAAAGGACAAATCTTTGATACAATGACAATGGCTCACATTGTAGATGAAAATATGATTTCTTACAAATTAGAACACCTTGCCAATGTATATACTTCAAGACACAATATAAAGGATATAGTTAGTGGAGATAGATCTTCCCTATCTTCCCTCCCAGAAGATCAGTTATTAAGTTATGTATCCCTCGATGCAGAAGTAACTTTTGAAATATTTAATGTCCTCAAGAAAAAGATAGCAGGGGATAAACAGCTATTAAGATATTATACTTATTATTTTCTTCCCGTAGAAAATACTTTTGCTGATGTGAGCAGAAATGGATGGAAAATAGACCTCGAACGCCTTGATAGAAATGAAGACAAATTATTGGAACAACAGGAAGCACTATTGAAAGAGCTTTTAGAACCCCTGCCCAAATCGCTAAAATCAGACACGTTAACGCCAGAAGTAATATCAAAGTATATGTTTTCTAAAAAAGGGCTAAATCTGAAGCCATTAGAACGCACTGAAAAAACTAATGAACCATCAACAAATAAGTATCATTTAAAAAGATTTAGGCATATTGAGTGGGTATCCAAACTCCTCCAATATAAACAAATTTCAAAAATATTAAATACATACATTAAAGCAATCAGAAAGAATATATATCCTGATGGATACATTTACCCAAAAATATTCCTGACTGGAACTGTAACGGGGAGGACTGTAATATTAGATCCAGCAATGCAACAGTTTCCCACACATGGGGACTATGCCAAAATTATACTTGAAAATATAGTAGCAGAGGATGGATGGCTTATTTGTTCTCATGATTTATCCCAAAGTGAAATGCGAATAGCTGGATGGTTGGCAGGAGATGAAAATATCCTAAATGCCCTACAACAGGGAATAGACCTTCATATAAGAACTGCATCTCTTATTAGTGGAGTTCCCTTTAAAAAAGTTACCAAAGAAATGAGACAGAATGCAAAAGCAGTTAACTTTGGGTTGTTATATGGAATGCAAGCTCCTTCTCTTGTAGATTATGCCTTTAAAGAATATGACATTGAAATAAGCCTCAAAGAAGCTCAGACATATAGGCAGAAGTTCTTTTCCAAACCAGATGGATATTGGAAATTGCCTTTATACCATAGAAGAATGGTTAGAATAGCTCAATTTCATAAACAGGTAAGATGTGTTCTCGGAAGAATAAGGCATCTTCCACATATAGATTCCAGAGATTCATATTTAAGAAGCAAAGCAGAAAGACAAGCCATAAATACTCCTGTCCAGAATTTTAGTTCTGAATTAGCCTGCCTTGGAATTATGCTATTCAGAAAAGAAATAAATTCCAATCCAAAACTAAAGAGTAAAGTTAAGTTGACCAATCTGTTTATACATGATGCTTACTACTACAGAGCAAAAGAGGACGTAGCTGAAAAAACACAAGAGATATTGAAGGATTGTTTTGAAAACAGGACTAAGGAATATATATGGAAATATTGGAAGATAGAGATAGGTTACCCTATTGAAACAGAAGGAAAGATAGGGAAAGACTTGAGCTTTAGTAACCCCTGAGTCTTAATTCTTCAGCCAGTTTAGACCTAAGTGGTTTCATCGCAGACTTGAGAGATCTAAGTGTTATCCTTGGAATAGAAGTATATTTAGAAGCTTCTTTATTATATTCCATAATCATTTTAAGAACCTTATATCTTTGTGCAGATGTTTTAGCAGTTCTGTATGCAACATAAATATCCTGTCTCTTCTTATTAAAATAGGATTCCACATTTCTTGCCACACTTTTGTAGAGATAAGTTTTTCCTAATTTAGCAGGTCTTAAACCCATAGCCAAAAGCAATGACTCTTGTAAATCAGTTTTTAAAGGTTTCCCATTTTCATCATAAACTGGTTTTCCATAAGGATTCTTTATACCCCTGTATGCCTGAATTGCTCTTAGAGGACTGGCTATGACTTGAGGCAATATTCTGTAAATAGAATTAATAGTATTATATCCTTCCATAGCAACAAGACTGTCCACAACACTCTTGGTCAAACCACCATATACACCAAATATAAAGTCAAACAACTCTGAAGGACTCTTAGGTATCCCTATTTTAAGAGACCCACTAAGGTCTAACCCCAATAATAAAGCAGGTAATCCTCTTTCTACAGATATAGCTATAGGAGAGTCTGCTCCTCCCAGCTTTCGTAAAAACATTTTCCTCAATGGCTTTCCAGTTAATCGTTCAAAGATTTGAATTAAATCATCAAGGAAGGGAATTGAAAGTAATCCCCCAAATAGACTAAAAGCAAGAAAGCTGTAACCTACAAACTCTAAACCTTTTTTATTCAATCCCCAAATCTTACCACCTCTTCCATAATGCCTGAGCATATAATTATAGGAAGCCAGAAGATTGGTAGTAAATGAAGTAAATGTAAGTGCCAGTCTTGCAAGTCCCGAAGCAACACCCTGACCAGTGGCAAAGATAGGAAGATTTATTTTTCCCATAAGATAATGGGTCATATTAATTAAATTGGTTGCCTCAGTAATGGCTTCTTTGCTTCTAAAGCTGATACCAGGATTCTCTTCTTTCAAATAGCGATACACTGCAAGAGCAGTAGCAAGTCTATTAGACTCCTCCATGTAAGCAAAGGGAGTAGTCAATGCCTTGCTTAATTCTATAAAGGTTTCTCCCTTACCTGCAACTTCATCCCTCATCTGATTAATAAACTGGGCAGTTGTTACACCATTATTATATGTTATTTGTAGAAATTCTTTTTCATCCTTAGTTAGATAAGGATTAGTTATAATATCCTTATGTCTTAATATTTGGTAATAGGCTTTATTCAATAAGCTAAGAGCTTTTTTCATAGGAATGTCATAGATAATGTGCATCATAGGAGCAGTAGATATATACATTTGTGTAGATTGCACTATGGCAGGTCTCAACACTCCCCCCATAAACCATAGAAACATATAGGATTTAAGTTTATTAATATATCTATCAAACTTGGCTTGAGGTTTTAATTGATTAAAAAACCATTGATGTGCATAGTCTCTAAGCCTTCTTTGTTGATAGGGGTCTATCAAATTCAACTTAGGCAGTCCTTCAACAAGAGCCTGCAATCTTGCCATATAATTTGTTGCACCGTTTACATAATTAAAAGTGTTTTCCTTGATATTGTCAGTATCATACCCAAGGACCAGATAAGGACTCCTTCTCATAATCCTCTGCTCAGCTTTACTACGAGCCATAAGTTCTTCTCTAATATTTCCTACAATTTCATCGAGTATTTTGGCTAAGGAGTCTTCATCTACTGATCTTGTCTTGGTTTTCTCAGCCAATGAAGACAGAAATGCTCCTATATCTCCTTCTGTTATATTCCCATAAACACTTTCAGCAAGTTTATAGTTTGGAAGAGTATAAATAGCAAAATAGTCTTTATCCCTAAAAATTTTCTGTATTTTCTCTAAATCAGGAGCATAGTTAGGATCAATTCTTTTATAATGTTTTCTTAGATAGACACCATTTTCTCTGGCAACTTCATTATAAGCCAGTTGGAGGGCTTTTGCTTTTACATTGTTAGTCTGTCGTAACGCCGTCCTGAATGCTTTTTCAAATTTTGTCTTATCAACAACAACAATCATTTTAGAAGCATCTTGATCTCTATATCTGGGAGTATAAAAAGATACCTTTTCCAAAATAGTTTTCATCTTATTATATTTTTCATATAAAGGATGATCTTGAACGTCACTTACTAATTGTTGTAATGCTTTCCTGGCTTCTTTACTATATTTGTTTAATAAAGCTGGATTTTGTAATACAGCAGTTACAGCATTAGAAAGACCTACTAATAATCTATCAGTTACTTGTTGCCCTCTCCTTTTGAGATCTTGTTTAATAATAGTCTTAGATACCATATCCAAAAACACATCAGCAACATGATTAAGAGTAGAAGTTGTCACATCATTATAATTATAATAGGCATCTTTTGCAGTTTCTTCTACAATAGGAAGAAATGTAATATTAAAGTTATCACAATAATCAAAAAAATGTTTCATTCTAATAACGTGTTGAGGCTGAGAGTAGTCTATAGGAAGATTCAGTCCTGTTTCTTTATTAAGTTGTTGTAACAAAGCCTGCCGTTGTTTTGCTTTTTGTCTTCCAGCTTTAGGCTCTGTTTTATATATTAAATACATCATATTAAAAGTTGCTCTTAACTTCTTTACAATAGATGGAAGGTTTGAAAGATGTTTTTTTGATAATTTAATATTCAGTGCATCACTCAGTATAATAGCAGAGTCAATAGCTTTCCTTTGAGTATCAGTGACTTGGGCAAAGTATAGATTCCCTTTTTGTAACAAACTCTGTAATGTAAAATTTTTATTCTCCATAACTCCAACAAGATGGTCAAATAGAGGTCTAAAAGTAGAATTTTCACGAGCCACCCAATAAGCCATACCAATAAGCCTTTTTATTATAGAAATATCCTTTAACTGAGGAGGAGCATTTTTTACTTGATTTATAAAAGTAGAAATATAATGTTTCATCTTTGAAAGAGTATAAGGTTTATATTCTTCAATAATATTATTCTTTGCTTGGCTTTGAGCATCAAAAGCAGGACGTAGTAATTCTGGGGGAATAGTAAGATTATAGGCTTTTCTGAATGAGACCACGTGTTTAATATCTGCATCCTCAACAATATCCAGCAATGTATTGAAAGTCTTGAAAAATAATCTCTCATCACTTGTAGGAAGCCTCAAAAGGTTTCTAATATAATCAACAATTTTTTGCCATAAACTCTTCTTTTTAGTCTCTAATAGAAAAGACCTTACAATAGGATGGCTCATACTTGTAGCCAAAAATTCTTCTGGGCTATATAAAGATTGCAAAAATTCTATCCAAGTATCTCGCCCATATTTTCTTATATGCTCCGCTAAAACACTATCTTTTTTTATTGCATTATTTATTATATCATTTCGGGATAGCATACTACCTTGTTTAGCCTTTTTGTAGAGATCCTGTCCTAATTTAACCTCTTCTTTAGTAAGGAGAGATTTTACTTCCTCAGATATATTTGCTATTTGAGCTTTAAATTTATCTGAATTTTCTGAAAAATTTAAGGCATAGTATGTAGAAGCATGTATAGCTTCATGTAAAGCAGTAATTTCTAACTCATTAGGTAGAGTATCAGGAGCTATTGTAATTTTTCCAAATATGTCCCCTCCAGGGTCAAATTGCCCATGTGCTTTTAATAAAGATAAATCTGGATTAAACTCAACAGGAACATGGTATAAAGCAGTTTGGACATAAGGAAGATTTAATAATTCTTGAGCTATTGACCTTGTCATCCCAGAATTAGACCATTTTGAAATAAACAAAAGAGTTTCATAAGCAGAAGGTTTTGTAGCTATAAAATCTTTTATTGCTTCTGGAGAGTGCCCATATCGGTTAGTAGTGTCATCTGAAGGACGATATAATTTCATTGTTGAAAGAAATTCATGTCCTGCCACAGCTTTAGCCAAAATTTTATGGTTACCTTCCAAATATTTATTGATAATAATATTCCATCTACGAGCAAGAAGATGTTGCGTGTTTTCAATATTTATTTCCCCTGCTACATATTTGTTGATAGCATCCTCAAGTCGTTTAGAAAGTTCTTGAAATAAAATTACATGTTTTACATCAGTGCTTACACGTCTAATAACAGTTCCTATATTAATAAACTTTTTTATAGCAGGAAGGATATTCTTTTTTAATTCTTGTTTTAACCACTTCCCTGTTTTAGAATCCTCAAAATATACATCAGACTTTAATAGATCCCAGACCCACTTAAAAAGCCCAGCCATAGTTCCCAGAGGAGTGTCCACCCTGTATAATCCCATATTTCCCATTATCCAGTTATCCCATATATCATTAAGAGCGTCTAAATAAGCTTTATAATGGGGAGACCTCTCAACTAATTGACGAGCTTGTTTTTCACTCAACCCAGCATCTATTATTTCTCTCATTAAAGGAGAATTAACATCCCCTTCTAAAGCCGAGATATAAACTCCTAAAGCATACTTTAATAGTCTATCATACACATCTTTGAGACTATAAAATTCCAGCTTTGTATCGTTTTCTATAGCCCTGTTAATAACAGCATAAGCAAGACCATAGGACACTCTTGTAATCACACCAGATTCAGTTCTTGTTGTAGGAGAAAAAAGAATCTCAGAAGGAAATAAAGGCTTCTCAGAAAAAAGAGTGTCATGTATAAGAGAAGCTATATGGGGGCTATCTAAGGGATCATCGTTATATAAATTCTTCAGTGCCAAAGCCGTAAAAATATCTTTCCACCCAGTAGAAAGTTCCGTCTCAAATTTCAAGACTTTTTCTGGGAACTTTTCAAAAAATTGGATTCGAGACTCTGCCTCTTTTTTAGTTATTAAACCCTTAGATATATAATCCTTAAAATTAGTTCCATTAATATATTCCTTTGCAGAGATAATAAAATCATATTCTGAACGTTCTTCATCTTTAATATAGCCTTCTTTAAAAGCTTTTTTAACAAACTCTGTATTACCCATATTTAGAATATGATATTTTCCACCAACAGATGTAGCCTTTGTCCAATAGGGTTCAAAACGAGAATAGACCAGTTTTAATTTATCTTCGTCAGAATATACTCCTTTTACCCCAGATTTAAACATAGCCCAACGCTTAGTAGGGGTGTCTTTAGCCTTAGAAATATCTTTAAGAGAGGTTTTTTCTTTTTCCCCAGGAATAAGGGAAGGTCTCTTAAATTTATCATAACGAGGTTTCTGCATACCTTTTAACTTCTTTAAGGCATCATCAATATTACTAACTTTATTAGCATATTTATCAACTTCATTTTCCTCTTTTTGCTTCTCTAATTCAGACTTTGGGATACGTTCCCCTTTTTTTGTGTAAACAGGTTTATTAAAGTCAAATAAAGGAACTGTTCCTTCTTTAAGGAGATCAGAAATAAAATTTTTTACCTCATCTATAGTTTTGAATCTACCAAGTTCCTGATATGCCTCTACTTCTTTTCCAGAGGCTAATTCCAAAGGCTCTTCAATATATACTGCCCATTGCCCTTTACTAACTTTACGGATTTTATAGGGCAAAGTTCCAAATTGTGGGTTAAATGTCTCCCCTGCATTCCTGTTTTTGTCTGTATAATTGATTATTACAAGAGGGGTTTTTTCTTTACTTTTAAGTTTAATACCTGCCTCAGTTATACTATCAATATCATCAGGATACCAATTATTATGAATAATCTTCATTGCATGTTCGATAGGCAGATTTTTAACTTCTTCACGTGAGAACCCTCTATCTTCTAAAGTATCTACTATCTCTTCTGGAAGGGTTTGTTGTCTTTCAAAAACTTTTATTTCTCCACTAGGTAATACACTTATTTCCTCTGGAGTATATTTATTTTCTATTATTTCCCTTGCTGATGTTGGAGTAAGTTTCTCTATCTGAAAATCAGAAAATCCCTTCTTTTTTAATGTAGCAATGGTGTCCTCAGACAATTCTTCTTCAGTCCTGAGATATTTTGGAGAAGTAACTGGCTTCATTGCATTTTTAGTCAAAGCCACATATTCAGTAAACTCAGGATTTTTCTTATCAACACCATAAATAGCATCATACCCATGCTCCCTTGCCAAGACAGCACCATATGCTTCTAATAACTCATGAGCATCATGGTATTGCTTCCAATTAATATTAGAGTATTTCTTAGAAAGAAACTCTATAAGCTCTTTTTTAGACATAGAAACAAGATGATCATATTCTTTTTCACCAACAAAATGTATAAGTGCCCCTATGCCCGCAGGTTGTCCAACTACACCCTCTCTATTACGGGGACTTTTTACAAATTTAGTTGTATCAACTTCTAAAACCTTTGCTCTTGGATTACGAAGCCAATAATAAGTTTTTCCGCCCAGATATTCATGGGGGGATTTATATTTCATAGGAGTTGTGTATATACCATGAGGTTTATCAAAAGATGCTCTCCCCACACCTGGTTCTTCTATTCTCTGGACAGCCAATCTTTCAAAATCTTCTTTTGGTATTTTATCTGGCTCAGTATTGTATAAAGCCCAATCTTTGTCCTTCTCTTTAAGGGAAAGCACTTCCGCAGGCTTCTTCTCCCCCAGTTTCTTTAATTCAGTCTCAAGATGAATTTTAAACATTTTTTTAATAATGGGATCGTCAAAAGCAGAATCTTTATCTATGATTGTAAGCAGAGTTTTTATCTGAGCTTTTGTTAATGGTCGTTTTTCACTTAGAGCACGCAATAGTTCTTGTATTTTCTTGGATTTTATCTTAGGCATAATATCTTTAGCAAGGGTATAGACAGAAAGTTTGGATAGATCCCGTTTAGTATTATCAACTAATTTTACTACCATTACTCTTTCTGCTGGCTCTCGAAAAGTAGCTTGAGGGTCATCTTTTAAATGATTGGGATGAATCTCAAATAGTTCCCCACCATTTAAAACTCTCACAATCTTTCCCTTGACAGGGGATGCTCCCTTTTTTTGTGATGCTTCTGGTGGTTGGACTATAACCTCAGTGCCATAATATCTTGTTTCATCTTCGGCTGGAATATTCTTAAAAACCTCTGTAGCAGGTTTTAATTCTTCAGACTTTTGTTGTGTTTCCCCAACTAATCCATAGCCTTTCTCCTTTGTTTTCTTCCCCTTCAACTCCTTTATTTTTACAACAGGATAAATTATTTGCCCTGTCTTATTATCTTCAATGAGAGACTCTCCCCCTTTCCCTTTCTTTTTCCGTATTGTAATATTCCCCCTTTCAATTCCTTCACCAGCAAGGAATACTTTGGCTTTCGGAGAAAGTTTAGATATATCTTGTGTCCTATATCCAAGCTCTCTTAATTGCTCATCCAAGGACTTTTCTTCAGTAACTTTTGCATCTGGTTTAGACTGTTCAGGAATTAGAGGTTCTTCTTCTTTCGTCTCAATAGGAGACCCTTCTACTAAAGGCTTTTTGATATTAGTTATAGTTAGCTTTTTCCCGTCCCATCTGGCTTCTTTATCCGAAAGATGGGCAACTACATCCCCTTTTTTTGTAAAGGTAACTTTTTCCCTGGGGATTCCCTCTTCAAGGACTAAAACAGCTAATGGAGTGCCCTTGATTTTTTCTATATCTTGGAGACGTTTAAACCCCAGTTCTTTGAGTCTTTCTTCTATGGGCTTCTTCTCAGTAGAAGACTCTTCCTCTTGTGGTGCACGCCCCTCTTTGATTCTTTCAAGTTGCTGTTCAGCATAATTTTTTAGAAATGGCTTTAACTCAAAGGGAATCAAACTCCCATCCCCAGAAGCTGAAGCTTCATAACTCAAAATCCTTGCTTCCATATCATTGAGAGGAATATCATTTCTCACTTTATCAAGGACTTTCCTCAAACGTAATATACGGTCATATCTTAACTGATCTTCAGCTTTTAACTTTTCTCGTCTAAGACTGTTCTTTGTCCATTCAAGCACATTGACCAGATCATTAATACCTGCCTTTGTTACTTGCTCAACATCTGGAATTGCTCCTTGTATTTTGGGTTTGCCCTTTTTTAACCCCTCTAATACAGATGGTTTACGTAATAGAGCCTGCCCCCCAAATCCAAGACCACCTGTCAATAAGGTCTGCCCGAGCGTGACCAATGTAGTTTCTACAGCATCATCTATAAAATCTTGAAGGGTCTTATGCTGTTTTAGAGTTAGCATATCTGCAATATCTTCAACAAGAGTATTAATATTTTCACCTATTAGCTCCCCACCCATGAATTTAAGTAAACGCCTTATTAAAGGCCTTTTAATATCTTCAAACATAGCATGGTAAGGAATTACCTCTGTAACTGCTTCAGAGATTCCAGTTGGAATAGCACTTCTTAACGCTTGCTTATGCCCAAAACCTGCTTGTCTTGTTTGAGTATATTTCTCACCACCACTTGTAACCCCAAACATAGGAAGCAAAGGAACTCCTGTAAACTCTGATAATGCCGCTTGAGACAGACTATTCAGAGTAGATTGAATTATACCATATGCCAAACGTTTAGCTTTGCTCTTCCCTACCTTAGGAGTATAAAAATTTTGGATTTCTTGTGCCCAATCCCTTAATTCTTTACTCTTTATACCAAGGCTTTCTGTTAAGGCAGAAATAGCTCCAACAGCTCCTGTTACAGGAGATGATAAACCACTACCAACTGCTTTCAAGAGAATATTCTTCCAACTTTCTTCCGTTTGAGGATTGATAGCTAATCGTGGAGCTTGTGGAACAGACATCCCAGTCGAAAGAGTAGGAAGTGCTTTTTTGGGTTTAGATAATGACAAATCTTTTTCACTTGGTAAATTAAGCTCCCCTTTCTCAGGGAGACCAAGCATACGCCTTGTTAATATATCCGCCAAGTATTCATCTTTAATTACCATCCTAATGCCCCCATAACAGGAGATAAACGTCTAACTAAAAGCTGACTAATTGCAGGATCAGTTTGCCCCAGTTCCCCCAATATTTTTAAAGCTGTAGTATTAAGTGACTGCCTTTGTTTCATTAATGATTGAAAAAGGTTTGTTTGCCTTTTATATGCTTCTGTCTCAGCAGAGCTCAACGCTTGTCCTACACCCAGAAGAGCCTTCTGCTTTAAATTGTAGATTTCTGGAAGAGCAGTAAGCATAGTTTTTATAGGAGCTGTCTCCAATGCTGTCGCAGAGGTAAGCAGACTGGGCACAACTGGTGAAGGAGTAACTGTCTCACGTGTAGAATACACTAAATTAGAGTAAGCTGGTAAAATAGATTGTAATGCTCTTCGAGCATACTTGGCTCGCAAAACAGATTTCCATGATAAATCAGTTGGAAGTGCCTGATGAACTAAATCAGTTATACTATTCTCTAAAGCAGAAACTACTGGCTGATTCCAATATCCTACACCAGTTCTTGAAACCAAAGGAAGGGCAGACATTAAATTATATAACTTTTGAGCTTGGGCTTGGTTGGTTTTTTTGTATTCTTTTGATAGAGAACCCAACGCTGAACTTAATTGAGTAGAAATCCCAAGAGCTTCTGTTAAATAGGGATTTAATGCTCCTGTTGTCTCTCCTCCAACAGTAGACCTTAACATAGTTAAAATTTGAGATTTTACCTGATTGTATTTCTCCTTAGTAACAGGAGTCTTTACCAAAGGAACAGATTTGTCTGGTGGTGGGTTATCATTTCCTGAAAGAGCAGAATAGAGAAGAGTTCCTGCCATAGGAATCCAACCATACCTTTTTGTTAAACCCCAAAGTGTCCTAAGAATATCAATAACTCCTAAACCTCCCATTAATGCCTCCTAAGCATTCGTTATTAACTCATACAGTCCATTAGAAACTGCATCTATTGATGTATGTAAGCCATTTGAGAGAGATGCCAATGGACTAAATGCCAACATGGACACTCTTTCAGAAAAATTATCTATCATATTCTGGCTTGCCCGTATATAGGAAGTATGTCGCAATGCTTTCTGTATAAAAGTATTGTATGCGTTTAGTAATAATCGAGACCTTTCTGTATTCAGCCTGACTGCAAGTCGGTATTTTGCAAGCTCCTGATCCAGCCATTTATTGAATTCATATCTGAATCGCATAATATCTGTTTCAAGTAAAGAAGTATGCAGATCTTGGACATCTTTTAACAATGATGCTTTTTCTGTTGTGTATCCCTGCTTTAGTCTTTCTACGTCCATATCCAGCCTACCCTCTTCTATTATAGAAGATAATTTCTCTCTACGCAAATTATAAAGCTGTTTAGCATTATTAACTGCCCTTGAAAATAATTCTATTTTAGCTTGATTCAGAGAAAGTCTATTTTTGGATATAGACACTTGTGATTCTGCATTAGCTACACGAGCCTCAAAAGACCTGACATCCTCAGAATACTTAGAAACTATAGATTTAAGAATATTCATTTGTTCAAGATACATCTGCCAACGACTATCATTTTTAGAAAGAACAGTATCAATATATTGGAGATTTGTGTTCGCCTTCTGCAAGATTAATTTATAGTAATTAGACATGGTATCTTTATATAGAGTATTATAAGTAACAACCATAGTAGAGAGAGTTTCCCACAATCCTGCCAGCAAAATCTCTTTTTCGTATAACCTTGATAACTCCATAAACATCTTTCCAAGATAGAGCATTACATAATTCTGAGAAACATCCCACAAGGATAGCACTGTAGAAACAAGAGTTTCCTCAAATTTATCAAGCTCCGATTCAAGATCTATTATTAATTTCTTCAATTGGTCTTCTTTATCTCTATCAGTGAAAACATTTTCACTAAAGAAATCTTCAGATACCTGACCATCAAGGAGGTTTTTAGCCTGATTATACAATTTGCTGAGTTTACTCTTTAGAGATTGGGGAGCACCTTCCAAAAACCTAAGATACACAGGATCAACATGGGTTTTAACCTTTTCATTTAAAATGAAATTCATTTTATCTTGAGCCTGACGGGATCGCTCATAAGGAGATTGAGTCTTCAACAAATTGATCAAAGTCAAATATAAAGTAACAATTTCGTCTATCCTTGATCTATGACCAATAATCAATTTCTGAAGGTAGAACTGATAATTCAAATTATTGTTTAAGATATTTTCGATTTCATCGAATAAAGGTTTAGCTTCCAACTCAGAAATCCCCACAAGATCTTTCATTTGAAAAGGAATAGAAAACATAGCAGGAGCATCCACATTATCAAATTCGGGAATGGTTACGTTATCAGGTATATTCAATGAAGGAGTATCTATATTTTGTAGAGATTCTGGAATCCCAGGAATAGGAATATCTTGTAAAGTCTGAGAAACCGAATCCAAACTGGGAGGATCAATAACAATATCTTGGATAAGAGAATCTATTTCTTCTATATATTTAGTAATATCAAAATTCTTGATTTCTCTCTCTGGGAGAGTTTCTTCTGGGATTTCATCTATCCCTGAAACAGAATGCTCTTTTGGGAGATCAGGAACAGGAAGAGGCTGGTTTGCAAAATCTGGGGGAGAAGATGCAGTAATAATAAGATCTCCTCGATTTCTCACTTCTTCCACAAATCGAGCAATACTGTTAGTCGTATTTTGGGATTCTGCAAGAATTGTGTCTATTCTTTTGCTTATCATATCAGTTACATCCATTACTGCTCCTCCATAATTCTATTAGTAATGGATACTATTGTGTGGGCAGAAGACAGAACCCCTCGAATCTGCTTCTCATAATAATCTCCCAGAGTATTGTATTTGGTAGATTCTTTACTTAAACGATTATGCAAGTGCATTAGAGCAAGATCAAATGCTCTTTCTGTATCATAAAGAATTTTTCTCATCATAAGCCTATAATCATAACTTTCTGATTCTATTCTATTTCCCAGTAGAGAGAGCCATGTCCCTCTGATCCGTTGCTCTCCTTCAGCTTCAACAGCAAATTTTGATAGTTGAGCCTTCAAATTAGAAATTTGAGTCAACAGATCAGAATATGGTTGGCTAAATTTATATTTTCGTAATATGCTCTCAAGATAATTAACATAGAGTTGTAAAATCTGAAGTTTAGCACGTTGGGAGTTATTTATAAATCCAAGTTTTGATTCCAGCAAATTCATACCAATAAAATCCTGCATAGAGGCAAGGACATCATTCTTGCTTTCTAACAAGACTTGATCATTCTTTATGGATTCAAACCTTGCCTGTTGTTGTAACACTGCCCCTTTCAATTGGTAAAGACGAACATTTAACAAATCCTGATTTAGTTTTCCCGATAGTCTTCTAATATCCTGAACAAATAATCTCATCTTTTCTTGTATATGTTTCAATTCAAGAATGAAAGTTTCTTTGTCCAGAATTTGCTTCTCAAGAGAGAATGCTTGGTTACTAATCCACTGCTGTATATATGCTTTACAAGCAGTTAATTCAGTCTTAGCCAATCCAATTGCAGTTCGCAATTTCTCAAGATTAAGTCTAATAGTCTTATCAACTGCATTTAATCTTTCGCCAATTTGTTTAATCTGAAAATTATATAGACGTGTAGTCATATCCACAAGAGAATAGTAGGATACAAGAATGTAAGAAGAGAGAGCCTTATATAACTCTGTTTTATTTTCCACCATCTTCCAAACCCGCTCTCCATAAGTCCTTAAAATCTTTGTCTTTTGTTGGGCAAGTTCAGCTTCATTCTGGATTCTATGAACAGTAATATCATAGAAAGTCCTGCCATCCATTACATCATCAGAAAACCCACGATTCCAGCTATCCCCCATAATAGCATCAAGTTCCCTTTCCATCTTGAGAGTCTTCAAATAAGAAATGGGAGCAACCCGAACTATTTGGTCAGAAAAATCAGCAAGAGCCTTAACAAATTCTTCAGAAAAAACATAGGAATCAAGAGATTCTCCTCTGAAAACGTTTTCAATTTGAGAAAGATTAATCTCCTTTAAAAAAGGGGTTAATATGCCTTTCGTTTCTTCCCAGCGACTCAAATCCTTCATAAAGGGAATAGAAGAAAAGTTGAAGTCAAAATCAGTAGAAACTTCTATACTTTGAGACATATCATTAAGATAGCCCTGCACCACCTCGAACATAGATGTTATGTATTGTAATAATTCCTGGATACTGTATCTTTCTTTAGAAACTTGTTTTTCTTCAAAAGAAGAAATGATAGGAACTGCTATTTCTAGAATAGAAGGTAATGAAGGAATATTCAACAAAGAAACATCTGGGTAAGAAGGAGAATTTATATCTGTATCTATATTATAAGATCCACTGGATTCAATTGAAGGAATATCTGGGAGTTGACTGGAAATGGAATCAAATAGAGTATCTATAGCCTGCCTCAAAGAAGTTATCATGGATTTATAATCTTCAGTTTGTGTCTTGAAATCTGGCAAATCCTGATCCATCCAAGGCAGATTCTTGAGTTCATTTAAAGTGTCAGAAAAATGCTCATACCATGAAATTTGATCGTCCTCTTCTGGAAAGGTAAAATTGTCTATGAGAGTCTGATTTACTCCTTCAGCAAAGGACATCACATCCTGGCTGAGGGTAGATATATTGTTAGTTATAGTATTATAGTAAGCCACTAACTCTTCTACTGTCATCTACGCCTCCTCGTAGGAGTAGCAAATATTGTTATGCTCTTTAGTTCAAAGTTATTCTTCAGTTTCAATTTAATATTTAAATATCTGTTATCCACATTCTGGGCAGTTCTACGGGTAATCCCTTTGCCAATGACTACCCGCCATTCTTCCCCAGTTATCCAAGGTTCTATTTCGTAGGTATAATTACCAGCAATCAATTCGCCAATTGATTGGTCTGGTTGGTCTGTATACCCAGTTATAAACACTTCAAGATAATGGTTTACAACTTTCTTATGGAGGTCAATATTTCCAAGATCAATTATAAAATATTCTGTATTTGCAATTCTTGAAACTGCTTTAGTTGCTGTATTTATAATAACTCCTTGAAATTCAACACCTTCCACTTGAGGATATGTTCCAGAAGCAAGTATCAATGACCCGTTCTGGTAAATATCATTAATAGAAGCTATATCTTTCAATTCTACTGCCTCTAATAGCAAGGAAGGTAAAGCAATCTTACAAGATATGGTAGGTAATACAATTAAAGAAGAACTCAGTTCCATTATAGGTAATAGTATACTCATTTCTCCTGAATCGCTACCACAATAGGCAATCCCATTGGTATCAATAGATGGAAGATCTATATCCACAGTCGATGCCCCAGGTTGGTAGGCTAACCCAGAAGTGGTCAATGATTCTGTCTCTAATACACCTATTAGAGAAAAGGGAATTTCCAGTTGTCCATTTGCATCCAGACTTAATCGTAAATCACAGGTAGCCACAACAGGAAGTAATAAAGTAGAATCTATAACTGGTAAAGATAATTTCAGAATAGCTTTTCCAGCTTCCAAAATGTGTGCTTCCAACGAATTTAAATATAGTCCCATATCTGCCTGTCTATCTGTAAGAGCCTCACAGGAGGTCTGTATTAGCTCTAATTCCACTTTCACAGAGGCAGATAAAGGAGTGCTGGCAACCATTTCGAATGTTAATTCGTTCTCAGCCTCAGAAAACTCATTTGCAAAGGTATTGGTTTCAATGTCAAAATCAAGAACAGACATCATATAATTATGTTCAGCAAGGATAGAAAACTGAAGTTCTTTTCTAAGGTCATTCTGCCCAGCAAACATATTGAAGGATAAAGAAGCAATACAGGCATAGATGTCATGTTTTGCTTGCATTGAAAAGCCAAGAAAACCATTTATACGATTATTCTGTATATAACCTTCTCCTATGAAAGATAACAGAAGGTCCTTCCACATACCCTGTTGTCCTGCTCTTATATCAAAACTGATTGGATTATTAACACCAAGACTTAGGCCATAACAATCAAAACCAGCATCAGCATACATATGATTCTCTATTGCAGTATGAACTAAAATAGAGTGTTGAGGGTATATATCCCCCCCATAAGGAAAAGGCCACTCATGAGCTGTTGCTACCACCTGATTATTTGTTACTACTATACCTCTACCACCCTGTCTTGCCGTGTTTGAATCCACTTCAAAATAATTTCCAGAAAAAGTTAAAGATAAATTAGAATTAATCTTATATTCTCTAACTTTTCTATCTTTACAAATGATATAAACCTGCCCTAACTGTTTACACACTCCTATACCACGAGGCTCTTCATCTTCCGATAGTCCTGAAATACCAGCACTATTTAAAGGAACAATATCAAACGGATTAACAGAATTAAGCTTCCATACGCTTACCCTTCTGTTTCCCTCTTCAGCTACAAAGAGATAACTATCATAAAAAACACATTGAACAGGATGGTAAAACTGCCCTGTCAGGCTTCCATAAGTTCCAAAATGTCCTTTATAATTTCCATCAAGATCAGTAACGAGAATTCTATTCGCTCCTGTATCACAATGAAAAAGATATTGATTTTGATAGACAGTAACAGACCACCATTGAAAAGAATCAATACCTTGCAGGTCATCAACATTCGTTCCTTTAGTCAGAATTGGAGTAAAAGTAGGATAATCAGAAGGAGGGTCACCAGTAAAAGCAAACCATCCTACCTTGTTTTCCCCAAAATTATAGAAATAGATGCGATTATTACATATTAGTCCTGTTCCTAAACAGGAATGATCATCATCCCCAGAAAAAATTTTCCGTTCCCACAACAAAGCACCACTATAATTATATGCCCTTAAAAAAGCATCACTAACTAATGCCCTCCACATAAACCAATAATTATCATCTCCAAATACACCATAATCACGAGAAAGATACCCCCAAATACGATTTCTATCAGAGTTAAGATGTATTTCGTTTAGTAAAGCCATATCTTATAGTGTCTCTGGTATACTTATTCTAAATACTGATATAGTTTGTATTGAACCACTGGAAATGTCTGTATCTGCCATAATCAATTCTGCATTTGCAGTCCCTACAGCACCATCTATCCTACAGTCATTTTCACTGTAAACCTCTGAGTCTCCATTGGTTATAAGTCTAAACCACCCAGCAGTTCCAGTTGCTACAGCCCATCCACTCCAATTGTCAGTAGGTTTCTTATCTATAGAAGCATTGCTTGCCTCATCAAATTCAAGGTCAAATTCACCAGAAGCGTTTGTAGTAATTTCAACTAATTTTGTTCCGATGGGAGCTTCATCAGGTGAAGTTGGCTGAGCACCCGTATAGATTATGAGTTTTGAGTTTTTAAAGATTTCCTTGAGAGAAGAAGATTCCCATTTACACTTTACTTCATCAAACAAAGAAGTATCATTAGCTACAACAGAATTTACCTGAAGAGTAATATAAATAGTATTTACAGTATCTGGAACGTCTATAAGAAATAAATGTTTTGTCCAATCAGAATCATCCAGAGCCTCATCAACGTAAGACCCATCATTCGCACTTGTTCCAATCTTTATACGCCCAGTAGTTGTCCCATTCTTATGGTAAATTTCTATCATATATCTATGTCCCTTCTTCACAATCTGAGCTTGATAAGCATACCCATTTGCAGAGGTTGTATTAGTTACTTGGAGGCAATTACCATCCTGCCCCCCAGAAACAGATGCAAGAGTAGCATCTATAGCACTCCATCCTGACGTATCCGCAGTAAAAGACCCATTCTCAACTGTATCCACAGTCTTTCCAAGCAATTTATTCCTTAATCCTGTTGAAAACCTAAAAGCCATAATTATTTACCTCCCTAATAATCTTTCTTTATCAATACATTTTAAATTCTCACCATTGATATACCATTTTTTACCTTTGGATTGAAGTAAAACCATATCCTGAAAGACTCTACTCCCAGCAAGAGCATAATTAATACTTGGAGGAATTCCCTCTGGAGCAATAAAGAACCCTGCATAGGGAACATGAGGAATCATGATAATATCAGAATAATTATGATTGGGCAAAGAATTAAAACCCTTTTTCCTCTGATATTTAGGAAAATTTAAGTCCCTCCATTGAGTAAATGGAATAAGATAAGGTCCTCCATGAGTCATAGGGTTTGACCATCCCAACCCTCCATACCCAAAGTCTGCATCGTCTACTACCTGCACCCCAAACCAATTCCAATTTTGTAATAAAGGATTCCTGAAGGCAAGAATAAAATCTTCTCTTTGGTCATATCCAGATTCTGTCTCTATAATACTTGCTCTGAATTTAGATTCAGATTCAAATGCTCCCCACATATAAGAAAAAGAACGAATAAATCTGATTTCAGAACAAAAAGTAATTTTATTTTTTCTTAATAAAGAAATAGACGGACAAATTGCCCACTGACCATTATAACCACAAAAAATAAGAGAGTCAGAAGCATAAGCATCTCCATTATAACAATTCTTGGATGTAGTATACTCAATATGAGTTCTACCTATATTGCCATAATTAACAATTGTAGCAGTAAGATTCTCTGCATCTTCTCCTGGAAAAGAGACAAAGTAAATATCATTTTTATTCAGAACTTTAACTCCATAAATGTTGTATTTTACTTCCCTATCTTTCTGTCGCTGGATGTCATAATCAACATAAACTCCTGTATCATAACGTCTTAAACACCAAATCCTATTGGTATCCTCAAGAATAAGGGAATAATCTCCATACTTTAAGCAGGAATAAACCCTATCCCTTATTCTGGGATTGGGTTTATAACCAGGATCAAGATTCTCTTCGGAAGGTGGACATTCACCGTAAGTAATCCCCACTGGATTAAAAGAGTCTTCCCAAATATCATTCCATACTTGAGTCTTATCCATCTGAACATAGGCTTCCTTGATAAAATCGTCTACATAAATATCCTGGATAAGAATCACTCTTTTAGAAAAATTCTTTTTAATATGAGCCAGCTCCTGCCAGAAATAGTATCCGTATAAAGAGTGTCCTGGGTCTTCTGGATTTCTATTTCTGCACCAGGGGTTTTCATCATAACTCCAAGTCTCATTATGATAATAATATGATCCCAGTTTTGTTACATCTGCAAGCATCCTATCAAAGTCAAGAGAAAGTTTGTATCTACTTACTTCACCATAAGTTATGCCAGCCTTATGACATAATAACTTTTCAAGATTAGGATGGTTATAGTAATAGTAGTCCTCAACAAGGGTTTTGGACACCAGCTCGGAATGTTTCAAATAAACTATATACTCAAGAGGATTGGAAAGATTAAATCTCCCACAAATAATATCACTAAAAGAAATAGATGCAGAAATGTTTGTATGAGGAACAAAAATAATATCTATACACCCAGCAGAAAGGACTCGCCAAAACTCAAGCTCAAAATCATTGACATCGTTCCATTTATATACAGCAATAAGAAGAATGCTTGTCAGTTCTGGTTTATCCGCCCTGATACGGATATAGTTTTGATCCCCCTTGCATATTTCAATATAAGCATCCCCAATTCTATAAACTTTCTTCCCAGAAGACAGTTGTTTCCATAGATGTCTTGCTAATCCAACATAATTATGAGCATCATTCCCATATAATATCTTTTTAACCATTTGTCATAGGCACTCTTATAGAAAACGCCCCAATTGTTACAACAGTGTTTGCAGACAAAGTAGAAGACCCAGATAACTGTAATGGAGAATCTGCGAGTGTCCCAACAGTTCCCTGCACACGAAGTTTTGTTGAGTCTGAGCCACCAGTATCATCATTTGCCTTTATTCTAAAATAAGAAGCTGTCCCACTTGCAACTACAGTTCCCTTCCAGGTATCTCCTGCCTTCTCCAAAATTCCATTAGAAATTCCTTGAGGACTTTCAAAATGGAGACCTTTACCTCTTATATTAGCTACCAATTCTGTTACATTACTTACAGTAATGTCACCACTGGCAACGGCTGATACAGAGAAAGAGTCTCCTTTAAACTTCGAGCTTATTACAACTGTCCCAGTCCCGCAAGCCACTGCTCTTACAAGTTCAGATTGATTGTTTATAATATTAGCAACAGCCTGAGCCATTTTGAGGAGAGTATCCTCAGAAGAAGATTTTGTATATTGTATTACTTCATTGTTCCCCGAAGGATTTATAGGAGTAATTGTCACAGTAATTGTATCCCCATTACTCCCCAGAGCAGTTATATCAAAAGAATTTACCTGAGCTACAGATGCAGACCATGAATCTCCATCTGTAGTAATGGTTACAAGTTTTGTTCCACTCTCTGCATCATCGGCACTGGATGGAACAGCCCCAGAAAAAATTTCTAAAACAAAATCAGTAAGAAGCTCCTTCAAAGACCCTTTGCTTGCAAGTGCCTTTGATAACCCTGTTGAAATAACTATATTTCCCATAAATTACCTCCAAATGAAAACGTTTTCATTTTTTTGGTGCACATAAAAACAAAAAATATTGACCATATTTATCTACTTTTGTTGCTACATGAACATAATCAAATTCTTGTAATATATTTGAATGTTGAGGAGTAAGCTCCCTAATATTATTCTCAGATGCAATATAAATTCCTCGATGGGTAGGGATAACCACTACTTGTGTTCCAGCAGGAATCTCTCCCATTGGCTTTTCAAGAACTGTAACTCCAATACCACCACACGCAGGAGAAGAAATAATCTTCTTTACTACAGGAGCATCAGAACTGAAAGTTAACAAATATACATTTTTGACAGTAGAAATATATAATGCCCAACGAGGAGTCTCCCCATCTGGATTTATACTCAATGCTTTGACCATCGAATCAAATATAATGGGTCTTAGAGATTCATCTTCAAAATGGTAGCCCCCAGAAGCAATAGAACCAAAAAGTTTACTATAATAAAGAAGGTTTCCATCTACCAACCATTCTCTACCCAATCCTCTGAATGTAAAATCTCTAAAAGGAGGAACATGAGCTTCCCCAATAAAAGTTAAATCAGAAACAGGCTGTTGCTTCAAAGATAAAACATCAGTAGGAAACGCATTAATCAGAAGAGGAGAAAAAGGTGTTTCTTCAGAGAATGTATATGTAGGAGGTAATTCTGCTTCCCCAGAAAATTTATATGTTCTCAATAAAACCTGTTTCATAGTAACCCTGGATGTTTTAAAGTAACATTAATATGACTATACCTTAGTCTATCAAGGTCTTTCTTGACTCTGCTTTTCTTTAATTCCCATTTTTTCTCGTATTTCAGAGCCAATTGAGAAACAACTTCAGATTCAGTTTTATCAAATGCCATTGTAATAACCCCATATATCAAATAATGTGAATACTTAGTAGGAATAGCATCATCAATGTCTGTATCTTCTGGAATAGCACTACCTCTAACAGTTATATTGTTATTTCCATCTTGAGTGGGGGTGCAATGTAATAAAAATTTACCAATAACATAGTCAAGACAATAATATTTTACTGTTCCAGTCTGTCCTTTCATAGAACCAACAAAAGAAAATGGAACTTTTGTAAGGTCGCTCCCATCAACAGAAATTCCCTGAACGTTTATTAAAGAACCTGGAACAGTATATAAATACTGATTAGCTACAGTAGACATTGGAACAGACTTTATAAAAATACCTGTATCTTCACAGAAATCCTTAACTGCCATATCATAGTAGAAATCCATTTCCTCAGATTTCCACAAATACGGCAATTCCTCATCAGCCAATAATCTTCTAACTTGTTCAAGAACTTCTGCTCTTGTCATTATTTCTCACCAGGTTTCTTCCAGTAAGGAATCATATCACCCCTTTCAGCAGTAATATGATGATAGGGATAAATCCTTCCAGTAGGCACATGCTTTAAGTATGGAGGATTTTCCTTTTTAGGTTTGGATTCAGTTATTAAAGTCTTATTTTCGGATTTCTTTTTCACAGTCATAAACCACCTCCTAAAAAATAAAAAAGGGGCATAAAGCCCCCTTGAGATTATATCATCTTTATACAGAAAGCTCTTATCTTTACTTTACCCTTTACAGTAGTAGCATCCACCCAAGTGGGCACTACATCTATAGTATCATCCGTAGTATAACGTTTACCAGATATAGAATAAGCATCAGCAGAACCAGTGCAAACTATTGTTCCAGCACTTGCTTTAAGGTTCACATCACCATCATAACCATCTACATCATCCCCATCTCCAACAGTTAGTGTTGCAGATGTAGCAGAATCAGCAGATGTTACAATTTCAGTCTCCACAAAAAGAACCCTAACACCAGCTTCTATAGGAATAGCTTGAATAGTATCTCCACTATTTACAGTAACAGAGTTTCCACTACTATCAGTAAGATTGTCAAAGTCTATCTCACGTTCGGCTACAAAGGTCTTCCCAGCAGACTTAAAGGGAATACCAGTCGAAACTTTTATTATATTTATGGTTGCCATAGTTTACACCTCCTCAATTATACTTCACAATAAAGAACTCCAAGACTTCCAGGCTGTATAACTTTAAAGTCATAAACAGTAAGTCCTTTCATTGCTTCTGCAAAAGTATCTTGTGGACTATAGGTTTCCTCTTTCACAAGCTGTATCACATACACAAGAGCAGATTTATGACCAAAATAGATATAAGTGCAGTTTGTCCCACCATCATCCACAATAGGAAGTAAATTGGAAATATATATATTGAAGTTATCTATGCTTCCTATCAGTCCGCTCCTAAGAGGAGAAACTCTATCTCCAGTAATAGAAGCATCTCTCAAATCAGACTTTTTTATCATTCCAGCAATATGAGGAGGAAGAATCAAGAACCTATCTGTTCTTGGACGATTCTGTTCATCAAGAACAACACCCATATCCACGATATAGTCAAGAATATTTGTCTTAGATAGAGCTACAGGAGCACCAGTAGTCCCAAGATTGAACCTACCAGTTTTAGCACCAGCATTTGTTCCTTGATTAGCTGGGTCTGCATCTACATATATAGATGCAAATACTTCGCTATCTTGCTCTATCTTCAATTGTTCACTGGCATCATCAGCATATTTACTCATCATATTCAAATCAAACTGCTTGAGGTCAATGTCATCGAGAGCAAAGTTGTAGTATTTAGCACGGTTTATTGTAAATTCTATATAAGGGCTTTCTGGATACTCAAGTTCCAGCTTTTGACCCTTTTTGTATGGACGTATGGTAATTGAAGGAACAGTCCTAATATAGACTGTATCCCCCATATTTTTTACATCTCCTACATAATCGGTAGTAGCTATATTAGCTACTGTAGATGTATCATAAAATTTTTCGAGAGTCTTCCCCGCAAAAATTACAGGTATGTTTTTAGTAGCATTATAGTCTGGATAACCAGTTACTCTTGGCACTGGCATAGCATACACCTCCCTATAAAATATTAATCAACTACTCTGCCCTCCAAGATAGCTTGCTTAATTTCGGCTTCTTTTCGGGCTTTTTGCTCTGGGGTATAACGCCCAAGAGCACAATCACGGTAAAACTTAGTTATTTCCTCCCGCCTGATGACAGGTTTGGAAGGTGTATTTGGAGTTGATACCTGTCTCCCCACAGGTGCTACATTTTGTGAGGGCTTAGGTGCTTTTTGTTTTTTATAATCTATAAAAAACTGGGCAACAGTTTTAGCGTCCCCAGCTTCATATGCTTCAAGCATAAGCTCATGTAAAGTCTTAGTGGAATAACGAGCCTTTTGCTGTAACCATGCAAGAAAATCTGGGTCATCATTAAGTGAGAGCCAATCAGGAACAAAAGCAGATAGTTGAGATTCCACAGTAGAAGCTATAAACGGTTTTATCTCTTTTGAAAGTTCTTGCTTGAGATTTTTTATCTCATTACGAGTAACATAATTAGATGTTGCCTGCTTCAAAGCATCATATAACTCAGGTAAAGTATCTTTAATGCTTTCGAGAGGATCTTGTTGAGGTTCAATTTTTTTCTGCACCATTTCTTTGAGAGTATTTAACTCAGTTTTCAATGCCTCATTTTCGGCTTGAAGATTCCGCAATGACACCTGTAGTCTCCCTATTTCAGTATTATATTTCCCTTGTAATGTTTTGTATTTATGCTCCCACATGTCAGTGGAAGCAGGTTTATCATCGTCATTCTGAGATGGTAAATTCTGAGGATCATCTACAGTTTTGGTTTTATCAATGTTTTCTTTCTTTATAGCTCCTTGCATAACTAAAACCCCCTTAATTGTATTTTATCGAAAACATTATAAAAGTCAACCCTTAAACAGCTTTTCAAAGGATCTAAAAGGAAAATAAAAAGCTATAATTAACACATAAATCAACCCAATAGTTATATCTATACCCTTAAATGTAAAAATTTTATCTTGGGGAAAATGCCCAGTTAACAATTTATTTGCCCAAAAAAATATATGAAATGTCCAAGCAATTCCCTGACGGGTGCAGAGAGGATCGTTTTTAGTTACTGCAAGCATTCTCAAAGTAAGTTCATGTTTCAACTGATTTGCCTTATCTTTATCCTCGACAAATTGATCTACAATATCGAGACCTTTCTTAACAACCCCACCAAAGATTGAACCAAATATACTCATATTATTACCCCCAAGTATTCTTAAACTTTATTTTCTCCGCTATTTTCTCACCATAAACAGGCTCTCCATTCTCGTCCACTCCAATCTGCATCTTTACCTTACACCCATCTACAAGCCACTTTTCAACTTCCTCAAGTGTTTTAATTTCAGCAGGCATTTCTGGATATTCCCTTCTTCTGATAAGGAATAAAATCCATTCTTTGTTTTGTTCTAACCACTCTTGTGAATCAGTCCCAGATGGTATATTTGCATGCCACTTGTAGATATTTCCAACGTCATCTGTTAGTTGAAAATTAACAACCTGTATGCCATTTTCCAATTTTCGTCTTGTGTTGACAAATTTAATTTGCATATCTTATACCTCCACTGCGTAAGGTTGTAAATAGCATACAGCAGTGCTAACACCAGACGCATTAATATCAAAAATAAATTTATTATCCATTAAAATAATCTCCAATTGCTGAGCATATTTCCTATTATTAATTGAAGGAACTAACCTGCCAATTACAGCAGTTGATGTATAATCCTTTATACTAATATCCGCATATGTATTAGATGCGTCGCTGTCTTGGAAGAAACATACAGCCTTTATAGCTTTCGTTCCAGATCCTATTTTCCCTTGAGAATCAGAAACAACATTTAAACTTCTATATGTATCAGAAAAAGATTGTCCTGCAAGACTATCAAGGGAGAAAATATTCCTTAAAAAAATTAACCCATGCCCAGGGACATAGTTGCCTTCGCCTATGTAAGAGCCATAGGTGAGCATAACTTCCTCATGTTTTACATCCCCTGATGCTCTATTGTAGAAAAAGCCGAACTTCACCATGGTAGCATTTAATGGAATGGTTACTGTAACTTCCAGCCATTCAGCATTACCACTTCCACTATGGTAAGGACTCTGAGCCAAAATCCCCTCCTCAGTCCAAACAGCAATGCAAGCATGATTAGAAACATTAGAAGTTAACTTCGCTCCAACTGTAACTGTTCTGCCTCTGAACTGATCCACCCACCACTCCTCGTCCCCCCAACTTGGGAATCTCCACTGAAGGCCACCTGTTACATCTGGAACGGCTTTTACTTTCCCACTCTCTAATACATACAATTTAAGATATGAAGACATATACTTCTCCCATCCATCAGGAGCATAGTTATTAGCTCCCACATAAGCTGGTATCACTTCACTTGCAGTTCCAGTCGCACACCCTGTCCTGTCCACTTCAAAAGTGTTTGCATCAGTAACATTAACTACTACAAACACATTTCCAGCACTATCTTTAAGTAGATGACCAGCTTGCATAGGATGGTTTGTAGCTGTTACTGTAGTGTCCACAACAGAGCTGATAGTAAATGAAGAAAATCCCGTATTTGGATCAGTAGAATCTGCTAACGTTGCCCGTGAATTGACTATAAACCTATCATAACCACGAAATAGATTTACAGGAAATCTCCAATCAGCCACCTGTTCCCGTAGAAGTTTATCTCGATAGTATAATTCTCTTGTTGATTCTTTTACAGCCACTATTTGATTGCCTTCGTGGTCATCTATACGCAAAAGGCTTCCTTCTGGGAGACGTCCACGAGTGCTTTTTCTGAATAAATCAGTTAAATTAAGTAATTTGAATACACGTTGAAATACATTTCCAGCCATCGCCTCACCTCCTTATTCCTGAGCTAATCTGCCAACTATAATTCCGCTGTTGTAGGTCGTAACACCGAATCGGTAGTAAACACCTTCTTCTGGTTCGTAACCAACATACTCACCATTTTCGTAAAATTCTTCAACACCATGCCATGTAATACCCTTATCAAAAGAACGTTGAACCACAACAGTTGCATCCCATGTCCCAGATATAGAAAAGTTAAAATCTCCCCTCTCAAGTCTGAGAGGAGAAGAAAAAGTATTTGCCGAATTTATAGTTGCTTCTATTTTGCGTGTAGCCATCGACTACCTCCACAAGTTTAGTATTTTGCCTTTAATCTACCTTGTATACGACGTGCACGTGATAGCATTTTAGATTTATAGGAAAGCATATTAGCACTTTTCTTATTAGCCATACGTCTTGCCCGTGGTGAAGAAGGTCTAACATTTTTCAACCTTTTAATAATACGTTTTACATTGGATATATTTCGTTTAACATGACGCAATTGTCTCTTTAAATATTTTCTACTATTAGAAATAGACATAGCCCTACGTATACGTTGACGTCTCTTCAACCGCTCCCTCATTCTTGCTCGTGGACTTCCCCATCCTTCCAGACTAACATGCTTACTTTTTCTTTTAGATCTAACTGTATTATTTTTTATATGCCTTTTAACAGTAACAAGTCTTCCACGCCGTCTTGTAGCACCCAAAATACGTTTATATGATAGTGTCCTTCGTCTAACCATTTTAGTCTACCTCCTAAACTTTATTCTTACCATGCTCTAATAAGAACTGTTCTACCCTCCCCATAAAATTACTAATCTTACTAAACTCTTTAGCATTTGCTATAGCTTGTTTTCTTAATTCTTCCCCAAGTTGTGAAACAGCAACTTTTACTTCATTAATATCATCTGTAATAGCTTTATATACTTGTGTATGCTCTCTATTAGTAACATAAACAGGAGTGCCATTTTTTGCTGTCATTCTCTTTTCCATAGCTTGTATCTCCCTACTCAAAACATTAATTTTCTCAGTAAATTTACCCCACAATACAGCAAACCCTATGATGGTAGTTAAAATAGGAATAAGTGCAGTTATCTCAATCATACATGCCTCCCAAATCAGGGTCTTTACCAGTTTTCAAAATATTAGCTAAAGTTTCACAACGAGAACCAACTTGTTTATGGTATCTACTATTCAAAAGCTCAGCACCAGCCGTTTCAAAATCACCATTCTGCAAGGCAGATAGCATTTTTTTAAAGGACAAAAGAGATGATAAACCCATATTAAAAATAAGTTCTATTATGACTCCCTTTTGAGCATTGTTGAGATGCTGTTTGTATTTATCTGGAAGCCTAAAAATAAAATCTTCATATGCTTCTTTGAGATCCAATTGGAACAAAACTTCAAGCAGTTCTTTAGGCAGTCCTTTAGTAAGGTTGTGTCCATAGCCTATAGTAGGAATACCCAGACTGTCTCTATAGTATCTTAAAATAAGCCCTTCATGTTTCTTTATACGTGTTTCAAGAGACCACATTATACTTTAACCTCCGTTGATTTATGTAAGGGTTCTTCAAAAAAATCATGTAGAAAAATCATATAAGAATGGGAAATGCCTCTCAAAAAATGTAACCTCGACGAATCCTCACAAGAAATCATTTTAACAAGAGATAAATATAATTTATCTTCAATATATTTTTTCATTCCTTCATACAATCTTGGATTAGCCTTCAATGCTTGTTTCAATGCTCTAATATCTGTCATCGTCCATTCTCCCTCAAAAATCTTGAAACATCTATACCTTTCTGAACTGCCTCATTTTGGACACTATTTAAAGGACTTTTTGTTTGGGTAGGTTGCCCTATCTGCATCTGTTCAAGAATTGGTTTAATCAATTCCTGTATCTCATCAGAATAGCCAAAAATCCTATCTGGGTCTATACCTATGGATTTAGCAATAGTGCCTAATAAATATTTCCTTCCCTCCACACCAACCAATTGTTGGTCAATCGGATTGGAGACTATTCTCAATAATTCGAGTGCTCTTGTAGCTTCCATCTCCCTTTCAGCAAGGGATAATGTTCCTTTAGTTCTTATCTTCAAATCTGGAATCTCAGAAAGTTTAGATTTGGGAACTAATGTATAATACATTCTGGAAACAACTGGATTTATAATACCTGAATCAATATTACGTAAAACTGCCTTGATACCTCGTGTAGCATTGGTAGTAAGCATTGACAGCCCACTTGCGGTCCTACCTGCACCACCAACAGTGATGTCACCATGAGCATAGGCTGGTATTCCAGAAGTTTCATCAGCCATCTTCATGTAGTAAGTCATAACAATAGCTAACCTATCTGCAACCAATTGTATATTATTAAATCTATAAGCAGGAGCTTCACTCATCGCTGATTCATGAGTATCATACATATGCCAAGGAATTATAGCTTTGGGTTCATTGTCAGAAATTCTATCAATATTACGTTCTATTAACGGACCAGAAGCTAAAACAGAATTTACCACAATGGCACGAGCCATTGCATTTACTGAATCCTGAATAGAACTTATCACTTCTGGTAGAGCTATTCCCCAGAAGGAGTAGGGTAAAGATATAAATGACGCCTTTGCATATGGTTTTAATCCAAGTGGGTCTTCATTTAATACAGCTTTCAAAACCATATTTTCTATCATCCAAATAGTAGTCTCATAATACTTATTTGGGTCATTAACTGACAAACCATAATCTTGAAGAAGTTTTCCTTTTACTGACCCCCAAAATTCAAGAACATCAATATAAGGATAGTCTGCCTCCGATGCACCTTCATTTTCCTCAAGGGAATCAACTGTCGCAGTATAAGAAAGATGATGGAATCTATATCCCTGGTCATATCTATCTAAAACATCATCAATTACATCAGAGTTATAACCAGGTAGACCTTTGAGTTTATATAAATCTTGAGGTAGAAGATTCAAAACCTCAATAACGTAGTCCTCAAACCCAGTTGCATAAGGAGAAGGATATATATTAAAAGGAGACACAACTTTAAATTTATATACTTCCTTATCCTTAGGTTCAAGACCTAAATTAGTTCTTACATATCCTTTTTCTTTTGAAAGAATACCTCCTTTAATTATAGCTGTAGGAAATATAGAAATATCTACACATAGAGAAGAAAGTGCCTCATGAAACCCACCTTCGATTAATACATCATCAAGTTTCTTTTTAAAGCCCTCTGCTAATTTTTTTGAGTATTTTTCTATTTCTATTTTAAGTTCCTTTTCTGCTAAATCTTTAGCATCAATAACAAATGACTGTAAATCTTCAAAAGGCAAATATTTGGATATAGGAGCTATAGCATCAAATACCTTGTGTGCAAGTATTTGTTGTATTTCCAATGGAAGGTCTGGAACAGGAGTAGTAGCTATATCATAAGGCAATGTTTCATCATGAAATAGAACATCAACAAGCCATGCAGTCAATGCCCTGCATTTTATTGAAGTAAGAGGGATATATATCTCAGGAGCATCTATTTGTTTTAATTCATGTAATTTTTCATCTGAATATTGTGATTTAAATCTTTGCATACAATCTATTAAACGTTCTTCTATAGGTTGCTTTGCCCGTTTAGCTTCATCAAATTTTGACAATACATACTGGGATAAATTTGCCATTGTCAAGTTAGTCATTGGTCTTAATTCTTCTGGAACTTCACCAGGCTCTGGACTTGGAAGTGCTGTAGGCATATTATCTACTGGAATAAACTCTATCAAAACCCACCTCCTAACATAGTTATAGCATTTTGTCCTGATGAAGAAAAATCACTTTCTGATATATCATAAGTAGGTTTTCTATATCCCAATGCTCCATATTGAAGTGCATCTGCAACATGTGACCATTTATTCTTTTCTGGAACATTTGAATACATATCAGTCCCTACACTTATTCTTTTCATTCTATACTTTCCCTTCATAGCCTGTCTAAGAACTTTACAAGTAGGGGATAATTGAAATGCTGGAGCTACTTCACTCCTACTTATATCCATTCCTAAAAGATACTTGTTTACAGCATTTAATCTAATCTGAATTGAATTGGAATAAGCAGGATAAGCCTTCAAGCCAAGTTGAGATATAGCTTGAAAAACAGACCTACCATCAATTTGTGACCGTGCCTTCCCAGCAGGGTCACCAATAATAACAAAACTTTTGAATTTATAAGCTTCATTCTCCTCTATAAATGGCAGGACAAAATATTTAATAAATTCAATTACGTCTATTGGCTCTTCAGCAACAAGTTCATCAAGAACAAGTAATCTTCTTGGAGGCTTTTGGATAAAAACACATGCAGGAGTGAGACCAAAATCCATACCTAATATTAAGGAAAGTCCAGGTAGTGGAGCTAATGGAGTTTTAGAACAGTGAATTTTATCATCATACATTGAAAATACAGGTTTTCCAGATTTTACAGACCCATACAGTCCATGAACATAAACATCTATCCACTCAGGGTCTTTACCAACACATAGGTCTTCATAATAATTTTCAGGAAGATTAGAGACATTCTCAGCATAGGGAGATAATCCAGAAGGTTGATGAAAAATCTCAGCCTTTTCAGGTCTATTTTCCTCAAAATACTTATAAAACCAATGATCATCGTCTGGAGGGTTTGTATCCAGAAGAATTCCTATCCATGTTGGTCCATAAATTATATTTCCATTTTCATCTCTTATAGTTGGTGGATACCTAAGTCGTCCTTCAATTGTATCAAATATTTCTTTGTGGATTTCTTTTGCTTCGTTTAACCAGACAGCAGTTACTTCTAATGAATATAAATTAGCAACATGCTCTGGTCTGTCCAAAGCCCTTAACAACCATTCTGATTCAACTACTGTTCCATCTTTTAATCTCATTCTTAGGATATATTTACTTTCAGATTCTTTCCATTCTGCAAAGGGAAGCCAATAGTCAATAGTTTTCTTCGTTGTATCTTTCAACATTCTATAAGTATTTCTTACTATAGCAAAACGGGTTCTTCTAATTCCATGTGGGTCAGGTTGTTGTTCACATGCTATTTTTAGGAGGGTAATCACACAACCAGAAGATTTACCAGAACCAAAAGGACCAACAATTGCACGAATTTTCTTTTTTGAAAGATAGAATTTCTTTATTGTAGGAACATCATTGAAATTAAAAGGTTGTTTTAATGAAAACGTTTTCACAATTCAAAATCTGAATAAAAGAGTTTTAATATCTTCAGTTTTAACCATAACAAAAATCTTTTCATAATTCAATCCCTAATAAAATTCCAAACAAACTTAATATTATTCATTAGCAGATATAGATGCTACTTTATCATCTATAGTTCCTCTTTCACCAATTATTTGTTCTTTTGTTATAATAATTCTACCACATTTTGGACACCATCTTTCTCTGATAATATCAGAACCACTATATCTGATTCTGATAATTTTTGTATTTTTGTTTTTGCATTTGCACTCTGGGGATGTTTGAACTTTTCTGACTCCTTCTCGCATAGGAAGACCAAATTCTTGCATTATGTTGTATAATGTTCCTCTGCTCAAATTCAGTTTTTCACAAACTTTCTGAAGGGGAAGCAAATCTCTGTAATAAAAATCTATAATTTTGTTCCTGATTTCTGCTGTTCTCAATTTCTTCATTTTTGTTCTCATAAAAACCTCCTGT
>Ga0256914_1000182_pt1 | contig 60368 bp, 68 predicted proteins | sample HulkmetaG_FD_191571 | JGI IMG/M metagenome (GOLD analysis project Ga0256914, IMG submission 191571) | Hydrothermal chimney microbial communities from Main Endeavour vent field at the Juan de Fuca Ridge, Pacific Ocean - Hulk | ecosystem: Environmental > Aquatic > Marine > Hydrothermal vents ...
GAGGAGCAGCGAAAATACGTGAGGTTGATTGTGAGCAGAGACGTAAAAAGGCTGGATAGGGCTCATTTAAATTCAGCAGCAATTGAAAGCTTAGCTGAGAACATAACTGACAGCGTAGTTGCCCCTCTATTCTATTATCTTATCTTTGGACTAAGTGGTGCTCTAGTTTATAGAGCCGTGAATACCCTCGATGCCATGATTGGATACAAAAATGAATGCTATCTTTATTTTGGCAGGTTTGCAGCTCGTTTTGACGATTTGCTTAACTTTGTTCCTGCAAGAATTACCGTTCTGCTGTTTCTACCCTTTAATCCAAGAAAAGTCATAGGATACTGGAGAAAAGCCAAGTTCAAGCTTAACTCTGATAAGCCAATAGCCGCAATGAGTGCTGTTTTAGAGGTTTGGCTTGAGAAAAAAGGCGTTTACAGATTTGAGGGAAAAGAGCCAGCATTGGGAGATATTAAGAGAGCTTTGAAGATTTATTGGATTGCGGTCGGAGAATGGATAGCATTTGTATTTGTTTCCGAAATCGTTAAATCGTTTTTGTACAATAACTGAAGGGGATAGTGATGAAGTCCCTTGAGGAGATTGAGGAAATCCTGCGCAGGCACAAAGACGACCTGCATAAAAGATTTGGTGTAAAAAAGATTGCAATTTTCGGATCATATGTGAGAGGAGAAGCAGATGAGCTTAGTGATATTGATATCCTCATTGAGTTTGAGAGACCAATTGGTTGGGAAATTGTGGATTTAAAAGAGTATCTTGAGGAAATCCTCGGAGTTAGAGTTGATTTAATTACTAAAAACGCTGCATTAAGCCGAAAAAGATTGTGGGAACAAATTAGGAGGGACATTGTTTATGTCTAAGAGGCTTTAAATTAAAACTGTAATCAGCTTGCTGGAGGAAATATAATGCTTAAACCACTCAGCTTCAAAGCTCACCACGGCGGTGCAAGAGAAGAAGGCCTGCTGGATTTTTCTGCATCTCTAAATCCTTACATTCCAGAATGGATAGACGAGATGTTTGAACGTGCTAAGGCCTTAAGCAATCGCTACATTTATTGGGAAAAACTTGAGGAAGAACTCTCGAATTTGATTGGCGAAAACGTAACAGTCACAGCGGGAATAACCGAGGCTTTATATTTACTTGGCATCCTTGCGATGAAAGAAAGAAGGAAGGTAATTATCCCAGAGCACACTTATGAAGAGTATGAAAGAATTGCAAGGATTTTTAATGCTGAGGTTATCAGAGCTCCAAATAACCCAGAAGCGTTGGCTGAATTTGTTGCAAAGCGGAGCATTGTCTTCTTTTGCAATCCAAACAACCCAGATGGCAAATTTTATCCGCCAAAAAAACTCAAGCCTTTAATACAAGCGGTGGAAGATACAAATTCACTGCTCGTCTTGGATGAAGCATTTATAGATTTCGTTAAAGATGCCGAAAGCCCGGAAGGAGAAAACATCGTAAAACTGAGGACATTTACAAAAAGTTACGGTTTGCCCGGAATCAGAGTTGGTTATGTAATTGGTTTCAGTGATGCTTTTAAAAGCGTCAGAATGCCCTGGAGCATCGGATCTTTGGGCTATGCTTTTCTGGAGTTCGTTATCAAAGACGAATTTCAGCACTTAAAGAAGACAATGCCACCAATATGGAAAGAAAAAGGAAGAATAGAAAAAGCCCTCAATGTCAAAAGTGATGCCAACTTCTTCATAAAAAATGTTGGAGATGCTAAAACCGTTACCGAAAGTCTAAAGAAAAAGGGGATCTTAGTGAGGAATTGCTCATCATTTGGACTTCCAGAATATGTGCGCTTCAGCGTAAGAAAGAAGGAAGAAAATGATATGCTAATCACATATCTACAAAAAATAACAATACACAATAAGACAGAATAGAGGGCCAAGGATAAACTATGCTCATGGGTGATTTTAAATGACTTAGGATAGCTATTGTTGGGGATTCCTCTATACTATTGGAGAGTTGTAACACGAACTTTTTTAGAATTCGAGCACCTTAACCTTTGGTTAATAAACTAAGGATTTAGAAAGGCTTTTTTAGCTCTTTGGAAGAGCCAACTTTGAGAATGGATAAATATGAGCATGTGTTTATTCCTGAACATTGAGAGGTGATGGATGTGAGGTATGTTAAACTTCCGAAGGAGAATACTTACACGTTCCTCGAACGTCTCCGGGATTGGGGAAGGCTTTATGCTCCTGTCAAAATCTCCGAAAAGTTCTATGATTTCAGGGAAGTTGAAGATGTGAGACAGATAGAACTTCACTACAATAGAACTATAATGCCACCTAAAAAGTTCTTCTTCCTTCCAAGGGAAAAGCTTTTTGAGTTCAGCATTTCAAAAGCAGAGTATAATGAGATGATCGAAGATGTTGAGCAATTTGTTCTCTTTGGCCTCCATGCATGCGATATTTTTGGGCTGAAAATATTGGATACAGTTTACCTTGACGAGCTTCCGGACAAGTACTACAAGGTGAGAAGAGAAAAAGGCATCATAGTCGGTATTAGCTGTATGCCTGATGAGTATTGCTTCTGCAATCTCCGTGAGACAGATTTTGCGGATGATGGCTTTGATCTGTTTCTCCATGAACTTCCAGATGGCTGGCTTGTCAGGGTTGGCACTCCTACAGGGCACAGGATTGTCGACAAAAACATAAAACTCTTTGAGGAGGTTACAACCCGCGACATCTGTGCCTTTAGAGCATTTGAGAACAAAAGAGCAAATGCATTCAGATATCACGAAGACTGGGGAAATCTACGTTATTTGCTTGAGCTCGAAATGGAACATCCGATGTGGGACGAACAGAGTGAGCTATGCTTGGCCTGTGGTAACTGTAACTTGACCTGTCCGACGTGCAGATGTTACGAAGTTCAGGATATTCCAAGCCTTGATGGGGATACAGGGTACAGAGAAAGACGTTGGGATTCATGTCAGCTCAGAAGCCATGGCTTAGTTGCAGGGGGTCATAACTTCAGGCCGACTAAAAAGTCCCGTTTCATGAACAGATATCTCTGCAAGAACTCTTACAACGAGACGCTTGGTCTCAGCTTCTGTGTTGGCTGTGGAAGATGCACGTATTTCTGCCCTGCGGGTATAAATTTTGTTGAAAACCTGAGAACAATTCTCGGAACTAAAGAACCCAAATGTCCACCCGAGATTAGTGAGGAAATTCCGAAGAGGGGGTTTGCCTATGCAAGTGAGACGAGGGGTGAGGATATATGAACAGGGACAATCCATATGCTCTTGAAAAAGTGAAGGTTCTGAGAGTTTATTCACTCACAGAAAAGGAGAAACTCTTCCTCTTTAGGTTTGAGGATCCGGAAATTGCTGAAACTTGGACATTCAAACCGGGTCAATTTGTCCAACTGACAATTCCAGGCGTTGGGGAAGTTCCAATCAGCATATGTTCCTCTGCAATGAGGAGAGGATTTTTCGAGCTCTGCATCAGGAAAGCAGGTAGGGTTACCACGGTAATTCATAACCTGAAACCCGGTGATACTGTCCTTGTTCGCGGACCATACGGAAATGGCTTCCCAGTCGATGAATGGGAAGAAATGGATCTGCTCCTTATAGCTGCTGGACTTGGGACAGCACCCCTCCGGAGTGTCTTCCTATATGCTATTGACAATAGATGGAAGTATGGGAACATAACTTTCATTAACACTGCACGTTATGGAAAAGACCTGCTCTTCTACAGAGAGCTTGAGGCTATGAAGGATATGGCGGAGGCTGAGAATGTTAAAATTATCCAGAGCGTTACACGTGATCCTGAATGGCCCGGTCTCCACGGCAGGCCCCAGAACTTTATCGTAGAGGCAAACACCAATCCTAAAAAGACTGCAGTTGCTATCTGTGGCCCTCCAAGGATGTATAAAGCCGTGTTCGAGTCCCTAATAAACTATGGATACAGACCGGAGAATATCTTCGTTACGTTGGAGAGAAAGATGAAATGCGGCATTGGAAAGTGTGGTCACTGTAACGTTGGAACAAGCACGAGCTGGAAGTACATATGTAAGGATGGCCCTGTATTCACGTACTTTGACATAGTATCAACGCCGGGACTGCTGGACTGAGGTGAGGATAATGGGGAGAAAGGCGAAGATTGGATTTTATGCTCTTACATCATGTTATGGCTGTCAGTTGCAGTTTGCCATGATGGATGAACTCGTTCAAGCTCTGGAGAATCTTGGAATAGAGTGCTGGTTCATGATTGAAAGGGACAGTGATGAGGATAGGAATGTTGATATAGCATTCATCGAGGGGAGTGTTTCAACCGAGGAGGAAGTTGAACTCATAAAAAAGATTAGAGAAAAGGCGAAAATTGTTGTAGCCGTTGGTTCATGCGCTGTTCATGGAGGAGTACAGAGCTGGGAGAAAGACAAGAGCCTCGAAGAGCTCTGGAAGATTGTTTATGGTGATGGAAGAGTTAAATTTAAGCCAAAAATGGCAGAGCCCATCTCAAATTATATCAAGGTGGATTACAACGTATATGGATGCCCACCTGAAAGGAGAGACTTTCTCTATGCCCTTGGAACTTTCCTCGTTGGTTCATGGCCCGAAGATATCGATTACCCAGTCTGTGTTGAGTGCAGACTCAGAGGCAATCCCTGCGTTCTCATCGAGAAGGGTGAACCATGCCTCGGCCCGATAACAAGAGCAGGCTGTGACGCAAGGTGTCCAAGCTACGGAATAGCATGCATAGGATGTAGGGGGGCTATAGGCTACGATGTTGCATGGTTTGACTCACTGGCTAAAACATTCAAAGAAAAAGGCCTAACAAAGATGGAAATCCTTGAGAGGATGAGGATTTTCAACGCCCACAATCAAAAGCTCGAAGAGATGGTTGACAAAATCTTTGAGGAGGGAGAATGATGTATATACCAATTACCGTTGATCACATCGCACGTGTAGAGGGAAAAGGTGGAATTGAGATAGTCATGGGCGACGAAGGCGTTAAGGAGGTCAAGCTCAACATCATCGAAGGTCCAAGGTTCTTTGAGGCCATAACAATTGGCAAGAAGCTTGAAGAAGCCTTGGCCGTTTATCCAAGAATCTGCTCCTTCTGTTCAGCAGCCCACAAGCTCACCGCCGTAGAAGCAGCTGAGAAGGCTGTTGGATTTACCCCGAGGGAAGAGATACAGGATTTGAGGGATCTTCTTTATATAGGTGACATGATCGAGAGCCATGCTCTCCATCTCTATTTGCTCGTCCTCCCGGACTATCTTGGTTACTCCAATCCACTCAGCATGCTTGACAGATATGGAAAAGAAATCGAGTACGCGATGGCCTTGAAAAATATAGGTGCCAAGATAATGGACTATTTAGCTTCAAGACCTATTCATCAGGAGAACGCCATAATGGGGGGTTTTGGGAAGCTTCCAACAAGAGCACAGTTTGAAGAGCTTAGAGAAGGTCTCAAGAAAGTTCTCCCAATGGCTGAGCATACTGTAGAGCTATTCTCAAAGCTTGAGCAGTATAAGGAGGTTGAGGACAGAGACATGATACACATGGCTATTAAGCCGAGAAGCGGTGTTTATGGTATCTTTGGCGATTATGTAAAGGTTAGTGATGGATTTGAGTTTCCGGTTGAAGATTATCAAAAGCATATCATCGAGCGTGTTGTGGAGCACAGCTTTGCCAAACACTCATTCTACAGAGATAAGCCTTTTATGGTCGGTGCAATCTCAAGAATAGTCAACAATGCTGACTTGCTCTATGGTAGGGCTAAAGAACTTTATGCACAGTATAAAGATATCCTTCGCTATGACAACTGCTTTGCCAATAACTTTGCTCAGGCACTTGAGCTTGTATATTTCATAGAAAGGGCTCTTGATATAATCGGTGATATTCTCGCAAAATGGCCAATCAAGCCGAGAGATAGAGTGGAGATAAAGGATGGTCGTGGTGTTAGCATCACAGAAGCCCCGAGAGGACTCGTGGCATATACAATTGAGGTCAAGGACGGAAGGGTTGCATATGCAGACATAATTACGCCAACAGCAATGAATTTGGCCATAATGGAGCGTCACGTTAGGATGATGGCTGAGAAGCACTACCAAGACGACCCAGAGCGCTTGAAGTATTTGACAGAGATGACGGTTAGAGCCTACGACCCATGTATCTCATGTTCAGTGCACGTGGTGAGGATTTAGACAACTTTTTATACCAATTTTCTCTTATCTTCTCTGGGGAGTGATATGGAGGGAATTGTTATACGCGTAAGGATTCCGGATAAGTATGCAGAGGCCTTTAAGGGGGAAGTTTAGGAGATGGCCAAATATCTCGTGAACAAAGGGAAAATCAGGAAGAACATGGAAATGCTCACCGGGGTTCTCAAAACGGACAAAACATGGAAGGACATGAAGAGGGAACTCTATGAGGGGCATCTTGCTTGATACATCGATTCTGGCTGAGTACTTTAAAGGAAATCCTGATGCAAAATACATTGTAATAGATCTTTTTGACTCAGATAGGGTGCTCTTTCTCAATCCCATCATTTTCAGTGAGGTTACCTACCTCCTTCTGGGTTTCTACTCTGGAAGGGCACCGAGAACCCTTAAAGGACGACCCGAGAAGCTACCCGAAGAGATTAAGCTCGTCTTTAAGACCCTCGAAAGCTACGCTTTTGTTGATATAACTTTTCCAATAGCTAAAACAGCTAGAAAACTCATCGAGAAGCATGCCATGCTGCCCAACGATGCCCTAATCCTTGCCACATGCATTGAACACGACTTCTCCCTTGCAATCCTTGATGAGGACTTCCTGCTCCCGGCGAAGGAAGCTGGTGTTGAAATCATAGGGGTGAAACAATGAAGTCTGTAATCCTTGCACTCGGCAATGAACTCATGAAAGATGACGGCGTTGGTCTTAAAGTGGGTAGAATCTTAGCTCAAAAAGGATACAATGTCATTGAGGTCGGCACGGACATATTCAGGCTTCAGCGGCACTACAATGGAGAAGAGCGCTTAATAATCATCGACGCCATCTTAAGCGAGGAGTTTAAACCGGGCAAAATAATTCACCTCAGTGGTGAGGAGGTTTTTAAAGAGCTGAAAGCAGAAATCAGGAGCGCCCACTTCATGGGAGCGATAGATGGTCTGAAGCTTTTAATGGCCTTGGATGAGCGCCTAAAAAATGTTGAACTGCACTTCATAGGAATTGTTGCGAAGGAAGTTGGGTTGGGAGTAGAGCTCAGTAAAGAGGTTGAGGAAGCCGTTCCAAATGCTATTAAGATTATAGAAGAGTTAGCTGAAGATTGAATTAAATAACTAAACAATTAAATAATTAAATAAAAATGCATCACTCAAAGAGAATTTCGAGTTCTTTTTTCATTATATTTCTGTTCATTGTTAGGTGGATCAGAATCAAAAACATCATGATGATTCCATATTTACTTCTGAGCTCCATAAACTGCAGTCTGTTTAGTCCAAGAAAGCTACCAGTTTTTGTGGCCATTACCGTTCCGATGGTAATAAATATCACGCCAAGGAACATTATGAATAGAAGCATTGAGAAAGCAGCTTTCACTTTTAGTCTCTTTCTCATTTTCGGATTTTTCTTTGCTTCTTCAAATGCTTTTGCCATTGGATCCATGTTTTTCACCTCCAATAAACATTAGAGACACTGTACCAGAAAATTAAAATTCAATAGTTTAAAAATTGTAACTCGAATTTTTACATCAAAGTGCCATTAAGTTTCGATATTGAACCATAAAAGTAGAATAAATTTCGAAATTACATACCCCCACTTACCGCAAGCTCAATGATCTTCCTTATCTCCACTAAAAACTCTGTTGGAATGTCCTTGAGCATTGGATCAAGGAACCCTTTAACTATGAGTTGTGTCGCTTTTTCTTCATCCAAACCTCTGGACATGAGGTAGAACAATTCTTCTTCTTTTATCTTCCCTATAGCCGCTTCATGACTCAGCTCGGCATCGTCGACCTGTGAGACTAATCCGGGATATGTCTCCATTCTGGCTGTATCACTCATCAAAAGAGCGTCACAGCTTATATGTCCCTTTGATTTTGGAGCTTGGGCATATATAATTCCTCTCGTTATCACTGTGGACTCGTCCATTATGACTGCCTTACTTGCATTTATTCCAGCAGCATTTTTACCTTGGAGATACATCTCACCACCGAGATCAACATAGAAATCTTTCTGACCGAGAATGATGCCATTTAGCTCTACATAACCCTTCTCACTAACCCAGTATTTTGGATTCGCAATGTTGGATTTTCCTGAGCCCAATGTAACTGTGGTATTCAGGAAATTTGCCCCTTTTCCTATTCTGGCTCTTGTCATAGGTCTTGTATGAACATATTCAGGCCAGTTCTGTAGGACAGTTAGTTTTGCATTGGCATTCTCATGGAGATAGGCCTCTGTCATGTCAAGATGGAGGGAATGTCTAACAAGAACTGGGGAGGTACAGCCTTCTATCAAGTGAAATTCAGTGTTCTTTTCAGCGATAATGATTATATGTGGGGCCTGAGCAAGAGAGCTTTCCTGAATAAGGAAAAATAAATGAAGTGGAAACGGAACTTTAAGACCCTCTTTCACATACAGGAAGATTCCGCCGTTCCATACTGCAGTATGATAAGCCGCCATTTTACTTTCATATGGGCTAAACATCTTGAGAAAGTGTCTTTTGATGATGTCAGGGTACCTCCTAACAGCCTCTTCCATGGGGAGAACTATAAGACCTTTCTTTTCCCATTCCTTCAGGAACTGATTATAAATAATGCTGGTATCTGTCTGAACCGCCAAGCCCGCTATATATCTCTGTTCAACTTCACTTATTCCTAATCTATCTAACAGGGCTTTCATCTCTGGTGGCAAATCCTCAAGGCTCTTAATTTCTGGTATTCCTGCAGTTTCAGGTTTTGCTATGAAATGTAGCAGTTGATCAATTGATATGACAGGATCACTATGTGGAGCCTTTTCAAAAGCTTCAAGTCCTTTGTACCTAATGCGGGTCATCCATTCTGGTTCCTTGTTCCTCTCTGCGAGATTTTCTATTTCCTGCGCTATGATTTCCTTAGCTTCTCCAATTTCTATTGTATTCATATGCCTACCTCCTCAAAGATTTTCTGAAATCCTTTCTCCTCTATTTCCTCGACAAATTCACCGCTTCTGCTCATGACGATTTTACCATTTTTCATGACATGTACCTGAAAGCTTGATGGATCAAGATGCTGCAGGATTCTTCCGTAATGGGTTATCAAGAGTATTGAAGTTCCATTCTGATGGAGTTCCTCAATCTTTCTGGAGATAACACTTAAAGAATCAACGTCCACACCACTATCGGGTTCATCGAGGATGAGGAGTTTGGGTTCTATTAGAACTGCCTGAAGCAGCTCAAGCCTTTTTCTTTCGCCGCCTGAAAATCCCACATTAACGTATCTGTGAAGATCCTCTTCTTTGAACCATAAATCCTTGGCTTTTTCTACTATCAAATCATATGCGTCTGCTAAATCAATTCCCTTAAGCTCGTGAAGAACCTGCTGGAGGAATTCGATTATCCTAACTCCCTCAACCTCTTCCGGATGCTGAAATGCAATCAAAATCCCCTTTTTAACTCTTTCATTTGGAGGAAGGTTGGTAATCTCGCTCCCATCAAAAATGATTTTCCCATCTCTTACATTGTATTTAGGATGACCAGCGATAGTTAGAGCCAGGGTGGATTTTCCCGAACCATTTGGTCCCATAACAACATGGAACTCTCCATCTCCTATGTCGAGGTTGACACCCTTTAGAATCTGCTTATTTTCAGCTGTTACTATTAAGTTCTGAATTTGCAGCAAGCTCTCACCTCCAAGGTAGAGTGAATAGAACATCTCTTAAGCATTTCTGGTCAAAGCTGTGGAACAACATATAAATAGGTTTCCATAAAAATCTCCCTGGAGGGTAGTCTATGCTAATCGCTAAACCATGCGTAACAATGAAGGGTCTCGTAATTCAAGCTTATTCCTGGGAGAAGAAGATTAGAATCAATCTTGCAGAGGTCAAAAGGTGCTTAGAAAACCGTTCGATTAAGATAGAGACATTTATCCCAGATATGATGCTGATTGCACTCATAGATGGTTTTGAAACGAGCATTTATCCAAGTGGAAAGATAATAATCAAGGAGCTTGGAAATACAGAGAGAGGTAAAGAAATTGCTGCGATAATACTGGAGTGTGCAGGGCTCTCCGATCTTCTTTAGTTATGCTGTGTTTAATGGCAGGGCTTTCTTTATCTTTTTTATAAGCTGATTCTTCTTTTCACTGTCTTCAAGTGCTATCTCTAAAACTTGGTCAATCGTTTCAACTGGGATAATTTTTATCTTCTCAGCTTTATCTTTGCTGAGAAACACATCTTTCTCATTGCTCTTTGGAATAATTACTGTTTTGATACCTGCCTCAACTGCTGCCTCTATCTTCGGCGTTGCCCCTCCAATAGGCAGAACCTCACCTCTAACACTCAGCGAACCTGTCATAGCCACATCTTGTTTTATTGGTACTTCTTCAAGAGCTGAAATAACGGCTGTAGCAACGCTTATGCTTGCTGAATCACCCTCAACACCCTCATATGTCTGAAGGAACTGGACGTGGATATCGTATCGACTGATGTCCTCCCCTTTATATCGCTTGATTATAGCTGAGACGTTCTGAACGGCCTCTTTAGCAATTTCACCAAGTTTTCCTGTAACAATGATCTTACCTTCCTCCTTACTGGCTGCTGGAGCAACGACAGCTTCAATTGGCAGTACAATACCGCTCTGCTCACCTATAACTGCCAGACCGTTCACTCTTCCGATTTCGCTGCCTTCACTTTTTATAACCTGATATTCCTTCTTTCTTTCAATATACCAGTCTGCCAGCTGTTTTTCTAAGGGTTTTGCCATGTTTATGGCTTCAATGACATGTTCTCTTGTTACGTACTTGGCTCCTTCTCTCACAGCTATATCCCCTGCTGCCCTCACAATTCCCCCAAGGTCTCTCAATCTTAGGGTTAAGTGTCCTTTCCTTCCAGCCCTCTTTTGGGCTTCTCTGACTATTTCCTCAACTGCATCTTTGGTGAAGTGGGGTATCTTTCCATCCCTGATAACTTCCTGAGCGACAAACTGAACAAGCTTTTTCCTGTTTTCCAAAGTATCTGGCATTGTGGTTCTCATATAAACTTCGTAACCGTAACCCCTAATTCTCGATCTCAACGCAGGATGCATTTTATCAACGGTGTCAAGATTTCCAGCAGCGACCAGTATGAAATCACATGGAACAGGTTCTGTTCTAACCATTGCACCACTCGAAAGTTCGCTTTGTCCTGTAATTGACATTTTCTTTTCTTGCATTGCTGTAAGAAGACTTTGCTGCATCTTTATACTCAGTGTTGCTATCTCATCAATGAATAAGACTCCTTTATTGGCTCTGTGTATCATCCCCGGTTCTACTCGTTCATGGGCAGGTGTTCCTAATCCACCACTTTGAAATGGATCGTGCCTAACATCTCCAAGCAGAGCTCCTGCATGTGCCCCAGTTGCATCTACAAATGGGGCTTTACTTTTGCCACAATTATCAATCAGAAGCTTTGGAACAAGAACCTGATTTTTCATTCTTAAGTTAGAGATTGCCATTATTGAAATGATTATAACAAACAGTCCCATAAGAAGGTTGGTAGGATTAAATTGTATTAAAAGTGCCAACATTACAGTAAAGAATACGAAGAGAAGCAGATATGACTTGATATTTTCTTGGCTTTTGGCTTTCTCTTTGTATCTGGCGACAATTTTTCTGCCTTGACATGCAGGGACAGTTTTAATTTTTGGCATGTTTTCATCTTCTGGATTTGGAAAGACTAAAATATCCTCCAGATTTTCTGTAGGGAGCAGTTCTGCCATCGCCTGACCAAGCATTGATTTCCCAGTTCCGGGTTCACCAATTAGAAGAACATGCCTTTTCTGCTTTGCAGCTGTTTTTATAACCTCAACTGCATGTTCCTGACCAATAACCTGATCGATGAGCTTTTCTGGAACTTTAATTTCTTCAGTTGTCTTAAAATCGACTCCTAATTCAAGCTTTTCCCCATATTGTGGGGGAATGCTCTCTTTTATTTCCACTCTCTCCTCATTGTCCATCTTTGTTCCCTCTTCCCACTCTAATTTCAGGTGCTTAACTAACTTTATAACTTTTTTTGCTTGAGAACTAAAGAAATATAAATGACAAAATGTAATTAATACGGGGGTGGTTATGGTGCGGATTGAAGATCACATAATGTTCACCGCAAAGCATAGAAATTGGAAGGTTGGAGATAAACTTTTAGTGATGGAGAATCCAGAAATCGCCCATTTCTTAGCTTCAATCTCCAATACTGTTAATACTAAGATTCCCGAGTATTTGATAGATGTAATTAATGTGCCGGCGGTAGTTTCACTTGCAGAAGAGGTTGCAGAGAGTGAGCTGGAGAAGATTATAAAAACTTTGAAATCCCCTGGAACATCAAGAAAGCTTGGTAAGCTGGTATTTGAAGAAAATAAAAAATTAAAAAAGAACATAGTTGATGTTGCAAGATCTCTTTTGGTAAGAGAAGCAATTTCGAGGAAGGTTTGCATATATTATCCAGAAGGAGAAATAAAGGAACTTAAGGTTGTTTTACCCTATCCAGACGAGCATATCAACTTTACCGCCAAGCAGGGAAGCTGGATAGTCGTTAAGAGACTTATGATCGATGAAAAAACGCCTCTCGCGGATGTTGCAAGAATCCTATCCAGTATAAACGAAACCATAACACTAAAACTCCCTGTATATGCCAGAATAGACATTGGAAGAATTGATACATGGTTTGGAGATATCAAGAAAGCCCGGAGTAAGATGGAGATAGAGACTCTTGTCAACAAATACCGACACTTTCCGGCACATGAATACGCTCCTGAGGGTTTTGAGGAACATGCTAAAATATACGCTCTTAGAAAGGTCTTGGAAAAGACTGGTTTAACCATGGATATACCTGCTAAGTCCCTGGAGAAATACCTGGAGAAAACAGCATAGTGGTAAATCCTAACTCTTAGTTAAATGCAGAAAATCTTATATCCCTTTTCTTTGATTGTTTTTCTGGGATTGATTGAAAATGAAAGTAAGTCCGGGGGCGTTAGTTGTTTTGTATTTGGAGGATTTTGCAAAGGAAAACAAATCACTCAAAAAGGGGGTTAATTATTTTGAATGGCAGAAAAAGAGGTATGATGCGGAAGAAATTGCATATTCTATAGTAGGGATGACTCTCTCTAAGCTGGTTAGAGATGGGTACATAAGATTAGAGCTTAAAAAGGGAATTTTTGGGAAGAAAGTCTTGGTGACAAGATTCAAAACAATCCCAGATGAGTATGGAGTTATTACTAAAGGTATAAACAGTATGCAAGCTTATAAGGGGATTGACCTACATTCGGCATTGTTTCTCTCTTTCCCAGTGTCACCATTCCCAGCAGCATTTTTAGGTTCGTATATCATACAGGAGGAACTCAAGGATGTTGATGCACTTAAACTCCGTGAGGATCCGGAGGTTATTTTAGAAAAAGAACGAACAAAAGCCATTTTTGAGACTTTTAAAATGCAGGATGAGGAATTATGGAAGGCTATTAAAAAAGAGATTGACAAGGCTTTTAATCTTGTTAGAGGAAAAAAAGGGTGGGTTCTGTATTCTCCTCTGGATATGTTACAGAATAAAAAGGGAAAAGATGAGAGCAATGGAAAAAACAGAAGGCAGAAAAAAGATAAAGATAAGAAATGAGCTGTTGGAATATCTCCTCGAATTAGCCAAGGAATTTTATCCCAATGAATTTGGAGGTTTCCTTCGTGAGAGAAATGGGATATTTGAGGAAGTCCTCATAATTCCCAAGGGATACTTTGGTAGAAATTCTGTATATTTTAACACATGGCTTTTACCTCACGATGAGAGCATCAAAGGAACGGTGCATACTCATCCATCAATATCAGCAGAGCCTTCTGGGGCAGATCTCTACTTCTTTTCCAAGTTTGGGGGTGTGCATTTGATAATATCATTTCCCTTTACAAAAAATACAGTAAGAGCATACACAAGCGAGGGAGAGGAAGTGGAAATTGAGATTGTGGATTAATTTCACATGAAAATTTTTAAAGTTTGATGTTAAAAACATTCTTTGGTGATTCGGGTGAAGATTAAGGAACTGATTGAGAGCCTTAATGATAAACAAAAAAAGACTGTCTTGAGATGCATGGAAAGGTGCAATCTGATAGATCCTGAAGAGGACATTGATATCAGCCTTGACAGGAATTTGAGTAGATTTTTAAAGCTTGTAGGGAATCCAATCAGATTCCAGATTCTAAAAATGCTCAAGGACAGGGAACTCTGTGTGTGTTTGATATCCCAAGCGTTAAATCAGGATCAAACTCTGATAAGTCACCATCTCAGAGCGCTTAAGGAACTAAACTTAGTAACTGAGAAAAGGGAAGGGAAGCTCAAATTCTACAGAACGAATGCCAAAGAAATCAAAAAATACTTGAAAATGCTGGAAGATGTTCTTTAAATTTTCCTTCGCACGGTGGTTCTATGAATGAGCTCCAAAGAGAAGTGGATAAATTGGTAAGAGAATTTGGTGGTTATTGGGAACCTTTTGAAATGCTTGCTGCAGTGACGGAGGAATTAGGTGAGGTAGCCCGAGAAGTTTTGGAATTGGAGGGGGTAAAAGGAAAGGGAAACATGGAAAGGTTGGAGGAGGAATTAGGGGACTTACTTTTTTCCATCTCGTGTGTTGCAAACTTTTATGGGATAGATATTTTTGATGCATTATCAAGGAGTATTGAAAAGTATAGGAGGAGAGATTCAGGAAGATGGTCATCTGATAAGACAGGAAATTTGAAATAGCGTTTAAGTTGCCATTCTTTGTTTTATGTTACTTATCTTCATGTTCATTGTAGTACCCAATAAATATCAGAATGTTCTATTATTACATAAAGTTTGGCAAATATTAGATTAGTACCAGTAAATTGGATAAGATACGAAACATTTTTATAAAGCCAATACCTCTTATTATAGGGGATTTCCATGAGGGCTAAAATCGATGCCATCGATTTAAAACTTATGGAGTTGCTCTCCGAGAACTCCAGATTGACATACAAGGAACTGGCAGCAAAACTAAAAACCACAAGACAGAGGGTCTCAAGGAGGCTGGAAAAACTTGAAAAGACAGGACTTATCAAAAAATATACCATAATCCCAGATTTTGATCAGCTGGGTTATATTTATGTTGTTCTCGGAATAACAGTGAAACCGGGAACTGATATTGATCCTATAGTGGAGGACTTGAAAAACGAGCCGGATGTAAAAGTTATTGAAAAGGCTCTTGGTTCCCATAATCTTATTCTCCACCTCCTCGCACCAAAGGACATGAAGGCACTCGAGACAAGGATCAATGAAATATCAAGTAAGATACGTGGCATGGATAAGCTGGATATAACATTCATCACAGACATTGTTAAGTTTGAAACTCTTTAATTTCCTTTATTATTTCTTTCGGCAATAGACGAGGAAAAGAATAATAAACCCTTCAAATACTCTGCTGTTAAAGGTGACAGTGATGGACAGTAATACAATAGTTGACTTCATGATACTTGGGACTCTGGCAATAATTGCATACAGTGTAAGGGCATTAGACTTTAAGGGCATAGTTGCAGCTTTCTTTATTGGATTTTTTGTACTGGAATTTGGCGGTTTCTATCCGTTTGTAGCATTATTCCTATTTGTGTTCCTCGGTGTTCTGGCAACCAAGTACCGTTTTGGTGAGAAGGTGCAATTGGGTTTAGCTGAAGAACATAGAGGTGTCAGAAGCTGGGGAAATGTCCTCGGCAATGGTCTGGCAGCAGTTATATTTGTGATCATGGAACACTATACTGAGATGGACATCTTATGGGCAGCGACATTTTCTGCAATAGCTACTGCCAATGCAGATACACTGGCAAGTGAACTTGGCAAAGTTCTGGGTAAGAAGCCGAGAATGATAACAAACTTTAAACGGGCGAAACCCGGTATGAACGGCGCTGTCTCACTCCAGGGTGAGATGATTTCACTTCTTGGCGCTCTCATTATCGCTGTTCTTGCAGTTTTTGTGACTCCATACAGATGGCAGATACTCTTCGCGGTAACCTTTGGTGGTTTTATCGGGGCCAATATAGATAGCCTTGTGGGAGCGACTCTTGAGAACAGGGGGATTACAAATAACGACTCAACGAACTTTCTGGCGACATTCTTCGGTGGAGTTCTTGGAGCATTGCTTTTTTATGTAATGATTTAATTCATCAGTTATTGGCGGATGATGACTACGGCGGATTTCCGACAGGTGAAGAAGACCTTAGGGTCTGACGCCGTCTCCACTCTTCATAGATCTCCCATAGTGCGACAAGGATTGCAGGAATGGCATGTTCCGTTGCGAAGGTAATGTATGGTGTTAGGTCGAGGACATAATCTGCGAAGCGGAAAATTCCCCTTGGTATGCCCTTCCGGGAGCCTATAAAAACAACGATTTCCTTGGAATAATACATATCCCTTGCGAGTTTCTCTCGAACATTGCTCAGCATCTCTCCCTTAGGATCTGTAACGATAATAAGTCTGTTTTTTCTCCTCCTATCCCTTACGGCTTGATACATATCCCATACACTCACAGGAACCTTCTCAACGTTCCATGGATATGCTCTTTGAACCTCGTATCGGGAATTCTGCCCTGTTTTAATCCCTCTGATAAACTCCATCAGCTGATAAGCATCAATCTTTTCTTTAGGGGCTATTATAAGCTCCTTAACTTCAAATGCTTGAGCAGCCCTTCCGATCTTCTCGCCAAAGCTTCTGCAGGCTTTATGACTTCCCCAGTAGGGCATCTGAATGATAGTAATCTTTTTGAAGAGCTCCCTTGAATCCAGTTTATCTGGTGAATACTTCTTCCATTTTTCTCCATCAATAACGGAAATATATGCGGTATCATTTAGGATATCCACATAAACAATTTTATCTGGAAAACTCAGATTGACTTCAGCATTTGTTAGCTCTCTAATTTTGGTCCCCAGCTGTATATTGACATCAACACTTGAAAAACTGTGTTTTCCTCTTCTTTTCGTTTTTACTGCAAATGTTTCATTTTCGGAGATATATTTTGCAATCTCTTCTGCTGTTGAGACTATCCTCTCCAGTGATGCTGGAACTTCATAGAATATTCTTATAACCCTCTCAGCTTCTGGAATCTGGAGTAACTTTTTTTCTGCAGTTATATCCTCCGTTTCCACCAGAACAAGTCCAGAATAACCCATAGGGGCAATCCACACTTTGGAATCTGGTAAAAGCTCTTTCACATAGTTTCCTGCAACTCCTTCAAGCCCGTTAGGGGTTTTTAGAAGGAACTTCATATCTCCCACCAGAAGGTTAAAGAAGAGAAATAGACGGTTAAGCTGACGGTTCAGCAAGAACCTTGATTTTCCTGATCTCAGCACGTTTAATTGGGTATATCTTTCTTACTTCCCTTGCAATTTCTGCGGCCATCTTCCCGGTAACAGCTTCAGTTATGAACTGGGTGTAGGGAAGTTCTTCAGCTTTTTTATAGATTATATCTCTCATGATATCTCTGATAGCTCTCTCCTGGCTTGTCTGTATCCTTCTAATTGCTATGACCATTCCCATGACACGGAGCTTGTATCCGTCCTTTGTTGTGACATTAAAGATGCCGTCTATCCTCGTCGTCCTCCTTCTGACGAGCGAGCGGATGTAGCTTCTCGATAGTGTGTGCCCTTTGAATTTGGTGTATGCATTCTGACCTTTAACGTCATAAATTTTGAAATATAACTTAACCTGTCCTTTTGTGAAATCGCCTGTTAAATCTTTGAGTGTGGTCTCAATAACTCTTCCTATGACCTTCTCGGGTTCATCAGCAGGAGTTAAGCCTATCTCTTTGCTTCCAAAAAATTCTGGGGCATAAACCACGAACCACTCTTTCATCTTCCATTTATCTTTGGTGGCAGCAGCCCTTCTCCTTGGATTCGTTTTTGCCATTTTAACACCTCCACCTTTTCACGTGATCTCTTCGGCGATCTTGATTGAAAACACCAAATCGTCGAGCGCTACAATTAAGCTTTCAATCTCACCTGAGTATTTAACTTTTGTTATAACATCCCCATCTTCCCATTGGGTTTCCACATTTAAACTTTTCTTTAATTTCTCGGGAATATCCCGGTTGTCAATTTCAACTGCTTCTGCTATTGCTCTGGCTTTCCTCTCATCTTCATAGTGCCATATTATTTCGGCCTCAGCTCTTATCACCATCTCCCTTCACCTGTCTGTCAAGGATTTCATTGATGTACTTGATGAACTCGTTAATTCTGCTTTTAGGAAATCTGATCCCTGCCGCTATGGCATGTCCTCCTCCTTCTCCACCAAGCTTCTCTGCCGCTTCTCTCAAGGCTTCACCGAGATGATAACCCTTGGACAGTGCCTTCTCTGTTGTCCTTGCAGAGGCCTTTACGAGCTTTTCATCCTCCTCACTGTCTGCTATTATGATAACAGGTTTTTCTGGCTTAGCCAACCCTGAGTTTATTGCTATGTTTGCGGCTATGCCAACAAGAGTATCTCTGATATTTCTGCCAACATAGAACACATAGGCATGCTCTCCCTCATCAGCGCCGTTCCAGTTCTGGATTATGTATCTTCTCGCCTCAATTTGCTCTCTCTTGTAGTTATCAAGCATCTTTCTGGCCCTTTTGTATGCTTCTGCATCTCCAAGGCAAATAGCAACGCCAAGTGTTCCGGCGTTCAAACGACCTGTTGCATTTAGAAGAGTAGCGAATTCCCTTGCCTCATGTCTTGGATCACCTTCGGGATAAAGCTTGCTGATGACAACATCACCAATAAGTCTGTCGATTGCCTCTTTTGGAGCATTATGTTTTATCATATGGATTACTATAGCATCATGGAGTTTCCTCTTCTCCTCTTCTCTCAGCTGCCAGTATTTCATATCAGGATCGAAGCCTTTAGCCCTGAGAAACTCGATTGCTTTCCTTTCATCCCCTGTTATTTCTGGAATCTCAGGATTTGTTGAGTAAGCTAACATCTGTGAGAGCTTTCTGCTTTCCCTACCGAAGAGTCTAAGTTCCTTGCGAACTTCTATAATGCCAAGTTTCTCTCCGTCTTCGATGATGTCAATATTCATGCCGTGAAATGTGCCATCCACTTCCTGCATGTCGCCAACAGCTCCAACAAGTGCGAGATAGCTCAAATCCTTGTTTCCATCGTTCATTGCAACCGCAGTAAAATATGCAACCCCAGAACCACTTAAGTCTCTGATGCTGTCTGCTCCATAGAGAGTTGGATTCACGATGAGATGGGAATCATTTAAGAATCCATCTTTTTCCGGAGGGTGGTGATCAACAATGAGGACGTCAGAATCTTCGAGATATTTCTCAATCAGAGTCATGGAGCCACTCCCGAGATCGCTAAAAACATAAATTCTGTGCTTTTCCTTGGCAAGCTCCTTTATGAAGTCTTCACTGAGTTGTTTGACTATACTGAGCTGGAAATTCCCACTCTCTCTGATGGTGGCTTTTGCCAGAATGCCTCCGGCTGTTATCCCGTCTGCATCCCTATGGGAGATCAACCGTATAGTGTGCCCTAACTCAATGTGCATCTTAATCAGTTCCGCCCCTTCCCTCGCCTTTTCTAAGAATGCACTCTTATCCATTTTATCACCCAGAAAGAAGAAGGAAAGGGGTTAACGAACGAGTAGCTTGGCCTGTTCCGGATCGTATCTCCACTTGGCCGGAAGCTTACCTGTTCTTCTGTAGTACTTGACGAGACGTCTTATCTTACTTTCGGTTAGCTGCAATCCACGCCTTGAGTGCTTATCCTTTGGATGTAATTCAAGATGCTTCCTGAGCTTAACGGCCTTTCTTATGAGGAACATTAAATCCTCAGGAATCTGTGGTGCCAGACCGTTTTCCTCGAGTATTTGGGTTATTTTTTTCCCTGTAATCAGCTTAACGCTTGGAATGCCGTACTGATCCCTGAGAATCGTTCCTATCATTGCTGTGCTGTGCCCCTCTTTTCTAAGCTTTATAACAAGGTTTTCAACCTCTTCGGCCGTATATTCCACCCAAGTGGGTGGAGCAGTCCTTGGAGGTCTTTTTGAGCCTGATTTGCCTCTCTTTCTCGCGTGTATCCTTGCCATGTCATACACCTCCCGGTGACGGCCAGCTATTGCCAGCCGTCCCTTCACGTTGGGAATTGAGGCGAGGTTTAAAAAGGTTTGCCCGGATGATTTATCAACCAAAACGGTTTTAGGTTAACAACTCTCAGTAGTCATGCAGGATCTTAAAGAGCTGGATCTTTCGAAGGGGGAATGCTCCAGAAAAGGGCAGTTCAGCTAAGAGAATCCGGAAAGAAGGTGTGAAGGGACGAACAGCATTCCGTTAGTGAAACTAACAGCTATCAGTACAGAATTCATCTGAAGGTTGTGGATCAGATTTTGCTAAGAGTTTTGGAAAAGGCTTTAAAGGCCATTGGAACAACCAAAACGGGGTTTGAACATAATAGGACAGGCTGACAGATGGTGTGTCAGGGTCACCAACAAGGAGCTGTTCATGTTCCTAAAGGGTCCGAGGGAGAACTCCTGAAATTGCCCGCGCCTATCCCAGAGAATTCTTGAGGGGCTCCTTTAACAGTGAGGGAGTGTGTTCGTGGACAAAAGAAACACGAGAAGGACATCGATTGTTGCGGATAACTATAATTTTGAAGCGTTAGAACTTTGTAGGGATTTGCTATGGCATCTTAGGATACACTCAACTGTACATCTCTCCAAGTGGAAAGATGCTGAAGTAGTTTTCGGGGAAAGAGGTATGGATACAACTCCGAGTTTATATAGGATAGGCATCCTCCGGAAGGATGGCGTTGCAAAGTTCGCTGAAACCATTGGCATGACAATCAACAGAAAGCAGAAAAAGCTTGAAACTTTCCTCGCATCATATTACAATAGAACATATAGCGGGGGGTGGATTTGAACCACCGACCTCCGGGTTATGAGCCCGGCGGGCACTCCTAGCTGCCCCACCCCGCTGTGTGACCCGATAAGTCCTATCAGGTGAGGGTTTATAAGCTTTACCCTCTTGAGGATAAAGCTTTAAGCACAATCTTCTAACTTTCATCTGGTGATGAAATGCATCTCACTCGAGAGGAGGAGCTTGTCCTAACCGGCGAATACGGTTATCCACTTCAAAAGGCTATGGAGATACTCGTGGCCTTAGGTGAAATCTACGGTGCAGATAGGCTTATCCCAATAAAAAGTGCTCAAATAGCAGGAGTTTCTTACAAAAATCTTGGAAAAGCTGGGATGGAATTTCTAAGGGATTTAGCCGATGCTGGGGCCAAGGTTTCGGTTTATACTACCCTCAACCCTGCAGGAATCGGCAATGAGGACTTCATGGAAAAGCAAAAACAGATTCTGGATATTTACAGAAGAATGGGAGTAGAGACGACGTCCACATGCACACCGTATTACGGTGCGAATCTCCCGAAATTCGGTGACCATTTGGCATGGAGCGAAAGTTCTGCTGTTAGCTTTGCTAATTCTATTATTGGAGCGAGAACAAATCGTGAGGGTGGTCCTTCAAGTTTGGCTGCAGCTATTGTGGGTAAAACTCCAAATTACGGTCTTCATCTTGACAAAAACAGGAAGGCAACCGTAATTGTTGAGATTCAAGCAGATATGAGAGGCTTCCTTGATTACAGCCTGCTTGGATATTATCTTGGCAGAACTCTCGGGAATGATGTTCCCTATATACGGGGCATCAAGCCTGAAAAAGTTGAATATCTCAAGGAACTCGGCGCTTCTATGGCAGCTACAGGTTCAGTTGCTCTCTATCACGTGGAGGGAGAGACTCCGGAGTACAGAAGGGCTATTGATGATAATCTCGAAAAGATTGTAGTCGAAAGGACGGGGCTGAAGGAAGTTCAGGAGAAATTCAACTCCGAGTGGAGTGAAATTGATTTAATAGTGATCGGTTGTCCCCATGCATCTCTTCAGGAAGTTAAGGAGATAGCCGAGCTACTCAAAATGCGTGGAAAACCTCTGAAGATACCCATTTACATAACTGCAAGTAGGGCAGTTAAGGCCCTGGCAGATTCCTTAGGATACACGGAAATAATTGAGCGCTACAACGGAAGAATACTCACCGATAGCTGTCTGGTCGTCTCTCCGATTGATAAGTGGTTCAATGGCATAGCCACTAACAGTGGGAAATCCGCGTTCTATTTTGCATCTTTTGGGTTTAATGTCAGACTTGACGAGGTTGAAAAACTCATAATGGAGGCACCTTAGATGAAGCTCAGGGGAAGGAAAATAGTTGAAGGCAGAGCTCGTGGAGTGGCACTCGTTTCAGAGAAGCCTTTATCCTTTTTAGGAGGAGTTGACCCAGAGACAGGGATTGTTATAGATGCAGAGAGCGATATAAGGGGGGAGAGCATTAAAGATAAGATACTCGTATTTCCACGGGGAAAGGGCTCTACAGTTGGTTCTTACGTAATATATCAGCTGAAAAAAAATGGTGTTGCTCCGAGAGCAATAATCGTTGGTGAAGCTGAGACTATAGTCGCCACAGGGGCTATCATTGCAGGAATACCTATGGTTGATGGAATTGATATAAAAAAACTCAAAACCGGACAGATTCTTGAAGTACATGCTGACAGGGGAGAGGTTATAGTTGTGGAATAGGGTTTATAAGCCAACAACACTGAGTATTTAACGAGCGTGAGAAAATGAATCGTGGAGTTTATGAATGTATTAAATGTGGTCATAGAGAGGTGATGGATTCCACAGAGCCATTGCTCGAAAACTCCTGTCCTAAGTGCGGGGGTGATATGGTTCTTGTAGGATTTGACACTGCGAGTATGATAATCCAAGAATCTGTAACTGAGGATGATGATGCACTACTCAATGAACTCACCAAATTTTATGTCGTGGAGCCTTATAAAAAAGAGGGAGATGTCACTGTTTTTAAAATACTTCAAATCAGAGAGAATAATTTTGAAATCGTTTTGAGGGAATTGGAAAGACTTGGATATTGGGCAGCTTTGAAGAGAAAGGACAAAAGTGAAGAGATCTTCTTATACATCTTCCCAGCCCAGCCTCCAAAAGAGGAGAATCCATGGATAGGAATAATATTATTTGTAACGACGGTATTTACAACTTTACTTGCTGGATATATGCTCTCTATGGGATATATTGCAACTTTGGATAAATACGGGCTTCCGGGTATCCGAAATCCATATTTAAATGCTATTGCATTTTCAATTAGCATTCTCACTATCTTGGGTACTCATGAAATGGGGCATAAGATCGCTGCCACATACCATGGAATAAGATCAACCTTTCCTTATTTCATTCCATTTCCCAATATTTTGGGGACTCTTGGGGCGGTTATAAGGGTAAAGTCACCTATTCCAACTCGTGATGCTGCAATTGATCTTGGAGTAAGCGGACCACTTGCAGGATTTCTCGTAGCGATCCCTGTATCCCTTATTGGTTTAAGATTATCCGTTCAAGTACCAGCGACATGGATAACTTCAACTGCTGGAGGAATATATTTTGGAGAGAACTTGTTTTTTATGATTCTGGAGAAGTATGTCATGCATATATCGAGTAATATTGTATTGTTTCTTCATCCCGTAGCTATTGCAGGGTGGATAGGGATTTTGGTAACTTTTTTAAATTTAATCCCAGCAGCTCAGCTGGATGGAGGGCATATAGCCAGAGCTTTTATGAAGGGGAAGCTTCATCACTATCTTACCGTTGCCCTTGGACTTGCAATGTTAGCATTAAGCTATTTATGGGTCACATGGTTGCTATGGGGAATTCTAATTCTGCTACTGGGTATGGCTGGGAATCCCGGTGCTTTAGATGAAGTGACACCAATTTCAAAGAAAAGGTTACTTTTTGCTCTCATTGCAGTAATAATTTTTGTTTTATCTGCCACACCTGTCCCCATAAAGACAGGTTAGCCCCTCCTCTTTTTGTTTTTTAAAATTTGTTCAATGTCATAGTATATTGAATCTCTTGAAACTCCAAACATTCTTGCCAATTCTGAAATGTTCAAAACTTTAGGATTATAATTAAACATTTCCAAAACTTTGGCTATTAGCTCTCTTCTACCTTTCAGGCTTAACATATTAAGATCCTCATTCGAACTGGGAATGTTATAAACTACAACCCCAACTGCATAGGTTCTTCTCGTTACTGGCATTGTATATGTTCCAGTTTCGAAATCAATTATTTGATATCCAGGTTTAAGTTGGCCATTTATCTTTTCTAAAGCCCTATTGATGGCCTCATCTTTATGTCTGCCGGAAGCATATTCTGCGATTATGCCCTTACGACCTATGGCACTTTCGTCTATTAACATCAGAATTTTTAAATTCATAAATGCACCAAAGCTCAAAAAAATCTTTGAAGATTTTATTAATCCGGGGACTGAGGATAATATAATCTCTGATTTTCTTACGATATCCTTTATACAATCTTCAACTTTTGATGATTCGGATTGGATAGATACCAACTGCATAATACCACCTTTGGAAGTACTGCATTATTGAGGATAAACCACTCAAATTTAAGGAGAAAGATATATAAGCTTTTTCAGTCTAAACCAGAAAGAAGTAACGCTTTGGAGGTGTTGAAAATGAAGAGAAAGGCCCAAGGTGCAATTGAATATTTGTTTATGATTGCTGCTGCGTTGGTTATAATCTTGATAGTGGTAAGACAGCTAAAAGGTAAGGGTAGTAGCGCAGAACAGACGGCAAGCACAGCTGAGAGTAAAATAAGTCAGGAGCTTAGTAGCTTGCTGAGTGGATGAAATCATAGCAATGTACTTTCTTATTTTTTGGTATTATTGATACTGTTTTTCACAAGTTTATACAAGAGGGGTTAAAATGGTTAAACGAGCTCAGGCTTCCTTAGAGTACATGTTCATGATAGTTTTAGCATTGATTATCGGAGCAATAATAATTATCCAGCTAATAGGAGTTAAGGGCTATGCAAGAAAGGCAGGTGAAACTATTAGCAGTGTCGATAGTCAAATCAGTAGCGAGCTGAGCACACTTCAGGGATAAGTATAGGGATTTTGATATCTTTCTTAGCTCTTGAGGTTTTTGATGTCCTCTCTCACATATATTTGGATACCATCAGCTTCTACAATTTTAACATACCCAGCTTTTTTAAAATATTTCAGCAACTGGGGTCTGACGCTTGTATGATATCTTTCCAGCTTTGAATCGAGCAGGATTATATCTATAGAGAGAGTTTTTGTGAGATAATTAGGATTATGGAGGTTCTTGTAAATATCTATCCATATAAAATACGTACCGTTATTGTTAGCTAAATGGGGAAAAATATCATTTTGAGTTAGTATTCTGTATTTTGACTTCTCCAGAGTCTTTGTAATATCATTTAGAACTTCATAGTGGGGAGTTACCTCCTCATAGCCCCAAAAGCTTATTGGGAGTGAAGAGTGAGTGGACAATATTGGAAGTGCAGGAGTTAGTAAGAGAGAGGTTACAAGCCCAATAGTTACCCCTACAGGAGTAATCTTAGATGCTATTTTAGGAGGAAGATTCTGAACAGCATAGAGAATTCCGATGAAGGAAAGCGGAATAACCATATATGGGTACTGGGTCCCTATAACAAACATCTCCCATCTACATGAAGCCAGCATTTCTATCCATGGTATAAACGTAAGCAAAAGGAAGTATTTTGGCCTAAGAAATAGGAGCATCCCCATACTGAGATTTACACTCAGGAAAAATAGAGTCTTCTTGGGGATGTATGTAGGACAGAAGGTTTCGTAAAGCTTTGTATATTCATATCCTCTCTGGGCAAAATGAGGTATTATAAACTTAATGCTCAAAAAAATCCAAATAATCGCGATAGAAATTAGGAATAGGTAAAATTTCTGGTATTTATCCAGCATTCTATATGTGAAACTGGAAAAGAGGGAATTATCTTTCAGAAGGTAAAAAAGTCCAAGGCTTAGTACTGCCAGACCAGCATCCTCTTTGACGGATAGTATAAAAAGTGAGGAGAGAAAGGCCATTTTCAACTGTTTTTTCTCAATGTAATATGCTGTCAGAAATATGAAGGGTATCGCAAACGGAACAGCATGGAAATCATAGAGATTTATTCCATGAAGAGCAGGATTGAAGATATAGAGGAATGTAAAAAGTACTGCCCATCTTTCAGTTTTCAGGAGAACTCTGGCCAGCATATATAAAGGGTATGCAGACAGTGCTATTACAAGAGTCTGAAGGAAGAGAAGGGTCTGGGGTTTGGGAACGAGATAATATGCTGGAAGCAGCAGAAAGAGTATGGGGGAGTTATGAACTCCAAAGTGGGTTTTTACCCCATCATGAAGCTGCCATTCGATATTGTTATAAAATACTCCGTTTCCGTGGATTGTATTCCAAAAAGCCTGTGTAAAGATTCCCAGATCCGTGCCAAGGCTTCGGAAAGTGTGGTATAAATTGAGCTGGAGAGAATAGAAAATAGAGATATAGACGAATATAATGGTGAAAATTATGTAATCGCTCCGGATTCCACTCGATTTCATTGATCATCACCATATTTCAGCACGATTTCATGACCTGTTATCAGAAGTTTCTCTTTATCTCTGCTTATGTTTCCTGAAGAAATAAGGAGTCTCATATCGTGGGTGTATAGATATACAATAGACACGGTCTCTCCAGCTTTTAAAGGTTCTCCATTCTTTTTTATTGTGACCCCCGAAAATTCAAGCACTGCAGTGCTATTTTTGGGTATTTCAATTTCCACAATTTTCTTTCTGGTTTCTATATGTCCCTCTATTTTCCTCCCGTTTCGACTCCAGCTTCTCATTATGTACATGAAGTTTGCCTTTTTAAGCTCAAGTAGCGTCCTTGCATTAAAGCTTGTATTCCCATGCTCGAAATAGAGCTTTCCGATCTCTATCCCATTCACCCAGAAGTAGAGCTTTCCATAGTGGGTTGATATACTAAGATTTTTGGTCGTTTTGCTGAGTGTAAAGAACTCAAGTACTTCTCCTGTAGAGTATGATTCTGAAAATCTCAGGATGCCATGCATCAGACTATAGTTCTGTATTGAACTGTAAGTAGCTTTCAGAGTTTTGTCCTTTTGCATTATTGCATACATCCATGTGCTAAGTATTGTACAAGTGATGTTTTCATTTTTCATGCGTTCCAAAATGAATTCTGGATTTTCCCTCTTTAGATATGCCAGACCAAATGTATCCAGAAGATGTGGATCAATGGTGAGATGGAGATAATATGCGTTCATTGGATTAATAGACATGCACAGTCTTGGTTTGCTGCTATTCTCAAGATATATCTGTAGGTCATGCCTCATATCGTCTGTATGTTCTCCCCAAGCGAGTTTTAACCTGCCTGCAGGATAGTTTACTAACAAGCCATAATCTATTGCTGAAAATACTAGGAGACTTATTATACCTCCAACAATAATCTTCTTCCGAGGTAATTCTATGGAGAGGAGAGAATAAAGAGCAGTTAAATAAGCAACGAGAAACATTGGATAGATAAAACGCTCACTCGGTGGTATAGGGATCAAAAACAGAAACATGAAAATATTTAACAGTAACAAACCGCTCAAATGCTTCTCTCCTCTCAGTTTGTATCCCTTACTGAGAGTCAATACTACCCACGTGAAAAGCAGTAATAAAGGAGATAAATAAACCATAAACTCCGGAGATCCATTGCTGAGATTTTTAAAGATCTTATTCATTAAAGAAAAAAATCCAAGGAAGGGAAGATAGCGCCCTCCCTGTGAGATATAGGTTTGAGCAATGTAATTTCCGGAAATAAAAATCCCGAATGGTACCTCTACAATGGCTTTGGCAACTAAAATTACCAGCCCTAACTTAATCTCCAACTTCCAATTCCTAAGCAGAATTTTAAGAGTTTCAATGAGTTTGCGCACGTAGCTAAGATCAAGTATGTATATCGTAAGCACTATCCAGAGTAGCAAGAAGAGAGCGGAGGTATATTTATGGCCTACTAAATCAACAGGATGAATACCCGGTACAATGACTAAGAGCCGAATTATATGCTTTGGATATGCAATAACGATGGAGATAACAGCGAGCGTTGCTATTAGATATGTCAGCAGAACTATGAGGATCTGTTTTGAATTAAATATTGAATCTACCATCCCTTCAAAATATTGCCAACTTTTCTCATCGAGGGATAAAATTATTGTGAGATACAATGCAACCAAAAAGGGAATTATCGTAAATTTTGCTGTGCTACCTAAACCTGCGAGGAATAGAGAGAAATATGCATATCTGAGATTTTTGGTTTTAACATATTTGATAAAAAAGTAGAGGGCAAAAAGTGTGAATAACTCTACTATTGTTTCATGAAGAACTCGTGAATTCATATATATCATGAGAGGGTCACAGACTAATAGGGAAGCAAATAGAGCTCCAAGCTTCCAGTCTCTAATTTCTCTTCCTGTGAAATAAGCCACGAGGATGGATATTAATCCAAGGAAAACTGAGAAGAGCCTTCCAATTATGTAAGTATCTCCTAAAATTCTAAGCCAGAGTGCTAAGAGATAGTAGTAAAGGGGAGGGTGAACAGCAAAGATATCTCTGTATGGCAGATATCCATTATTTATCAGATGGGCTATCATCAGATATGTACCCTCGTCATAGTCAAAATACTCTCCCATAATGCTAATTTTAAAGAGCCGTGTAATGATATATAAAATAAGGATTGCAGTGATAAAAAACATCTGTCCGTTGTTTTTTAACTTCACTTTTCTCCCTCCAGTTCCATTTTAACAAATGCATAATTTGATTCTCCTTTGAGCTCTATAATGTAAAGATCTCCTTTCTTTATTGGATATTTAACTTTCCAGTATCCCCCTTTTCTGATTTTGCCTACATGTTTCTGGTTGATTAATATATTTATGTTGATGCTTTCATCTCCTTTCGGATAAATTTCAATTCCAATTCCTCTGTAGTTTCTTGTGGGTACGAAAGCTATAACCGCATCTTTGGAACGTACTATAACAATATTCCACCCTTCAAATTTTATTCCATGTATTATCGCTGGATGTCTTAACAGAAAGCCATAAGACAGGTATTTCCAGTCATGCATATCCGAAGCTCTTATTTCATCTTTATCTAATCTGTAGTACTCAAGCAGCGATTTGGGATAATATGAAGAGTGATCTGAGAGATTGAAGACCCAGATATTACTATTGAAATATACCACTCTATATCTCCCAAATAGATCCCAAGGGTTTACAGGATTTATCTTAAAATCACCATAACCTCTGGAATCGACATAAAGAATCTCCCCTTTTTGTATACCTAATTCTGCAGCATTCTTAATGAACATAATCTTCCTTTCTGGAAGATATATTCCTGTCCATATCCCTGAATCATAAAACCAGGGTATTAGAAATTGTTTTGAAGGGAGCTTATTCATGAACTCAAAGGTCTTAATATTGCTATTATTTATACATCCCGCCATTTCAAACGATATATTCCATGTATTCACATAAAACAGGGGTATACATAAGAGTAGGGCAATTGAGAGAGCCATAATATTGGACCGCGTAAAGCGGCTTTTTATATAACTGTAGATTACATAAACCCCAGTACCTTCTATTAGGGGTACTAAGGGTGTAATGAGTACGTATATCCTTTCAGAGCTCCAAATACCAGAATAAAATGGAATTGGAATGTGGAACAGTATCTTGTTAAAAACCAAGAATATTATGTACAAAATGGTTACGCTAATAGCCTTTGGACACGGGTTCTCATGTTTCAACACATATAACATCCCGACAATAAAAAAGATTCCCAAGATAATCTGTCCTCCGCTAATGAATGTACTGCGCAGGATATCTCCAACCCACAGTAAATTGTCTTTAAATGCATATTCGGGGACATTAAACGACGCTGTATAATGCATGATATGAAGGTGCATCGGATATTCAAGGATGTAATATGTCAGAAAGCTTACAGCTGCTTGAGAAAGGAATATCACAATGGCTTTAATCTGAAGCTTTTTCTGCTTTATAAGAAGTATTAAAACCTCAAAGAGAGCATAGGCTTCAAAAGCAAGATACACATAGGGATGAATAAAGAGAACCGCTGAAATCACCAGAATAGTAAGCGCTACGATGTTTTTCTTGGGATTTTTCAGGGACAGGGTGTAAAGTGAGAGAGCCGCCAGAAATATGTAGTAGTCTAAGAATTGGTGAAGTAGGGAATAGTTAAGATAGTAATAGTACAGATAGGAAATAGGTGCCAGAATTGCTGAGAATACAGCAATCTTACTGTTTCTGAACAAGCTCCATGTGGCAGCATAGGTACCCAGTGGAATGAAAATCCATGTAAAGATTTTTACTATCAGCATGGCCCTGGCGATATTTATACCGGTGGCAGTTGCCAAGAAAACGATGATTGAATGATATCCAGCGGGATAAGTGGTTATACCATGAAATCCAAGAGGGGCGGTTTTTATAAAGAGAGTATCCTCCTTTAGGATTTCTAACGCTTTATATGCATGGAAAACCGCATCACGTCCGACAGCTCCGGGATAAGCCGGAACTCTGAAAAAAGGTATCTTGATGATGAATGACAGGAAGATGGCAGTGAAAATTCCTATGATCGTGACTTTATCCGTATCAATTCCCGGTTCTAAAGTAGTTGAAGAGATAAAAATAGATATACCTACTATTAGAATCGCCAATATTGGATATGCAAACGTTAATGAAAGATTTAACCAGCTTAGGATGTGCATTAAAAATATTACAATTCCAAATCCCAGAGCGGGCGAAACTGCAAGTTTGAAAATAATACCTATATTCCTGTCTCCACTTATGATTAGAAATCCAAGATACCATGGGAGCAGTAGTGTGAGATAGGGTATTGTTTTTGACAGCATGATTATACAGAGGGTTATGATAAGATATCGAAACCTTGATATTTCAGCCATAAGACAACCTCCACAGACTGGAGAATCAAGTTGGCTCAGCCTTTAACTTCATCATAGTTCAGCGCAATTCGCTCTCTTCATCGCCCGAATCTACCCTCCCTTTGTTGCCTCTTAAAAGTAACTATGCAAAAAAGCTTTAACCTTTGCTGTCTAAAGCTCTTAGGGGTGATTGGTAATGGGGTTATTTTCTTTTGGTTCTAAAAAGGATAAAGTACGAAAAATGTTAGAGGATAATCAGATAGAGGTTGTAGTGGACCAAGCGATGAGGGATAACAAAATTGTTAATGCATTGTTTGAACTTCTAAATGAAAAGAACCCGGGTATAGTTGGAGATTCATTATTGGCTTTAACGGATCTCATGGGGAAAAATAAGGATGTGTTAATGCGGAATCTTAAAAAGGAGAACGTTTTAAAATGTTTTAGCCTTATTAAGGCGAGAAATCCATATGTAAAGGAAAATGCAATGATGTTTTTGGGATTCCTGATGAGAGAAAATCCTGAAATTTTCATGAACTTTAGAAAGGAGGTTATCCAGGGAATTAAAGAGACCATAGAAACAGGCGATAAAAATGACAAAGCTTTTGCTCTACTGATGATAAGAGAATTTAAGCTATCTGAATTTAAGTCTCAAGTTGAAGAGTTGGTTAATGCGGAAGATAAAGTTATTTTACCGTTTGAAGGTATGAAATGGGTTCCATTAGGTGATATTGCAAAAGAAACTTTGGAAAAACTGCGATGATGAGGGGGTTACCATGATTAACATCTTGATTTTTTTCATATTGGTGGCTGTGGTTGGATATCTAATAATGAAGTTTGTATGGCGGGTTATTAAGTTTCTTGCAGCAAATACGATAATTGGTTTAATCCTTCTTGGAATTCTAAATTTCCTTGGCATAACGCATATTGAGCTTAATCTTTTGAATCTGCTTATAATAGCGGTTGGAGGGATTGTTGGGGTTTTTATTTTGGTAATACTTTCATGGCTTTAACAGCTATCTAAATCTTTTTAAATCCCGTCGATTTCCTTTTTTACAGTGAGCCAAGGGGCGAGTTTAGGGGTGATGGTCATGTCTCACAAATCAGCTGAAATGTATGAGCTTAAAAAGAAGGTGGAAGAGCTTAAAAAAATTAGAGGGCGAGCTACAGAGCTTGTTTCTCTTTACATTCCCGCAGGATATGATATAAACAAGGTCATGCAGCAGCTTAGGGAGGAGTATGGCACTGCACAAAACATTAAATCGAAGAGCACGCGAAAAAACGTCCTTGGAGCCTTGGAGAGAGCGATGCAGCATCTCAAACTCTACCGACAGACCCCACCAACAGGACTTGCTTTATTTGTCGGGAATGTTAGCGAACAGGAAGGGGTGAGTGATATTCAGCTAACAGCAATAATACCGCCGGAACCTCTCAGAGTAAGGCTCTATCGATGTGATCAGACGTTTATAACGGAACCCTTGGAGGAAATGTTGAGGGTAAAGGAAGCTTATGGCCTCATAACCGTAGAAAAGAATGAAGCGAGCATTGGACTCCTTCGAGGGAAGAGGATAGAAGCCATTGAGGAGCTAACGTCAAATGTTCCCGGAAAGACAAGGGCTGGAGGTCAGTCTGCAAGAAGATATGAGAGGATCAGAGAGCAGGAGACCCATGAGTTCATGAAACGTATTGGAGAGCATGCTAACAAAGCTTTTCTGCCACTTCTTGAGGCCGGAGAGCTTAAAGGTATTATAATTGGTGGTCCTGGACCTACTAAGGAGGAATTTGTAGAAGGAGATTACCTCCATCACGAGCTCAAGAAAAGAATAATTGGGGTCCTCGATATCAGCTACAGCGGGGAATATGGTCTTAAAGAGCTTGTGGATAAAGCAAGCGATATACTCAGAGAGCATGAGGCAATAAAGGAAAGAAAGCTAATTCAGGACTTTTTCAGACATCTTGTCAAGGATACAGGTATGATAACTTATGGTGAGCGTGAAGTTAGAAAAGCTCTTGAACTTGGAGCTGTTGACACACTGCTTCTTAGTGAGGGGTATGATAGGATTAGGGTTAGAGCTAAATGCAACAATTGTGGATGGGAAGAACTAAAAACAATGAACGAGCAGGAATTCCATATATACAGAAAGAAACTTAAGTTATGTCCCAAATGTGGCAGTCAGAATCTGACATTCGAAAAGTGGGATGTTGCAGAAGAATTCATAAAGATGGCAGAGGAAAGTGGAGCCAACGTTGAAATTATATCCTTAGACACGGAAGATGGTCAGCAGTTCTATCGGGCATTTGGTGGACTCGGAGCTTTCTTGAGATACAAGATTCACTGAAGAACTTCTTTTAGTAGCTTCTCTATTTCTTCTTCGACTTCTTTTCCGTCCATTATATATGGGGGCCTGAGAATGGGCTTTACTGAGAAGCCTCGGATGTTCATCGCAAGCTTTATTGCCGAGCCAAATGAGGATGCAATGTTGTAGACTCTTGAAAGTTCAGTCAGTTTCTGGCAGTATATCTGAGCTTTTTCAAAATCCTTCTCCTCAAAAGCTCTGAAAAGTGCGAGGTGTATTTCAGGTGCAAAGTTTGCACATGCCATTATTCCGCCATCTCCACCGAGTATGAGTGTATTCAGGAAGTGCTGATCAAGACCTGTGAAGACCCTGAAGTCTGATCTTTCACCTTTGACATTGAGGATAACATCCCTAACGTGGTTTATGCTGTCTACCGTCTCTTTTACACCGGCGATGTTTGAATACTCAACTGCAAGGTGTTTTATCAAGGAAATTCCCATTGGGTTGGCACAGCTCGGAATGTTGTATAGGATTATGGGAATCTCAGTTTTCTCCGCTATCATAGAGTAGTGCCTGAACAGAGCATCATCGCTCAGTGGACAGTAATAGGGTGGGGCTATAACAACATAATCGGCGCCAATGTCTTGAGCGTGTCTTGTTAATTCGATAGCCTCAAATGTGTTGGTTGATGCAGTTCCAACAAGGTAAAAAGCCGAAGTAACAAGCTCTCTACCCTTTTCCGCCAACAATATACGCTCATCGTTTGTTAAACTTGTAAATTCACCTGTTGTGGCATTTATAAAGATTCCGTGAACCCCCGTCTTTTGGAGATATTCCAAATGTTCTTCAAAGGCTGCAAAATCAATAGAGTAATCCTCATTGAACGGAGTAACCAATGGTACTATAACCCCACGCATAGAATCACCGAATAAATTAAAGGGGAGGGTATTTTAGGTTTTTCTCACATCTTTTCAACGGCTTTGATCCCCATGAGTTCAAGTACATTTTTCAAAACCTGTTTTGTTGCCATAACAAGGAGCAATCTCTCCTCCCTGATACCTTTCTCTGCCTTGAGAACTGGAGACACCATGTAGAATCTGTTAAATGTGCTTGCAAGCTCATTGGCATACCATGCAGGCAGGTGGGGCTTGATGTCTCTTCCCGCCAGTTTAATAATTTCCGGAAACTTTGCCAGAAGTTTTATGAGCTCCTTCTCTTTGTCGTTCAATTTTGCAAAGTTAGCCTTTTCAAGGAGAGCTTCAATCCTGATTTCAATACCCTCCTCTTTTGCCTTCCTCATAATGGATGAGCACCTGGCGTGGGCATACTGTATGTAAGGAGCACTTTCTCCCTCGAAGTTCAGAACATCTTCCCAGCGGAAGGTGATTATTTTTTCAGGTGAGTACTTAATCATGTTATATCTTATAGCTCCGACACCAACTGCCTCGGCAATTTTTTCCTTTTCCTCTTCGTTTAGGCTTGGATTCTTTTCCTCGACCAGTTTTCTGGCTCTTTTGACAGCTTCGTTAAGAACTTCATCAACTGTAAAACCAACCCATGTGCCTTTTCTTCCGCTGAAACTGCCCTCCGGCCTGACCACATGCTCATATGCCAGATGGTGGAAGTTCTCTGCTTCATTTTTGTATCCGAGGAGCTTGAGTGCATACCTAACTGCCTGCTGGGGATATTTCTGCTCGGCTCCTATGACGTTGATTACAATATCCGCATTCCCAAACCTTCCCATCATTTTCTCCCCATCTTTAGAAGTTGTCCATGTTTCATGCTTGTTCCGCTTATCCCAGATTTTATACAGCATGTCTGCCTTCAAAAGACCAAATTTCCACATGTGATATGCTATGTCCTTGCCTGTGTATGTTGCTGTCCCGTCACTCCTGATGAGAACCATATCTGGATTCTCCATATCTGGGAATAATTTGCTGAGCTTCATTATGAATGCTCCCTTGTATTTGCCGTCTTTAGCCCATTCAAAGTTGTCGTTCTGCTCTATCCTCGCATAAGCTTCCTCAAAAATGCCGCTTTTCACTATATCACTTTCCCAGCTTAGGAGGTCATAGTTTATGTTTAGTCTGTATGTCGTTTCCATCTGTGCCCTGACACATGCTTCGGCCAGATTTCTGCCTTTTTCAGCTGTCTCACTTTCTCCATGTTCCAGCTCTTTCATTACTTTCCGTATTTCCCTTTCGACTTCTGGGTTTTTCTCAAGCATCTTGTGCACTTTCACATATAAGAGTCCCAACTTATGATCAAGCTTGTCAATATTTGACTTTATCCCATCTATCCCAAGGGTTATGTAGCCCCAAAATACCTGAGCAAATTGGACGCCGAGATCATCTATATAGTTCTGCACCTCAACTTCATATCCCAAGGCTTTCATAATCCTTGCCATAGTATCCCCTAAGATGGAGTTTCTGGCATGCCCCATGTGGAGTGGCTTTGTGGGATTTACCGATGTGTGCTCTACGATAACCTTCTTTCCTCTTCCAATGAAGCTTTCTCCGTAGGAATCTCCTTTTTCAAGGATTTCCTTAACAAGTTCCTTTCCAAAAACCTCATAGTTTAGGAAAAAGTTTATGTATCCCGCTCCAGCAACCTCAACCTTCTTTATACTTGCAGGCAGTTTTTCTTTTATTCTCTCCGCTATCTCTTGGGCAATTAACCGAGGAGCTTTTCTAAAGACTCTTGCGAGCTGAAAAGACACGGCAGTCGCAAAGTCACCGAATTCCATGCTGGGAGTATCATCAAAGAGTATCTCCCCTTCCCAAGTTCCTCCTTCCTTTTCCAGCATCTCACGGATAACATCCTCAATGATGAGCCTTATGCCATTTTTCACGTCTTCATATGCCATTCCCATCACCTGAGCAGAGTTGGGATTAACCTTTAAAAAGTTCTCCGCTTTAACATAGTTGGGGGATAAGTCATGAAACATCATATGGGTGAGCACAAGGCTAAGAAGGGTCTCATAAGGATTGAGATTGACGAGGAAAATGGGGTTGTGGAGGATATAAAAATTACCGGAGATTTTTTCATATACCCCGAGGGGACGATAGAGGAGCTTGAGAATAAGTTGAAGCATCACAGGATTGAAGAGCTTGAGCATTTGGTAGATGACTTTTTTGCCCTTCGTATGGACATTGAGATGCCTTACATGAATGTGGAGGACTTCAAGATAGCTCTTAAAAACGCTCTCCGCAGGAATAATAGGTGATAGCATGCTGAAACGAGCGAGTCCAAAAAGAATTTTTGGCATGTTAGTAGCTCTGTTCCTACTTTCGATATTTGTTGGGCTGTTTGTAGCATTTAAATCTCCTCAGATGGCTATGAATGTTGTTCATAAAATTGCAGCAAACTTTGGAATTCCATCTCCTGAGCCTTTTGAGAATTTTCAGAAGATCTTTCTGAACAACATTGTAGTAGCGTCTCTGATAACCATTTCGGGCATATTTTTCGGTCTCGGTCCTCTGTTTTTTATTTCGTTCAATGGGTTTATAGTGGGAATTGTATCCGGAGCTGCCTATTCTACCGGTAGAGCATCTGCAGGGAAGATTTTATTGGCATTGCTTCCGCATGGTATTGTGGAAATCCCAGCTATCATATTGGCTGGAGTTGGGGGCGTTTTATGGTACAAGGAAATATCAATAGGAGAAGGCAGCGCAGGAGAAAGATTCAAAAGAGGGGCTGTAAAAGCCCTAAAGCTGCTTTCAATTTCAGTAATTCTTCTTTTTATCGCCGCCATCATTGAGGCCTACATAACTCCAAGGATTGTAGGTATTGGATAATTTTTCCCCTTCGACTTCAAATGCCCCACTCTCATCGTAGGCTTCAATCTCCCTTAGGATGACATCTATTGGATTTTCCATACTGGAGATTATTGTCCTTATATGGTTCCTGTAGATGCCATTTCTTTCCATCATCTCAATAGCATGTTTCATGACTTCATGGGGGTTATTGGAGTGGAATTTTATTCCGAGCTCAACGAGCCAGCGGGTAACTGCCAACAGTTTTCCGGGATATGTTGAGATTGTTGGAGTTCCAAGGGCTATGGCTTCTCGGTTCATGGTTCCACCCGCTCCTATCATAAGCTTTGCATAATAGAGGAGGCTCAGACTGTCTATAGCATGCTCTGGCATAATCACATTTTCAAAGTGTTTAAATCTTTTTCGCTGTCCTTCTGTTCTCGGGAAGAGAACTATTGGCATATCTGGCAGGAGCGGGATTATGTCTTCTAGGACACTCCTCTCGGAATCTGTGTTGAAATAGTTGGCTTTGATGGGTTCGGTTCGCATTACAATATAATTATACTTTCTGAGTCCAAGCTCTCTCAGAACTTTTTTGTCCGGGATGAAGCCATAAAGGTGGGCTAATTCCGCAAATCCATTTATCGGCCTCATGCCATTGGCGTCTGCACCACTTCTCAGGAGATCGTAGGCATCGATGGCCTTGGGGTATATGAGCAGGCTTGTGTAAGGTAAAATCAGCTTGTTCTGTCCTATGGCAGTTTCATTATCAACGAAACCTATTGAGGGTATCTGTAGACCGAATGCTACTCTTGGAGCCTCGGCTGAGTGTTTGTATATTGCCAAGTCAGGTTTCTCTTCGATTATGAGTTTGGCAAGCTTGTACTGCCTCTCGGCACTTGCCATGAGCTTGCCTTCTAAAGTTGCTCCCCCATGTCTTCCAATAGTATAGTAGTCCATTCCCAGCATGTCCATTATCTCAGTCAAACCGTCAAACTCCCTCGCGGTGATTAAAATTTCATGACCGTTTTTCTCAAGCTCCCTGATTAAACCCTTAAAGAAGTGAGCATGGGGTGAATTTGTAATATCTATCCATATCTTCATTCTTACACACCATTATACTGAACACTTTTGGACAATAAAAGGCTTTCCTTAAAACGATTGTGGGGCTGTATTTTTCATCTTTTACTTCTATTGCATTTAATGTTTAAACGTTTATCATGCTTTCAGTTGATGAGCTATCTGTCAGAGAGTCAGTTTATATGGGAGCACGGCCTCTTAACATAAACAGAGGAGATCCGTTGAGAGATGGTTAGAAAAGGTTATTATACCTGTTCTGAAATGGTTTCCCGGAAACTCTTAAATTTGAGTTTTACGCTTTACTGGTTGGTGGGGGATATATGAGAGAGAGGATAGAAAACAGAGAAGCAGAGATTGTGGTAATTGGACTGGGATATATTGGCCTTCCTACTGCCATAATGTTTGCCAACGCAGGATTCAAGGTTGTGGGTTATGAAATAAGGCAGGAAGTTGTTAAAAAAATAAATAACGGGAACTCTCATATCATTGAACCCGAGATTGACCATCTCCTCAGGGATGTTGTGGAGAAAGAAATGCTGAAGGCAACATCAAATCCGGGAGAGATTAAAGGGAAGGATATCTACATAATATGTGTCCAGACGCCTCTTAGAGAGGATAAAACCCCAAATTTGCGATATCTTGAGGATGCCGTTAGGACTGTAGCGGAGGTTATGAAAAAAGGTTCCCTCATTGTTATTGAAAGTACTGTTCCTCCTATGACAACCCTAAAAATGGCTGAACTCATTGAGAAACTGAGCGGTTTCAAAGCAGGAAAGGACTTCTACATGGTTCATGCTCCAGAGAGAGTTATGCCCGGCAGGATTTTCAAGGAGCTTGTTTATAACTCAAGAATTTTTGGTGGTATAAATAGAGAAAGTGCTGATTTAGCTGAGTGTCTCTACCGTTCTTTTGTTAAAGGGCAGATATTTAAAACAAACTCAACCACAAGTGAGATGGTTAAACTGATGGAGAATACATTTAGGGATGTGAATATCGCTCTTGCTAATGAATTCGCTTTTCTGGCCCATCAATATGGAGTCGATATATTCAAGGCAATTGAACTTGCAAACACCCACCCCAGAGTCAAGATTCACATTCCCGGAATTGGTGTTGGTGGTCATTGTCTGCCGAAGGATCCCTATCTCCTCCTAAGTTCGGCCAAGGAGGACTTTGGTCTCATACAGAAAGCCAGGGAAATCAACGAAGACATGCCGTTGATGGTCAAAGATTTGCTCTTTGATGCTTTTAAGACGATAAACCTCTCCCCAGAGGAAGCTGTTGTCGTGGTTCTTGGTTTAGCTTACAAAGGAAATTCCGATGATACGAGAAATTCTCCTGCCTATACATTTATTGATGTTGTCAGGGATGATGTGAAAGAGGTCAGGAGCTACGATCCCTATGTAGGGGGCACCCACGGAAGTGTTGAGGAAGCTCTCATGGATGCCGATGCAGTGGTTATCGCAACTGATCATACTGAGTTCAAAACCCTTAACTGGGAGAAGCTTGGAAATCTTATGAGAAACAGGATTATCATTGATGGAAGACATATGATTGAGAATCCTCCGAGAGGATTTATATTCAAGGGAATAGGGAGGGGCGAGTATTGAAACCTGCATTTGTTTTCGGAACGAGGCCCGAGATAATAAAGCTTGTTCCTGTAATCAGAGCATTTGAGGAAAGGGGAATAAAATCTCTTCTTATCCATACAGGTCAGCACTATGATTATGAAATGAGTAAAATTTTCCTTGAGGAGCTTGAGCTTGACAGCATTGATTATCACCTCGAGGTCGGCTCAGGAACTCAGGCGGAGCAGACCGGAATGGCCATGATAAAAATTGAAAAGGTTCTTATGGAGGAAAAACCAGATGTTGTTCTCGTACAGGGTGACACCAACACCGTTTTAGCCGGGGCCTTGGCAAGCGTCAAGCTGAAGATACCGGTCGCCCATGTTGAAGCCGGACTGAGGAGCTTCGACAGAACAATGCCTGAGGAGATAAACAGGATCTTAGCTGACCACGCCAGCGAGGTTCTCTTCGCGCCAACGGAGGAAGCAAAGAAGAATCTTGAAAGGGAGGGCATGACTGAGGGAGTTTATGTCGTTGGCAACACAGTGGTTGATGCCGTCCTTCAGAACGCTGAGCTGGCAGATAGGAAAAGCGACGTCCTCGAAAGATTTGGCCTCAGACCAAAGGAATATGTGCTCATAACTGCACACAGGGCCGAGAACACCGACAGCGGGGAGAACTTAGCAAGGCTCGTAGAGCTTCTTGAGAACCTTCCGATTATGGCCATCTACCCCATGCACCCACGCACGAGGAACAGGCTGAGGGAGTTCGGCCTGTGGGAGAGGGTAAGCTCGATAGGGAACCTGATCATAACCAAACCCCTCGGCTACCTTGACTTCCTCAGACTGGAGAAGAACGCCTTTGCGATAATGACAGATTCAGGGGGAATACAGGAGGAGAGCATAATCCTCAACGTGCCCTGTTTAACCCTCCGCTACAACACGGAAAGGCCGGAAACGATTGAGGCCGGCGGCAACGTCCTTGTTGGTCTCGAAAAGGAGAGAGCGATAGGCTATTTGAAGAGGCTAATGAGTGACAAGGAATTCTACGAGAGGATGGCAAGCGCGCCGAACCCATTCGGCGATGGAAAAACAGGGGAAAGGATAGCGAAAATCCTGCTGGAGCTTTACAAAGAGGGAAAACTAAAGGTGAAGAGCTCAAGATTCATTTGATTCATCGCTTCTGAGGAACTGGCTCAGCTGGGAGGCTATCTCCCTCGCGACCATCTCATAGGGGTTGCCCTCCTTGAGCCTTCCGACCTTTGCCTTTAGGTTCCACCAGTAGGCAACTCCACAGCTTAGGTTTGGAATGTAGTTTTCTGTGAGCCTCTGGGAGCTCATCAGGCAGAGCCTATCGGCGTACTCTGAAATGCTTTTCTCCGATGAGGGAAAGCCCCTGCTCATGAGCTCAGCTGCCGATCTGGCGTCCCCAGCGTAGGAGTAGTAGAGTACCCCTGAGAGGGAAACCTCTCTGTAGAGAATCCTGTTCTCGCTCCCCGCAAGGGGAAAGTATGCTATAACAAGTCTTCCTTTAAGGTCGTATTTCATGACGTTGTCCACGACGATGGGTGTGAGACCCTTCTCCCTAACGACCTCCACGAGGGCCCTTTTGATGTAATCCCTGTATGGTTCTGGGGTCCAGACGGCTATGTAAACCACGTTCGGATTGGCCGGGGCCTTCGTCCAGTTAACACTGTGGTCAACTATGAGCCCGTTGCCCCTCTGGGATGCCCCAGAGTATTCGGAGATAACATAGGAATCGTCGGCTATGGCAATCCCTACGAAGGAGAGCACCACTAGTGTGGCAACCCCCAAGACTAACAGACCGCGTTTCATTCACTCCACCCAAAAATCGTTGGAATGATTACTTTAAAAAGTTATCCAGTTAAACCTCAGTCCCAATGTAAATCCCGTGCCTCGTCCTCACTATCCTCACCCTTATCCTGTCCCCGACCCGGGCTTTCGTGCCTACCACCTCAATGAGCCTGTTCCTCGCTTTGGCCAGCATCTCTCCCTGAATTCGACCCGGAAGGATAATTTCTGCCTTGACAACCTCGCCGGGCCTGAAGGCGAGCGGAATGAATTCCCGCTTTTCCATTCCAAAGTGTTTAGGTTTTAAGACGAGAGGCTTCATCCCTGTCTTCTCTTCAAGCCTTCTAAGCCAAGCGTAAAACTCTTTAAACGGCACGAGCTTAGCTATGGTTGGGTTTCTCCCAAATTTGTATGGGATGTAATTTTGAAAGCCAAGAGCTGGCCAGCGCTTACCGGCGCCAATCTTCTTGGCAAACTCAATGAAAGCCTCGGCTTCGTCATCGTTTACTCCAAAGATTATGACGGGAGCAAGGAGAACGTCTATTCCAGCGTTAATCAAAGCTTCAGCCATATCCAGAACATGCCCAAGGTCATAGTTTTTCATTCCCATTAACATCTTTGCCTTGTCTGGATTAAGGGAGTGTATAGAGAGGTTGACTCTGTCGAGACCTGCCTCGGCCAGTTCTTCAATGAGCTTGTCATTGAGAAGGGTTCCATTGCTCTGCATTGAGATTACTGAGACATTTGGGTGCTCATGAAGTGTCTGCACAAGTTCCACCGTGAATGGATACAGCAACGGCTCCCCTTGCCCATCGAGATGGGCCTCCAGACCCTTTCCCTTTATTTCAGCTATATCATTGAACCACCTCATCAAATAATCAACATCTACAACAAAATCCAGCATTCTTGTTCTTGAATACGGCCCTTCATCTACAGAGCAAAAGATACAGCTCAGATTACAGCCACTCGTCCCTCTGACTTGAATGAGGTTTGTCCCCCTATCTATTAGCCCAAAAGCGTTATAACCGAGAAGCGGAACATTCATGCTCTCGTGGATATATATAACCCTCCTTTTTGTATAGATATTCCTCAGAAGAGCACCAAGGTTGTTCTGGATGAAAATTGTGATATACTTCTCTATGTCTCTAAGCTCTGTACTGACAATCAACATACCGTTTTTGGCTGTTATCTCGGGAGAAATGTGATATTTTCGTTTTATCACCTTGATAAAGTCTTTTTTCTTAAAATCAGCATAAAGTGTTTCTCTCCACACAACCCGGATTTTCTCACCTAAGTCATAAAAATCCACATGTGGAATTTTTACCTCAATCATGGTGGTTGCTTCTCATGAGGTTTTAAAAGAATTCGGCAAGATTTATAAATTGGGGTTCATGCATAATACTTTGGCTTTGCTGCTTGGAGGGAGTTTTGGGAGTGCCCTAAAAGAGAACAAGCCATGCAACTGCTTGGCCACCATAATTATCTAACAGCATTCATGACTACATGGAAACATTTTAATATCAGTGAATGCAATAGTCTAGTGCTGGACTAATGTGTATAGGGTGATACTATGTGGGGAGAAATTGAGCACCACTTTGATGAATATCCTGTGCGAAAGCAGATAGCCAAAACGCTTCTGAAGTATGGTCTGAGAGTTTCTGATGACATGAAGATAAAGGCAGGTAATATAGAAGTACCATACACCAAGATAGCAAAAGCTCTCGATGTTGACAGGAGAGTTGTTAAAGAGACTGTTGCGATGATACTCAAGATACCTGAATTGAAGGAGATATACACCAATCTTGAGCCTACCGTACATATGAAGTTCGTCGGAAGACATGTGGGTTATGGGGTCATCGAAATTGAACCGGAACCAAGAGCTATTGGAATATTAGCTAAAATTGCTACAAAGATCGCCAATAGGGGAATAAATATAATACAGGTCGTTGCTGAAGATCCTGAGCTGTATCCAGAAGCTACCCTGACGATAATAACAGAAAGACCAATTCCGGGAGAATTAATAAACGAGCTTTCGAAACTTGAGGGGGTTAAGAGAATCTCAATTTACTAAGTGTTATCATGTCACGATTTCATCCAAGATTTTTGCTTTCTATCTTTTTCACACTTGAAGAATCAATGAGTGCATTTAGGAGTATTACCGTTGCAGAAGAAAAGGCACGGAGACATCAGCTATCTCTAAGATGTCATGTCAAATGGGTACAAAAGGTATCAGACCTTTTTGGTCGTTATGTTAACTTGGGCTTTCCAGAACGTTTTTTGACAATAGAGCACATTTTTGGGGATTTTATTTTAACCAAAGGTTTTAAACCTTTGTTCTTGGTTAATAAAGTTTATAAACATTTATTTAGAACCAAAGATTAACTTCGTCCAGCCTAAAAAGAACTAACTTTACACGCTGGAGGGTTGGTAAATGAAAGAAGCGAGCAGGATTAGCAGGTATTTATATACGGTTATTGTGCTGTTTATTATCTGGCTGTTCTTAACGAGTAGCTTTGACATCCAAGAACTTGAAATCGGCTTTATACTCTCTCTGATCGTTGCAGCATTTACCTATGAACTTTTCACGACCAATGGCCTTGCAAATCTTCATCCAAAAAGAATCGTATATGCAGCTGCATATGTGCCATACTTCCTGTGGGCAATGATAATGGCTAATTTGGATGTGGCTTACAGGGTTCTTCACCCAAAGAGGCCTATAAATCCGGGAATTGTAGAGTGCAAAACTGTCCTTAAAAGCGATGTTGGTAAATTAAGTTTGGCAAATTCAATTACACTGACACCGGGAACAATCACTCTTGATGTTATTGATGATAGATATTTCATCCACTGGATTGATGTTAAAGATTCCAGTGTTGAAGGTGCTTCTGAGAACATAACAAAGCCTTTTGAAAAATTCCTGAAGGTGATCTTCGGATGATAGGTATTAACATTTATCTTGCATTAATAGCGATAGCCACACTCCTTAGCCTCTACAGAGTTTTCAGGGGGCCTACCACAGTTGATAGGCTTGTAGCCGTTGATATTATGACGACGATTACCACGGGACTTATGGTGCTCTTTGCTCTGCAGTATAAGCGTATGATATTTCTCGATGTAGCATTGGTATATGCGGTGCTGGCGTTCTTGGGAGTAATAGCATTTGCAAGATATCTGGAGGGAGGGATATGAACGCAATATCAGCATTTGGGGAGTTATTAGTACTTTTTGGGGTCTTCTTCTACTTCCTCTCCGCATTGGGTCTAATAAGAATGCCTGACGTCTACAACAGGATGCAGACTGCAACGAAGAGTGCTACACTTGGATCGTTAGGTGTAATAATAGGAACCGGAATCTGGGCTATTGGAGAAGGCTTCTACTGGGGATGGATAACCAAGACCATTGTAATTGCAGTTTTTCTCCTCCTGACGAATCCAATAAGTGCCCATGCTCTTATTAGAGGCGCATATAAGAGCGGCATACCCCTCTGGGAAGGTAGTGTTATCGACCGGTATAAAGAAGCTTTAAAAGGGCAGAAAAAGGAGGGAGAAGAATGACAAACTGTATTCAATGCATTGAATACGTTATGGTACTCGTCATGATTCTTGCAGCAGTTTTTGCAGTGGAGTGGAAAGACCTGCTGGCTGCGGTTGTAGGCATGGCAGCAGTCAGTTTGGTAGCTTCGATTCTATTTTTCTTCCTGCAGGCTCCTGATGTTGCAATGACAGAAGCTGCAATAGGGGCCGCAATGAGTGCAGCGGTCTTCATCTTTGCTATTAAAAGAACTCAAAGATACGAAACAGAAGAAGAGGAGAGGCCCGGGTGGTGGATAAGATGGTGATGAAGAGAGTTCTTGCGATACTCACCATCCTTATCATCGGGTATTGGATGGCATCAGCCTTGGCAAATGTGCCCTTCGGAGCGGATAAAATGCTCGTCGGTCAGTATTATCTCAACCATGTCAAAGAACAAACCGGCGCTGTAAATGCAGTTACAGCTGTTGTCGTTAACTACAGAGGTTTTGATACCCTCGGTGAGGTTACAGTTCTGTTCATAGCCTCGACAGGCGTTGCCGCTCTTCTGTGGAGGAGAAAGAAAGAGAGAACAGCGAAAAGTGAGGGGAGCATAGTTCTAACAACCGGTGCAAGGCTGCTTTTTGCCTTCATAGTCCTCTTTGGTGCATATATCTTTATCCACGGTCATTTAACACCGGGCGGAGGTTTTCCGGGAGGAGCTACGATAGCAACCGCATTTCTCATGCTATATCTGGCTTTTTCTGCATATGAAATTCCACATAAAAGTTTTGAGGTCACAGAAGGCATTGCAGGCATGGGTTATGTTACAGTCGGTCTTATAGGTCTTGCAATAGGGAGCTATTTCCTATTTGATTGGATATGGCAAACTTGGGGATGGGGGCATAGCAACATCGGAAGGCTCTTCAGTGCTGGCTTCATTCCGATAATCTACACGATAATCGGCATAAAAGTCGGAACGGAACTCACTGGAATAGTTGATAGCATGGTCAAAGAACCAAAGGAGGGAGGAGAATGAGCATCAGCGTCTATTACTTTGGAGCTATCTCATTAATATTGATAGGGCTATATGCAGTACTTGTCAAGAAGAATCTCCTGAAGATTCTCGTTGGACTCAGCATAATGGAAACTGGAGTTAACCTGCTTCTCATCAGTATAGGCTACATAGCCGGTAGAAGTGCCCCAATTTTAAGTGAGGGTGTAGGGCCGAATCAGGCCGTTGATCCAATTCCCCAGGCTCTGGTTCTGACGGCAATCGTTATCGGTGTTGCCACAACTGCTCTTGCATTGACAGTTGCTATCAACCTGTATGAAACCTACAAGACTCTCAATATAGAAGAGTTAAGGAGGTTGAGAGGATGAACCAGTATGCTGCACTCCTCATAGCTTTACCCCTTATAAGTGCGTTCTTTGTTCCTGTCATTAAATCACTCAGCAAAAAGGTCGTCATGCCGTTTTTGGTGCTTGTAACGGCGGTTCAGACGGGAATAGCAGCGTGGGTTTTTAATGAGGTATATTCAAGTGGAAAGCCTATGATTATCATGGCGGGTGGATTTAAGCCACCTGTTGGGATAAACCTCTACATAGGACATTTCGCTGCATTGTTTGTGCTTATAATTGCAGTTACAAGCTTTTTCATGGCAGTATTCAGCATGAAAGCTATAACAGTTGAACCAAAGGATAAGTATGTGATGCTATTCCTTCTGCTCATGCTTGGAGCTACTGGAATGATAGCAACAGGTGATATATTCAACCTCTTTGTCTTCATGGAAATCACCGCAATAAGTGCCTATGCTTTAACCGCCTATAACAAGACTGGCGAGGCCAGTGAGGCTGCAATGAAGTATATCATTCTCGGTGGTATTGGTTCAAGCTTCTTCCTCGTTGGCATCGCACTAATCTACGGTTCCCTTGGAACCTTAAATATGGCACAGATAGCCCAACTTGCTGGTAGAATGAATCCCACAGTTGCACAAGCCGCTTTAGCAATGCTCGTCTTCGGTCTGGCAGTTGAAGCGGAGCTGTTCCCACTCAATGCATGGGCACCAGATGCCTACCAAGCGGCACCCCATCCAGTTACTACTATGTTTTCAGCATTCGTAGTTAAAGCTGGACTATATGCATTGGCGAGAGTACTTTATCTGACGCATGCAGTGGGTTCGTGGGGACATGTTTTAAAACTGCTAATAGTCCTTGGAACTCTAACAGTGGTTATCGGGGAACTCTCGGCTCTGCGACAGACTAATGTCAAGAGAATGTTTGCATATTCGAGTATAGCCCAAGTAGGCTTTATCGCTGTGGGATTTGCCCTTGGAACTCAAGCTGGAGTAACTGCAAGTGTCTTCCACATGGTTAATCATGCTATAGTAAAAGCCCTCATGTTCATGGCGGTTGGCTATGTCGCTTTTGAGCTTGGAGGAGTGAATCTGGAAGACTTTAAAGGCTTAGGAAAAACAATGCCTCTAACAGCATTTGCAATAACTGTAGGTGCAATAAGCATTATTGGGATTCCCCTTTTCAACATCTTCTGGAGCAAGATACAGCTAATCTTAGCAGCACTGAAAGCAGGAAAAACCGGTGTGATAGCGTTGATACTTGGTGCAAGTTTAGTTGAGGCTGTGTATTATATACGGCTGATACATACAATGTGGTTTGAGGAAGGGGATAGGGATAGAATTAAGGAGAATCTAATCTTTGGTACTATAATGCTACTTTTGGTTGCACTGATAATCATAATAGGTGTTGCTCCGAACTTTGTATGGAACATTGTACAGAAAGCTGGTGCTGATATATACAATGCCGCCCAGTATATTAAGAATGTTCCGCTTTTACCGGGGGTGAGTCCATGATTAACGAGCTGATGATAATAATATTTACACCATTAATAGCTGGTGTAATTGCATGGCTCTTGGACATAAAAGGGCTGAGAGAAGGAATTAGCGTCATAGGTGCTGCGATACCTTTGGCATACCTTATTCAAGCATATCACACTCTCGCTTCGCAATCAAGCATCCAGTATTCGGTAGTTATATCCGGGTTTAAATTTGAGTTTCTGCTTTATCAGATAAGCTGGATATTCGCAATGATTGCAGGAGTTGTAGGCTTTGCAGCAATTCTTGGGATGGTTTCGACAGCAAAAGACAGCTATGAATGGCTTTTTGCCTTAATGAGTCTAACAGGGGTTTATGGAGTGTTCTTGGCAGATGACTTGGTAAGCTTCTTTATCTTTTGGGAGATTATGACATTTGCTTCATTCATGATGGTTCTCAAGTATAACAAAAAGGCCTCGTTGAAATATTTCCTGTTGAGTGTAGCTGGGGCATATTCAATGCTCTTGGCAATAGGAATGCTCTATGCCAAAGTTGGAGCTTTAGATTTTACCACAATTCAGCAGGTCTTATATCAAGACGCAATGAGGGGGGTTTTGGGAACAAATACTCTCTTCAGCAGAAATGAAATATTATTAATCTTTGGTCTATTCTTAGTAGCCTTCGGTGTTAAAGCCGGCACATTCCCCCTACATGTATGGGCACCCGATGCTTATTCAGAGACAAATCAGAGCTATACTGCAATGTTTAGTGGTGTATTAAGCAAAGCAGGAGTTTATGGAATGCTTGTAATCTACATCCTCTTGGGAACAAGACTGGTGTACCAGTTTGGCCGGATTGGAGCGGCACCTAAGTTTGGATATGTGATAGCTTTCCTTGGAGGTATTACAATAATCGTTGGTGGATTGCTGGCGGCTCTTCAGGAAGATATAAGGAAGCTTTTCGCATATTCAAGCATAAGCCAGATAGGATACATACTGGTCGGTATAGGAGTTGGCAGTGCCCTGAGTATTGAAGCAGCGATTTACCACGCAATAAGCCATGCACTTTTCAAGGGGCTCTTTTTCCTCATAGTTGCAACGATAGTCCTGAGAACAGGCAAAACAGAGTTCAAGGATATGGGAGGATTAGCTGAAAAAATGCCAATAACGTTTGCAATGGCTTTTGTGGCAATCCTCAGCCTCGCAGGGATTCCTCCTCTGGTGGGATTTGCGAGCAAGTGGCTTATATTTGAAGCTGTAATACATGAGAATATGCCGATACTTGGGGGTATGATATTCTTCGGAAGTGCGATAGGCTTTGTCTATCTGATAAGATTTACATATGCCGTTTGGTTTGGTCAGAGACCAACGGAGCTGGATGATACAAAAGATGCCCCAGTTCCATTGGCCATTGCTATGGGTATCTTAGCACTACTCAACGTAGTCTTTGGCATAGCTCCGGGGCTTGTTGCAGGTGAGTTGAACAAAATATTCGGCAAAGAGATTATTCAGGGGACAATCTGGGAGCTCAATCTTGGCTTTGGAAGGTACAACGGTCTGTTTATCACCGTATGGCTTGTGATTGGTATAGTTATCGCGGGAATCATATATTTCCTCGGTGCAAAAGTCAGAAGGGTTCCCGTTACTGACACATACCAGGCAGGAAATCCCGTGACGATGGAATACAATCTGACGATTAGGAGAAATTACTTCCTTCCACTTAAGGAAACACTGGCTTTCTGGCTCAGGATAAGCTTTGACAGACTTTATCAAGACATTGGTAAATGGGTTGAAGATTTAGCTGAGACACTGAGGCACTATATTTACAACGGAAATGTTCAGGCCTATGCTTGGTATCTGGCAATAATACTAATAATCCTTGCACTGTGGGGGGTGTGAAGAATGATTGAGATTGCGTTAAAAGCTGTCCTTATACTGCTTTATGCTACATTTGTGGGATTCATGTTCATGGGAATAATTAGGATTGTAACTGCAAGAATCCACAGAAGGGTTGGACCACCGATTTATCAGCCCATTTTAGACACGATAAAGCTTCTCTCAAAGAAAAGCAACATAACCCATGGACTTATCTATGACTTCGGAATTATCTATGCATTGGGGGCAACAATTCTTGCTCTGATGTTTATCCCTCTTGGAAGCATAAGTATTCTCAGAGCCTACGGTGACTTGATACTCATTACTTTCCTCCTTGAAATTCCGATGCTGGGTATAATGTTTGCCGCAATGAGCTCGGGGAACCCATGGGCTGGCTTAGGCTCTCAACGAGCCTTGCTAACTCTCTTAGCTATTCAAGTGCCTTTGGGATTTGCAATAGTAGCACTGGCAGAGTTTTATGGCACTTTCAGTACATACCAAATAGTGATGGCTCAGCAAACAGCAGGATGGAGTATAACCTACCTTCCATTATTGCTGGCAGCAGTGGCTTATGATCTCGTTTTGCAGGCCATGTTTGGAAAGGAGCCCTTTGACATAATGATTGCTCCCGGTGAAATATCATTGGGTCCAATGGTTGAGTTCGGAGGAAAACATATGGGCATACTTCAGATACAGCATGCCATAGCACTCTTTGCCGAGACGCTCTTCTTCAGCAACATATTTCTCGGGGGTGCTGTTGTTACAGCATTTGCGAGCCCGATATTAAACACCTTGGCAAGTTTGGGAATACTTCTAATTAAACAGATTGCAGTTCTGCTGATAGCTATATTCATCGGCGCAATATTCCCGAGATTTACAATTGACCAAGCTGCAAGATTCTACTGGAAGTGGCCTACCATAATAGCAGCAACGGGTGCAATATTGGCAGCCTTGTGAGGTGGTGAAAATGGTGGATTGGAGATTATTTGAACCATTATTTGAATTTGCGAGGAAAAGGAGCCTCTGGATTGTGTCATTCTGTACCGGATGCGGCGGTATAGAGATGCCACCGCTCATGACCTCAAGATACGACCTTGAAAGATTCGGTATGATGCCGAATCCAGCTCCCAGAATGGCAGATTTATTCCTGATCACTGGTTATGTAACTCCAAAAACACTAAAGAGAATCATTATAACCTACGAACTACAGCCTGATCCAAAATACGTAATGGCTCATGGTTCATGCCCTCTTAACGGTGGAGTCTATTGGGATGCGTATAACGCTATTAAACATATTGACAAGTACATTCCCGTCGATGTCATTATAGCAGGTTGCATGCCAAGGCCAGAAGCAGTAATGGATGGAATAAACAAAATCATGGAGATGATTGAAAACGGAACCGCAGACAGCTGGAAGAGATACAAAGAGAATTACGAATGGTACAAAAAGAATCAAGATGAGCTGTTTGGAGAAGGTTGGCGTGAGAGAGAGGCGAGGAGGTGGATTCCATGGCTGATGGAGAGAAAGAAGGGGGAGGAATGACCATGAAAGAGCAGGCAATTGTTGACAGGATTCTCAAAAAAGCTCCTTATGCTGAAGGAAATGTTAGACGGGAGAGAAGGATAGAGTTCAAGGTCCCAATGGAGAGAATAAGAGATTTCCTCACCCTGTTAAAGGAAAATGGCTTTGAGTTGATGCTCCAGATAACTCCGGTTGACTGGCCAAAGGATGAGGAGATAGAGTTAATATATCAAATTTGGAGTATAACCCATGGAGTGCATACTATGGTCAGAACCAGAATACCCAGAGACTTAGAAAAAGCCAAAATCCCAACTATCAAGGATATTTATCCTGCAGCTGAGACTTATGAAAGGGATGCTCATGACTTTTTCGGGATATACTTTGAAGGAAACTGGAAAATGGAAATGCCATGGATACTTGATGACACGGAACAGGATGTCTATCCCCTCAGAAAGGATTTTGATATGCTGCAGTATGTTAAGAAAAAATACAAGATTCTTGATAGATTTGATGAAAACAAAGATAACTACGTGATCTGAGGTGATATTATGGTCGCTCAGAGTGAACTTATTAAAGAAGCGAGAGAAAATGGTATGGATTTGCTGCCTCTTGATAAGGATACCTATGAGCTGTTTTTTGGTCCACAACACATGGCAACCGAGAATTTTAGCATAATTTTAAAGATGGATGGTCATAGGGTTGTTAAGGCAATAGCAAATCCCGGATTCCTCCACAGAGGATTTGAAAAATTGGCGGAATTAAGGCCATGGCACACAAACATTGCCCTCCTCCTAAGAATCTGTGTTCCGGAACCTGATGTACCAGAAAATATTTACTCAATGGCTGTTGATGAGATAATAGGTTGGGAAGTCCCGGATAGAGCACAGTGGATCAGGACTACGGTACTTGAGATGGCGAGAGTCTCGGCATATCTCTTCTGGATAATGGGGCTTAGCTTTAAGCTTGGTGTCTATACTGCCGGTCAGTGGGCAGCAGCGTATAGAGAGAGATTGATGGCATTATTTGAAGAATTAAGTGGGGCGAGGGTTTATCATATATACACAATTCCAGGAGGCGTTAGAAGAGATATTCCAAGCGACAAATGGCTCCGTCAACTTAAAGATACTGTTGAGTACATCAAAAGCAAGCTACCAGACTTTGACCACCTCGTTTTTGAAAACTACATTACATTCAAAAGAATGGAGGGTATTGGAGTTATGGATAAGAAATTCGCATTAGCAGAGGGTGTTACAGGGCCTAACTTACGGGCAGCAGGTGTTGCATATGACGTTAGGAGAGCCGATCCATATTTGCTCTATCCCGAGCTTGATTTTGAAGTTCCTGTACTGGGAGATGGTGACGCTCTGGCAAGGGCATTAGTTAGGAGGTACGAGCTTGAGCAGGATTTATACATCCTCGAACAGCTTCTTGAGATGGGACCGCCAAGCGGCCCCTATAAGGTGGAAGATCCGAGGCTGAAGAACCTGCCGAGGTTCAAAGTTCCAGCAGGGGATGCATTTGCCCATGTAGAAAGCACTAAAGGTGACTTTGGAGCCTATGTAGTCAGCGACGGAAAGAACAAACCGTATAGGGTTCAGATTAGAGGGCCAAGTATTGCCCATGGTGTCAGGGTTCTGGAACAGCTTCTGGTGGGAGCAAGGATAGCAGATGTACCTGTGATATTGATGAGTCTTGATAACTGCCCACCGGACATTGATAGGTGATAAAAATGGAGGAGATTGAGTTTAAGATTGCACCCGAAAGTAAAATCAGGAAAAAACCCTCATACATAAAACCCTGGCTTGGACTGAAATATCTCTTTAAAAGGCCCGTGACAATCAAAATACCCTACGAGAAAACCCAGATAGCCAAAAAATACCGAGGATTCCATACACTCGACTGGAAAAAGTGTGTCGGCTGTAACTTCTGTGGACAGATATGTCCCGCAAGGGCGATAGAGATGACGTGGCTTGAAGTTGACGGCAAGATGGAGAAAAGACCTCATCCAAAGATAGACTATGGAAGATGCACTTTCTGTCAGTTCTGTGTCGATGTGTGTCCAACAGGAGCTCTTGGATTCATCGAAAGCTTCATGCTAACAACTGAATGGAAAGAAGAGAGGATACAACTCTTTGATTGGGTCCCCATACATCCTGAGAAGTTTAAAAAGCTGCAGGAGAACTATAATGACTGGAGATTTCCTGTGGAGAAAATCGAGTTCAATGATGAAACGAAAGAGGTGGTATACCATTTCAGAGATGGTGAGATATTTAAGTTTAAAATCCTTGGCTACGGGATAAGACCGCCAAAGCCGAAGTCCGGAGCCAAAAGGGTGGAGAAGAAGGCATAACTTGCTTCATCTTTTTGTTCTTACACCTTTATTTCGTGATGCTGAAAGGGATTGAGATGACAGACCATTCGTACCTCTATCGTGGCCTTTGCTGGTATTATACTTGCAGTGATCCCTATGCTCATGGGAGTTATGCCATCAAAAGCCAACTTCTCTTATGTGATAATGCACGTGGAAGCTACCGCAGGTTTTTGCAGTTGTGGTCTCATACTCATGATGATGGCTGTTGTCATCTTCCGGAAATGGGCATGAAGCAATCGGGCGTTAGTGAATGGCTCTGGTGGGAGCTCTGACTTTAATAATTGTTGTTGGTCTGACTCTGCTGTTTATAGTAGCAATTTATTAGATAATCGCATTTTGCAAATCTGCCTGAAGTTCTGGAGACTGGTAAAGGGTTCGGAGAAGAGGTCGTTCTCTATTAGTCTCTCATTTTTTGCATATGCACAAAGTTTATATGATAGAAATTTCATGTTTCTCTGGTGGTGATCATGAGGATTGCAATTCCAGCAAAAGGAAATAAAGGGCTTGAAGATGAGGTCTCTGAACATTTTGGAAGGGCTAAATATTTTGTTTTTGTCGATGTTGGGGAGAATGACATTGGAGCTGTAGAGGTCGTTAAGGTACCTTTTGAGGAGCACCAACCAGGGGACATTCCAAACTTTGTTAAAGAGCATGGTGGTGAAGTGGTGCTTGCCTATGGAATGGGGCAGAAAGCTATATACTATTTCAATACCCTCGGCATCGAAGTGGTTACTGGAGCATATGGGAAAATTGGAGATGTTGTAAAAGCATTTATACATCAAATCCTTGAAGTTGATCCCATGTGGCGGGAGAAGATAGAGCGGGAAAAGCAGAAGTGCTAATCACTTTTTAAAACACTCAGCTTCTTCCTCCTCCATTTTGATTATTTTTGAGAGCACACATTCAAGAGCATTTAAGTCAAAAAGTATCTCCTCAAACCTAATTCTCTGGTCTGGAGACTGTTCCCTTTCCATTAAAATGGAGGTTATGTTTTTGAGGGGTTTTATTTCTTTTTCAAGAATATCCTTTGGTTGTTTCAGAAATTTTTCAAGAAATGCCGGGATAGGATAAAACAGCTTTGTTTTTCCGTTTTTTCTCACGGTTACAAGATAATCTCTGGCGAGTCTACTCAGAGAAGTGGAGACTGAAGAACGGCTCAATCCAGTCAGTTTCACGAGTTCATTTATAGTGAGGGGATTTTCATTCAATAAAAGAAGTGCATATACCATCCCATCGGTGTGTGTGTATCCCCATCTTATCATTATCCTCTCAACAATCTCAATAAACTTCCTGCTCTCCTTTCCCTTCCCCACCACCTTTTAAACACCCAATAAGATAAGGCTGAGGGTATATTTAAGTTTTTCCCAGTGCAACCTGATATAACAGTTATAACTGATATATCGAAAACTTTATACGGGAATTCTCTCCACTTATAAATGAGGTGGGAGTATGGAAAAATCTGGAAGAGATAATGGAAATCAGCTCACAACAGCTCTCACTGCATTTAAACTTATCCTTGGAAATCCCCTTGCAAGAATGCTTATTAAGCCCAGTCTAAAGAAATATGAGATAAATGGCAGAGATCTTCCTGCCCTCTACTGGGCTCTCAGTCTCTACGCCGGTGAGAGCATAAAATGCCCTCTCATGGTGCGCTTCCAAGCAGAGACAATAAAACTTCTTCTTAAACTCGGCATAAAAGTTGCAAGAGGAAATGAGGAAGCTGTTAAAGAAGCCCTCCTTAGGGATCCCCATATAAGGCGTGGTATCTGGGTTGTTCTTGAGGGGATAGCTAAATATGGCATAACAGTACCTCAGAGACTTGCCGGACCGTTTTTAATAGTCTGGAACTTCACTAACATGTGTAATTTCCGCTGCATGCATTGCTATCAGAGAGCAGACAAACCCCTGGCGAGTGAACTCTCCCTTGAAGAGAAATTGAATCTCATTGAACAACTTGACAAAGCTGGAGTTGCTGCAGTTGCCATAAGTGGCGGTGAACCCACTATACATCCCGATTTCTACCGTGTTGTTAAGGAGCTCGCAAGCAGGGGGATTCATACATCAGTCGCTACTAATGGTTGGACATTTGCGAACATGGAAAAGCTGAAGAGGGCCGTAGATCTTGGATTGAAGTATGTAGAAGTCAGTGTTGATTCTGCTAAACCTGAAAAGCATGATAAGTTTAGAGGAATTCCCGGAGCATGGGAACATGCCATAAAAGCCCTTGAGAATGCAGTAGAACTTGGAATAAGTCATGGGATGGCGGTGGTCATGGATAAGGAAACCTTTGGTGAGGTGGATGACATTCTCGACCTGGCAGAGGATATCGGTGTTAAACGTGTTATATTTTTCAACCTTATTCCTACAGGCAGGGCAGAAGACATGATTAAAGTCGACCTCTCACCAGAGGAGCGTGAGGAATTCATGAAGGAGGTATACCATCAGATGAAAAAGCGGAAGATAGAGATACTGACCACAGCACCTCAGTATGCCCGTGTTACACTCCTTGAATCTCAGGGAAAGAATGTAACACCAGCTCACTTCTATATCGGAGAGAACAACTCCGTGAAGACCCTGGCAGAGTTCATAGGTGGCTGCGGTGCTGGGAGGATATATGCGGGGATAGAGCCGGACGGAACAGTTACCCCCTGCGTGTTCCTCCCCTTGCCTGTAGGTAATGTGAGAACAAAATCTTTTAAGGAAATCTGGGAAACCAGCAGAATATTCAACCTCCTCCGCGATAGACAGGGATTCACCGGCCAGTGCAGGAATTGTCCATACAGAAACATCTGCGGTGGCTGCAGGGCAAGGGCATATCACTACACCTTTGACATCATGGGGGATGACCCCGGTTGTATAATAAATAGGCGTGTATGGGAGGACATCATCAGACATGGAAAGCCAAAGGGAATAACAGCAATAAGCTGGGTAGATGAAAGTGTTGCCATGCGTGTTCCGGTGCTCTACGTCCCAAGCTACTACAGAGCTGTTGAAGTAGCCGGTGAGAGGCTGTCTGAGGTTGAGTATTCTAATGTCATGGAAAAGTCTCACACATAATCATACTTTTTTTCTTTGGTTCTCAACTTGAAGTTCAGGAAAACTTTAAATTTTTCTCAAATGTCATTTTTTTCAGGTGAATGGAAATGAAAGTTAACATCAGGGATTTTGCTCCATCATGGTTTGCAAGCGTTATGGGGACCGGGGCATTAGCATTGGTAAGTCTGGCATATTCAAGCAGAATTGCAGCATTAAAAAGCGTTGCAGTCGGCTTAACGTATTTAAATACAGCACTGTTTTTTATACTCCTGATACCTTGGGGTTCGAGATGGGTCAAATACAGAGAAAATGCTCTGAAGGATTTATACCATCCTGTAATCTGTCATTTCTATGGAACCATTGCAATAGCAATGCTCGTACTCTCAGCTGATTACCTTCTCGTCTTAGAGAATGTCTCCATTGCGAAAGTTTTTTGGCTCGTTGGAATGCCTTTAACGATATTCTTCTCATTCCTGATACCCTATTTAATGTTTATTCAGGAAAGGATAGATATGAAGAGCATTACCCCAGCATGGTTTATTCCGCCTGTAGGGCTTATTGTAATCCCCCTGAGCGGAGCTCCGCTGATGAACACCTTTCAGGGCATTTGGAGGGAGTTGATGGTTTTAATTAACTACTTTGCATGGGGGGCTGGATTCTTTCTCTACTTGGCACTCTTTGCGATCGTGATGCACCGCTTTATAGCTCACGAGCCTCTCCCATGCGGGATTGCTCCGGCAATCTGGATAAACTTGGGACCAATTGGAGCCGGCACTTCGACTCTCTACATGCTCGTTAAAAGCTCGGAGTTTATCACAACAAAAGAGCCATTTTTAGTTTTTGGATTGATATTCTGGGGATTTGGAGTATGGTGGCTTGTGATGGCAATTATCCTAACGCTCCACTATATCAGAAAACTGAATCTTCCATACAGCCTGGCATGGTGGGCATTCATATTTCCCCTTGGAGCATATGTGAGTGCAACGCACAATGTCGGAATTGCTTTCAAGATAACCGCGATTGATTCATTCGGATTTGCCCTCTACTGGCTCTTATTTGCTCTGTGGTTGGTCACAGGGGTTAAAACAATTCTCCACGACTTTTCCTCGTGATTTTTCTTTTTCCAGTGGGGGAAAGGAAAAAGACAAGCTCAGAAAACCTTGAGTACCATCCTCAGGGCTATAATGTAGAGGATTACCCCGATTACCTTCTTCACCTGCTCCGAGCTCATCTTAAAGTGCATGAGATGCGTTCCAATCCATCCTCCTGCTATGGCCGAGACTGAAATAACCCCGAGGAGCTTCCAGTTGGGAGTTCCCATTCTCCAGTAAGTCAGGAACCCGCTCAGGGAGGAGAAGAAGACAACGAGTGCCGTAGTTGCGGCGACCTTTTTTGGCTCGTAGCCGAGCATTATGAGGGTTGGACTTATTATTCCTCCCCCACCAACACCAAGAAGTCCTCCTAAAAAGCCCGCCAAACCACCTATGAGGGAGCCCTCAACGATGTGGTTCCCTTTTCCTTTCCGCGGTCTGGGTTTGAAGAATATCATCATAGTCCCGGAGTATAAGAGGAAACAGATGAAAATCCAGAGTACGTAAGTTTTTGGGATGAACTTCCCCGAGTAGACACCCACCGGAGCGAAAACGGTCGCCATCACGAGTATTGGCAGGCCGAAGCGGTGGTCGAGTTTGCCGTGTTTGATGTTCTTGAGCGTTGCCGACAGCATCGAGAGGGTATTTATAAAGAGACCTGTTGGCTTGGCCACCATGAGAGGGACTCCCATCCACGTCATGGTCGGGACTATGGCTATCGCACTCCCAACGCCCCCTATAGAAAAAACGATGCTGAGGATAAAAGCCACAAGAGTTATTAAAGCGTAGTTCATTAGGCTCGCCTCATTTTAATTGACAAGCCGAATAGGAAGAGAGCATTTAAAAATATTCTCATGAAAAAAGATTTTTCATATGAGAACTATTCCCTCAGAAGTCCCTTGATTATCAGCTCTGCCGCTTCTTCCTCACTTAGACCTTTTGCCATGAGCTGCATCAGCTGAGCTTCGTTTATCCTTCCTATGGATGCCTCGTGGGTGAGCTCCGCTTTGTCGTTCCTGACGCGGAGAAGAGGAATCGTCTGAACGTCAGCGTTTCCCTTTACTATTTCATGGCACTCCACATGGCCTTTCGCATAGTCTCCAAGCCCGTAGGCTTCATTTATAACGTTTGCCTTTGCGTTATCAAAGGCTATTACCGTGCTCTTGAGATTACCCCTTGAGTGAGCGCCCTCCAGATACAGAACTTCCTTAATCTCAACAGAGTCATCTTTAACAGCTTTTACCTTTGAAGTGAGCTCCACCACTGCACTTTCATCCAAGCGAGCATTCATCTCAAGTTTTAGTTCCCTGGCACGGTGCTTTGTGAGTGTGAACTTCCCGGTATAGCGTCCTCTCTTGCCCACTTCCACCTCCGTCCTGCTTATCATCCTCACGCCTTCCTCGTGGATGTGCTCATCCTCATAGAGTACGTATGCCCCCTCACCAACCCTGATTTTTGTATATGCATCGTGGGTGAAGTCTCTGGCATAGGGGAAGATGCAGTGGGAAAGGAACTTAACCTTTGAGCCCTTTCCGGCTGTTATATCAAAGATAACTCTCTGATAACCCTTCATTTTTAGAAAGCCCGTGCACAGGTGAATGGGGAATGGAAGCTCGGCGTTATCAGCTATTTTTACATCTGCCTTAACACCGTTTTCTATTTCTTCACCTCTTATCTCGACATCTTCAACATTGTTCAATCCAATTATTCTGTCCCCGCTTATGATTATCGCGGCTATCCTGTCGCCAAATAGCGATGTGTCAAGCCCTTCCTTTTCATATATGTCCAAAAGAGCTTCGTACTCCTTAATATGATCAAGTTTGATGCTCATCACCCATCATCCCCGCGAGAAAACACCTTCCGCATGTCCTTTTGTAGTATTCGACCACTTCACGCGAAAAGCCCTTCTTTATGAGCCTGCCAGCACAGACAAAATAGGCAAAGTCAGTTTTAGCCGCTATTTCTTCGTGGTGTGTGATTAAAATCACCGTAGTTCCAATCTTTTTGAAGTACTTCAAAACATTTTCAATAAGTTTTCCTGCCGTTATGTCAAGTCCTGAGTCCGGTTCGTCGAGTATGGCATATCTCGGCTTCAGCAGAATGAGGGACGCCAGCTCTATCCTTTTCCTCTCTCCACCACTCAAACTTTTATCCACAAAGCGGTGAGCGTAAAGTTCATATGGGAGTCCAACGAGACTAAGAATTTTTCTAATTTCGTTTTTGTCCACTTTGAGTTTTCTACCCAGAGTTAAGTATTCCTCAACCGTTATCCCATCATACCGTGCTGGTTCCTGCCAGAGAAGACTTATTCCAAGCTTTGCCCTCTCCTTAATGGAGAGGCCTGTTATGTCTTTCTTTCCAAGGAAAACCTTTCCTTTATCAGGCTTTACAACACCCATAATTATATAAGCTACTGTGGACTTACCCGCTCCATTTGGACCCAAGATGCAATATATCATCCCCCTCTCAAAGCGCATGTTAATCCTCTCTAATATCCTCTTGCCATTTACACTGTAGGTAACATCTCTCAAACACAGCATAGATATCAAAGATATTTCACATGAATAAGATTTAAGACTTTCTGGACA